>Ga0082335_1002553_pt1 | contig 33612 bp, 30 predicted proteins | sample Subgrocontami58m_FD_72375 | JGI IMG/M metagenome (GOLD analysis project Ga0082335, IMG submission 72375) | Subsurface groundwater microbial communities from S. Glens Falls, New York, USA - GMW37 contaminated, 5.8 m (SPADES assembly) (version 2) ... | reverse complement strand
GGGACTTGAAACTGGTTGTGCGGCGATGGCTTGTGGTAAAGCCGGACTGCTGGTACCTGAGGCTGCCGAACTTTGCGGACCTGGTCTCCGCTCAGTCTGTGAAGCGGTCGGTATCCCGCCGGTACTGCATATGGGCGCCTGTATAGATAACAGCCGCATACTGATTGCTGCCACGGCAATGGTTAAGGATGGCGGCCTGGGCGATGACATCAGCGACTTACCGGTAGCTGGAGTGGCTCCGGAGTGGATGAGCGAAAAGGCAGTTGCCATTGGCCAGTATTTTGTCAGTTCCGGAGTCTACACCATCTTCGGGGCAACCTGGCCCACACTCGGCAGTAAAGAGGTAACCGATTTTCTGTTCAATAAAATGGAAGGTATCTACGGTGGTAAGTGGGACTTTGAAGTTGACCCGCTCAAGATGGCTAAGATGGTCATTGACCACATCGACAAAAAGCGCAAAGCTCTGGGCATCGATAAGTCCAGAGAAAGAGTGCTCTATGATATGGCAATGCGACGGGAACTGGATAAAGTCTAAAAAACAAAAGGTCTAGAAACAAAAGGGGGATGACTGAAGAGAGATGTCTAAGATAATTGCCTCGGCAGCGATACGGGGGGCACACAAGATTGTTGAGCGGGCAGAGCAGCAGTGGCAGCAGGCAATGGATAAACACGGCGCCAACGAACCGGTTGGTTTCCCCAATACTGCCTATTATCTGCCGGTAATTTACGGGATTTTAGGCACCAAAGTGGAGAATCTGGGCGATATGGAGGCGGTATTAAAGAGGTGCCGTGCTATACTACCGCCATTGGTCAAAGAGACTCACCCGTTACCCTATCTGGCGCCAGCTCTGGATGCCGGGATGGTAACCTTCTTTGCCGAGGAAATCATTGAAGCCATCAGGTATCTGGAACAGCCTGATTTCTATACCAAAGGGGAGGACCCGACTGATAACAATATCTGGTTGGGTGCCGCCGATGATATCATTCTGAGGAAGCGAGGTATCGAATTCGTTGACGGCACGGCGCCTGGTTTTGCCGCCATTCTTGGTGCCGCTCCCAGCCCCGAGATTGCTAAAAAAATTGCTGAGGAACTCCAGCAGAAGAACCTCTATGTCTTCATGTCAGGCGAGTATAACGGCAAGAGATTTGCCGAGCAACTGGTCGAGGCCGGGGTACAGATTGGTTGGCCCACGCGTCTGGTATCCTTCGGTCCTGATACCAGTGCTACTGTCTTCGCAATGGGCTTTGCCACCAGGGCCGCCATGTCCTTTGGTGGCATCGAACCCGGTGAATATCGCAAAATCCTGATTTATAATAAGGACCGTGTCTTTGCTTTTGCCATGCCTCTGGGCTATGTTACCGATGAGTGGTATGCGAATGGCGCCGGAGCTATTAACTGGGGGTTCCCGGTGATTGCCGATACGCCCATCCCCGAAGTTTTGCCTACCGGTATTTGCACCTATGAACATGTCGTCGCCAATATCCCCCACGATAGAATTGTGGCTAAAGCAGTGGAAGTGCGCGGTTTGAAGGTAACCGTGGCTGAGATACCGATTCCAGTAGCTTTTGGTGCCGCTTTTGAGGGTGAAAGGGTGCGCGGCGAAGATATCTATCTGGAGTGTGGTGGTGGACGTACCCATATGGTGGAATGGGTTACCAGCAAGCGGATGAATGAGGTAGAAGATGGGAAAATTGAAGTAATTGGCCCGGAAATAACGGATCTTCCGGCCGGTTCCAGGTTACCCTTAGCCATCACCGTTCAGGTCGCCGGCAGAAATATGCAGGAGGACTATGAACCTATTCTGGAACGGCAGATTCATCATCTTATCAACTACGCTCAGGGCGTAATGCACATCGGGCAACGGGATATTGCCTGGTTACGAGTATCGAAATCAGCCGTGGGCAAGGGCTTTAAGCTGCATCATATCGGGGCTTTACTGCATGCCAAACTGCACCATGATTTTGGCGCCATCTTTGATAAGTTACAGGTCAGGATTTACACCGAGTCGGCTAAGGTGGATGAGATACTGGCACAAGCCCGAGTGGTACATGGCATCAGGGATGCCCGCATCGAGGGCATGACAGATGAGACTACCGACATGTATTACTCCTGTACCCTGTGCCAGTCCTTTGCCCCGAGCCATGTTTGCGTGATTAGTCCGGAGAGAACCGGACTCTGCGGTTCCTATAACTGGATGGATTGTAAAGCCGCCTCCGAGATTAACCCTACCGGACCTAACCAACCAGTCCCCAAGGGAGAAGCTATCGACGCCAAGCTGGGGCAATGGAAGGGGGTAAATGAGTTTGTCTTCAAGACTTCCCGTGGCAAGATAGATCACTATAACTTCTACAGTATCGTAAATGACCCGATGACTACCTGTGGTTGTTGCGAGGCTATTGCCGCCGTTCTGCCCCTGAGTAATGGTGTCATGACGGTAAACCGGGAATACACGGGAGAAACCCCTTGTGGTATGAAGTTTACTACCCTGGCCGGTACCATCGGTGGGGGCTTGAGCTCACCCGGTTTTGTAGGTCACGGCAAGTATAACATCACCCAGAGGAAGTTCCTTAGTGGTGATGGTGGGTTATTGAGAATAGTCTGGATGCCCAAGATGCTGAAAGAGGCTATTGGCGATAGATTTAAGATTAGAGCTGCCGAGTTGGGTGTGCCTAACCTCCTGGATATGGTTGCTGATGAGACGGTAGGCGTTACCGAGGAAGCAATCTTACCCTTCTTGCAGGAGAAGGGGCACCCTGCTCTGACTATGGCGCCGATATTAGGCTAGGAAAGGAGTAACCAGAATGCCGCCACTTACAGGAATAGTAATATTTAAGTTATTGCCCAAGACGAATTGTGGTGATTGCGGAGTGCCGACCTGTCTTGCCTTCGCCATGAATCTAGCTGCCGGGAAAGTTGCGCTGGCTTCCTGCCCTCATGTTTCCGAGGAGGCTAAGGCTCAATTGCAAGAGGCATCAGCCCCGCCGATTCGGCTGGTGACTATCGGCGTTGGCCCCCGGGCACTAAAGGTTGGGGGCGAGACAGTGATGTTCCGCCATGAAAAAAGGTTTGAGAACCCGCCTGGTCTGGCGCTCCTGATTAAGGATACAATGGCTGCCGCGGAGATTGATGCCCGGCTGGGGAGGTTTAAGCAGCTCCAGTATGAGAGAGTGGGGCTTACCCTCCGTCCCGAATTGATCGCCGTCAAGGACGAATCCGGCGATGCGGGCAAATTTGAAGCCCTCACCAGTAAGGTCAAGCAAAATAGCGATGCCGGCATTATTCTGATGAGCAGCAATCCCGCTATTCTGGCAGCAGGCCTGAAGGTTTGCGCTGACCGCAAGCCGCTGATATACGCCGTTACCAAAGATAATCTGGAGGCTGTGGCTAAGCTGGCTAAGGAGAATGCCTGCCCGTTAGCCGTCAAAGCTTCCAGTCTTGATGAACTGGCCGGACTGACGGCCAAATTAACCGAGATGGGGATAAACGATATTGTTATCGATGCCGGGTCAAGAACGCTGCGGCGGGCATTTGATGATACGGTTATTATTCGCAGTGCCGCCTTGGCCAAGAAATTCCGTCCTTTAGGCTACCCCACTATTGTTTTCCCTGCGGAGATGACGGATGACCCGATGAAGGAGGCGGTGATTGCCTCTATCTTTATCGCCAAATATGGCGGTATTATCGTGCTCTCCGATTTTCAGGGAGAAAGCCTCTTCCCTCTACTGGTAGCCAGACTTAATATCTACACCGACCCCCAGCGCCCGCTGGCGACCACCGCCGGAATCTATGAAATTGGTGGTCCCAATGAAAATTCCCCGGTGCTTATTACCTCTAACTTTTCATTGACCTACTTCATTGTTTCGGGTGAGGTAGAATCCAGTAAGGTGCCAAGCTGGCTGCTGGTGATGGATACCGAGGGACTCTCGGTGATGACCGCCTGGGCCGCCGGAAAATTTGTAGCGGATGCTATCGGCCCGTTCGTCAAGAAGAGCGGTATCGCCGATAAGGTTAAGCACCACAAATTGATTATACCGGGCTATGTTGCGGCCGAAAGTGGCGGTTTGGAGGAGGAATTACCCGGCTGGGAAATTCAGATTGGTCCCCGGGATGGAGGTCACATCCCGGCTTATCTTAAACAGTGGAAACCGTAAGGAGGGAATGATGATCCTTATCGCAGAAAGTATCAATATTATGTCCAAAACCCTGGGCCCGGCAATGAGGGAGAGGAATCCCAAGCCTATTCAGGAAATGGCTCTGGCTGAGGCTGCTGCCGGGGCAAATTATCTGGATATTAATATTGGTCCGGCGCGAAGGAATGGGGATGAACTGATGGTGTGGATGGTCAACACGGTACAGGCGGTTACGTCACTGCCCTTGTCGCTGGATACCACTAACCCGGTGGCGATGGAAGCCGGGTTGAAAGTTTGTCGTAGCCGCGCCTTAATTAATTCTATCTCCCTGCAACCGGATCGCCTGGAGAAGGGCTTACCCCTGGTTAAGAAATACAATGCCTCTATGATAGGACTATTATGGGGTGCCGATGGGATGCCCCGTGACGCTAACGAAAGGTGTATGCACACCGTAGACCTGATTTATAAAGCTAATGAGATAGGCATCGCTAATGAAGATATCTGGATTGACCCCATCGCTTCCCCGATATCAGTAGAAATAAATCAGGTAAAAGCCTGTGTTGAGTTTATGAGTATGCTGGCGGATATTGCTCCCGGTTGCAAATCCACGGTAGGTCTCTCCAACATCTCTAACGGGGCTCCGGCTCACCTGAGACCTTATCTTAATCGGACCTATATGATAATGCTGATGAGGTATGGGCTTTACTCAGCCATAGCTGATGTTTTTGACCCTGAGACGGTGAAATTAGCCAGGGGTGAGATGCCCGAGATTGTGGCTCTGGTGCACCGGGTAATGGATGGTTACAAACCTGACATGGCCTCGCTAAGTCAAAAGGAAACGGAATATGTGAAAACGGTCAGGGTGCTTACCGGGGAATCACTATACTCTCATTCCTGGCTTGAGATATAATAATGGTGCAGATTGTAGTTATTTCTTTGCTGAAATTTGGTGAGTAAGATGGCAGATATTACGGTAACGATAAATGGTACTCAAATGACCGGGCCTGAAGGTATGACTATCCTTGAGCTAGCCCGGACAAATGGTATTGAGATTCCTACCCTGTGCTATCTGGCTGAATTGTCACCCGTTGGCGCCTGTCGTCTGTGCGTCGTTGAGGTGGAGAACTCAAGAGCTCTGGTTGGCTCGTGTCACACTCCCATCGCCAAAGGGATGGTCATTCAAACTCACTCACCCAAGGTCTTAGCCACCCGCAAGGTGATACTTGAGCTTTTGCTGGCTAGTCACGCCGGTTTCTGCTGGGTATGTGAGAAGGCGAATGTCTGTGAGCTGCGCCAGAGAGCCGCCAATCTGGATGTAGGGCTGCCCCGCTTCCAGGCCAGAAAACGGTATTACCCCGTGGAGGATGTCAGCCCCTATATTACCCGTGATTTATCCAAGTGCATCCTGTGCCGCCGCTGTGTCGGCGTCTGTAATGAAATAGTCAAGCACAATGTCTATGGCATGGGCTACCGTGGTTTTAAGTGCAAGGTTATCGTCGATTTTGACCAGCCGATAAACAAGGTGATCTGCCGTGATTGCGGTGCCTGTATTCCCTTGTGCCCCACCGGAGCATTAGATAAACCGATGACGGTCAGAGCCGAGAAGCCAGGGAAACCCCTGATAATAAGGGGTTGATTATCGGGCTGGTGATGGAGAGAGTTGATGCAAAGCATTTTAACGCCGGGTAAGCGCCAGGGGGACTTGCTGGTACTGCTTGAGGAAGCACAGCGTAAATTCGGCTATGTGCCTCAGGAATTTATGGCTGGACTGGCTCAGTCCCTAGGTATACCACTCAGCGATATCTATGGGGTAGCTACTTTCTATTCTTTCCTGGCGACCAAGCCACAAGGACGGAACGTGATACGGATTTGCCGCAGCCTGCCCTGCTGGCTGAAGAATGCCGAGATAATAGTTAACAGTGTGGCACAGGAGTTGGGTATTAACCCCGGTGAAACTACCGCCGATAGAAAATTCTCCTTTGAGTTGACCAACTGCATCGGTGCTTGTGATATAGCACCGGCGATGCTGATAAATAGTGATGTTCATGGTGAACTGACACCGGGTAAAATAGCCCGAATCTTGAAGTCTTACAAATAAGACCAAGTGACGTTCTGAGCGAGGATAGTAAAGTGCCAGAAAAGAGAATTGTTTTAAGGAACTGCGGGATTATTGACCCGAAGGATATCAATACCTATTTGTCCCGGGATGGTTTTAAGGCTTTGCAGAAAGTTCTGTCCGTGATGACTCCAGAGCAGACAATCGCAGAGGTAAAGGCATCGGGGCTGCGTGGTCGGGGTGGGGCGGGCTTCCCATGTGGAATGAAATGGGAGATGGCTAGAAATTCCCCGGGGGATGAGAAGTATGTTATCTGTAATGCCGATGAGGGAGAAGTAGGCACATTCAAAGACCGCTATATTATAAGCAATGACCCCTTCACCTTGATTGAAGGGATAGCCATAGCCTGCTATGCTGTCGGGGCAAAAACAGGCTATATCTACCTGCGCGGCGAATATCACCATCTCTTTGATTTATTATGCGGGGCGGTTGCTCAGGCACAAAACCGTGGGTTCTTAAACCACTTTACTCTGGATATTCGTGAAGGTGCCGGGTCTTATATCTGTGGCGAGGAATCGGCCCTGATGGATTCTATCGAGGGTAGGCGTGGGGAAGCCCGCTACAAACCTCCCTTCCCACCATCAGAGGGTTTGTGGCACAAGCCAACTGTCATCAATAATGTCGAAACCATGATGAATATACCCCAGATTATTCTTAACGGTGCCGTCTGGTTTAATCAGATGGGCACGGAGCGGAGCAAGGGCACCAAGGTCTTCTCGGTCAGTGGTGATGTCAAAAAGCCGGGCGTCTATGAACTAGTCCTGGGCAACCCATTACGGGAATTAGTTGAGGGATTAGCCCTTGCCGAAAGGGTCAAAATGATTCAAATTGGTGGTGCCACCGGCAGGATTATACCTTATGATATGATAGACACACCTCTCAGCTTCGAAGCTATGCTCGGCGCTGGCGGGGTCGCCGTCTTTAATGACAGCCGGGATGTTGTCGATATTGTTCATCGCACTATGGAATTCCTGGCGGAAGAGTCTTGTGGCAAGTGTTCCCCCTGCCGGGAAGGTACAGAGGTAATGCTTGAAATACTGGAAAGATTATCTCGTGGCAAAGGTGAGTCCCGTGATTTAAGAATTTTACCGGAGTTGTCCGAAGCCATGATGCTGGCCTCTCTCTGTGGACTGGGACAGGCGGCGCCTAATCCGGTAATGGATACTTTACGTTATTTTAAAGGCGCTTATGAAAGCCAAATCCGTGAAAATGTAAGGGGTGTAACCGCATGAAAACGATAACTGAGCTAAAACCTTTAGAAGAGATTATGCAGCTGCTTGAGCGACATCACAGGATACATATCATCGGGTGTGGCACCTGCGCCACGATGTGTCATACCGGTGGCAAAGCTGAGGTGCAGGCGATGAAAGAGAAGCTGGTAGCCGCGGGTAAGGAAGTTACCGGCTGGATGGTAGTGCCGACTACCTGTGATGCCATCACAAAGTATGCTTTAGAGGAGGAAGCTGAAGCAGTAACCGCGGCGGATGCCATTCTGGTGATGACTTGTGGCTTTGGGGTGCAAACAGTCGCCGCATACAGCGATAAGCCGGTTTATCCGGGGCTGGATACCATGTTCATCGGCTGGGAAGAAAGCCCGGGGCATTTTCTTGAAATCTGTATCCAGTGTGGTCAGTGTGTGCTCGGTTTGACTACCGGTATTTGTCCGGTGACACGCTGTGCCAAGAGCCTGTTATGTGGTCCCTGTGGCGGCGCCAGGGAAGGTATGTGTGAGCAGAAGCCGGAACATGACTGCGTCTGGGTTTTAATATACGAACGACTCAAGAAATCGGGTATGCTGGATAAGCTCACGGGCTTTGTGCCTCCTAAGGATTACAGCCGGATGAAAATACCGCGCCAGGCAGAAGTCGCTCTACCTTAAGTCATACCCACCATACAGAATACTGGTGAAAAAAGGAAGGATAAAATGAGCCTGAGACAACTCATTGAAGCAAAGAAATTTGTCATTACCGCTGAAGTAGCTCCTGCGAAGGGGACGGATACGACTGAGCTACTTGAGGTGGCTGAGCTATTGCGTGGCAAGATAGATGCTGTCAATGTTACTGACCAGCAAAGCTCGGTAATGCGGCTGGGTTCACTGGTTACCAGTTACCTGTTAAAACAAAAAGGGCTTGAGCCAACCCTCCAGATGACCTGCCGGGATAGAAACCGTATCGCCCTGCAGTCAGACCTGTTAAGTGCCTGGGTGCTGGGTATTGAGAACGTGCTGGCTCTGACGGGTGATGTGCCCTTACTGGGCGACCATCCTCAGGCCAAGTCGGTTTTTGATTTAGATTCGGTGCAGTTACTCTGGGTAATAAGCCGCCTAAACGCCGGCTTTGACATGGTCGGTAATGAGCTTAAAGGGAAACCGGATTTCTTCCCCGGGGCAGTAGTCAATCCCGGGGCTGATACCGAAGCCAGCTTTGAGCTACAGATTATTAAAATGGAGAAAAAAATCAATAACGGTGCCCGTTTTTTCCAGACACAGGCTATCTATGATGTAGACCGCTTTGCCCGGTTTATGAAGAGGGTTGAGAAATTCAACGCGCCGGTTCTGGCGGGAGTAATACCTCTGAAATCGGTAGGTATGGCTCGGTACATGAATAAGAATGTAGCTGGCATCCTGGTACCGGAAGAATTGATTAAAAAGATGGCTGATTCTAAAGATAAAACCCAAACCGGGATAGAGATTGCCGCTGACCTGATTAAGCAGATTAAGGGCATCTGCCAGGGGGTGCACCTTATGCCTATCGGTTGGGAGAAGAAAGTGCCCCAGATACTGGAGTCCGCCGGGCTTTAAACAAATGGGGGTGGCAAGATGAACAGCAAGCCGCATTTACCATCACCCGCACCCAGGAATTATGGAGATGCCTATGAGCTTGCCTCTGCCCGGCTATCCGCTCTTGATGATATAGCAGCACAGTGCCGTCAGAGCGGCTCTCAATATCGGGTAAAAGATTCCCGGACAGAAATTACCATCCAGTACCTGAACCATTCCTATCTGATTACACTACCTGATATTACGGTTTCACAGGTAGATAGCGCCGGGGAGGTGCCAGTAAGGGACAAGCTTCTCATCCTGCACTATTTCATCTCGGCTAAGGGCACCCCGGCGGCTAACCGTTTAATCACCTTCCGGGAACTGCCCGAAGGCAGCGTTTACTTCCCCACATTTTCCCAGAGGACAATCAAGCCCCTGTTGAACCGCTTTGGTAAGGAACCTCTTCTCTTATTAGAAGCCGGTATAAAGCTGGGTGGTTCCAAGGTTGATCTAGGTGATACGGCACTAACTATCAATGCCTTCAGCCGGGTGCCGATAACCATAATTTTGTGGCAGGGAGATGATGAGCTGGCGCCTCAAGGCAGTATCTTATTTGATGCCACCATTGCCGATTATCTGCCCACCGAGGATATAACGGTTCTTTGCGAAGTCATTACCTGGAAACTAATTAGAAGTTGAGTATTAATCTCACCCCCATTAAGCCCCTTCTCCTTTGGAAGGGGCTTTGTATCAAAAGTCGTCATTCCCGTGAAGCTTGTCCCGTACTTGATACGGGAACGGGAATCCACATTGATATATTTAGGCACGATTTCTGGATTCCCACTTGCGTGGGAATGACAAAAAGAGTTAAAAACACCACTTAGGATACAACCCTTTTAGAAGGAGAGGGAGAAGAGCAAAAAGAGGGGCGTTAGCCCCTCTTTAACATCCTATTGTTTAATCTCCTTAGCAAGGAGTTGGGCTTTGCCCCTTTACAGCCTCTAGCTAAACAAGTAAGATTAATTAGGTCTTTGAGGTAAAGGATGGAACCTATTTCATTTGCTGTTGCCTTCGGGGCGGGGCTTTTGTCCTTCTTCTCACCCTGTGTGCTACCCATGGTCCCAGTGTATCTGGCAAGCTTAGCCGGCCCAGAGATACTGGAGACCGGGACGAAGACAAAGCGCCTATCTGTATTTATGCATTCTCTCACCTTTGTCGTCGGCTTCTCCATAGTTTTTACTCTCTGGGGAGTGGGTGCCGGACTGCTGGGGTCGGTGCTGATTCCTTACTTAGATATTGTCCGTCAATTTGCTGGCATCCTGCTGATACTCTTTGGTCTATTGATGCTGGCCAGCCTCAAGGTACCCTGGTTAGACTATACCAAACGGCTAAAGTTATCTTTAGGCACTCGCAGTAGCTACCTGCGTTCATTCTTTATCGGTGCCGTTTTCCCGGTAGCCTGGATACCCTGTACCAGTTGGGTACTGGCCGGTATCCTAATGCTGGCAGGAGCTTCAACCACTGCCGGGCAGGGAGCTTTTCTTCTGGCGGTTTACTCACTGGGACTGGGCGTTCCATTTCTGGCCATCGGCCTGGCTTTCGGCTTTCTATCACCTTTCTTAAAAAAGGTCAATCGTTATTCGGTCTGGATTTATCTTGTTAGCGCCTTGTTGCTCATCCTAGTCGGTATACTCGTCCTGACCAACCAGATATTCTGGTTTCAAACCTTGATTCCGCGGTAAAAGGTAGCGTTGCCCACAATACTGCCTTTGGCGCTATTACTGGCTGGCCATCGAAAACCAGTTTGATTTCGCACCAATTTTGATGTATCTTTACTGTAAGGAGAGTTAAAATGAAGAAAATAGTACTGGCTGGAATGGCTGCCGTTCTTCTGCTCTCCTTACTGTCTGCCTGTGCTGGCAAGACGAGCGCAGTCATTGAGAGAAAAGATGCAATCACATTAGAGGGGAGACCGCTAACCTTGCTTGGACCGGAGCTTAAAGTCGGGCAACAAGCTCCTGACTTCAGCCTGGCGCCGCCTAACCCGAGTGTCGAATTATCGTCAAAGGCTGCGGATGTTAGCTTAGCCCAGAGTCAGGGTAAGGTGCGCTTCATCAGCGTAGTGCCTTCTGTGGATACCCCGGTCTGTGACCTGCAGACAAAAAGATTCGAAGAGGAAGCCAATGTCTTTGAAGCTGTCGCCTTTTATACCATAAGTATGGATACGCCTTTTGCCCTATCCCGCTACTGTGGCGCTAATGGCGTGACCAGACTGGAAGCACTTTCCGATTACAATGATGGCTCCTTCGGAGTTGCTTATGGGGTTCTCATCAAAGAGTTTCGCCTGCTTAGCCGGGCTATCTTTATCATCGACCAGAACGATACGGTAAAGTATGTGCAGTATGTCAAAGAAATTTCTCAGCCTGTCGATTTCGATGCGGCACTGGCTGCTTTGCAGAGTCTTGTCAGCGCTACCTCCATCCAGCCCGCACCTGGCGTAACCACTACCACTACCCCATTAACACCAGCGACAACTACCATTCAGGGGAACAAGGTGGGCAACCTGGCACCCGACTTTCAACTTAATAACCTGGAAGGAAAACCAGTCTCTCTCCGCGACTTCCGTGGTAAGCCGGTGGTAATTAACTTCTGGGCAACCTGGTGCCCCCATTGCCAGGCGGAAAGGCCCATGATACAACAAATATCTGAAGAGTGGCAGGGTAAAGATTTGGTTTTACTGACCGTTGATATTATCGGCTCTCAACCGACTGAAACCCCGGCCAATCTGGCCGACTTTATGCAAAAGAATAGCTATACTTTTCCGGTGCTCCTCGATATTAATCGGGAGGTAACCAAGAGCTACGGCATTAAATTTACCCCCACCTATTTCCTGATTGATAGAGAGGGTATCATACGGGAAATACGGACCGGCCCTTACCCCAACAAGACTGCGTTGGAAGAGAGCCTCAGTCAGCTCTTATCTAAGTAGTGTTTTGCAATTAATATCTTTAACCCTGCTTTGTATCAAAAGTAGGTTCACCTATGTCACCCTGAGCGTAACGAATGGTCTCAGGGAGGTGGGTATCCTTGGTTCACCGCTAACCCCACGCCCAGATTCTTCGTCGCTTCGTTTACACTAAGCGAAGCTCATGTGCTCCTCAGAATGACATTTGATACAAGACCCTCTTATCTCATACGCCGGTCAGACCCCCGAAATGATAAATAAGACGTTATAATAATGTTATTTTTTCGTGGTGTTTGTTTGACTTTCTAAACCGTCTGTGTGACAATATGATAAAGAAGGGTTATTTAAGGTGTTCCGGCTTGTTTTAATGAAGGTAGATTACCTTAGTAACCATCAGCGAATAAACAAAAACACAAAAGGAGGGTATCAATGAAAAGGTTCGCTCGGGTAATGGGTATATTCTTACTGGCACTGGCGGTTCTGGCAGCAAGCTGTACTCAGGCACCGCCGGCAGCAACCACACCGGCAGCAACCACACCGGCAGCAACTACTGAGACTCATGAAGGAGCAGTGACTGCAACCGAAGGAGCGTTAGGCGAGGTAAATGTTCCGGAATCTACCGTGACCGTGGAGACTCCGCAGGGACCACAGACATTCCCTATTACGCCAAATACAGCCCTTACTCTGGATGGTGAGGCTTGCACGCTGGACCAGCTTGACGCGGCGCAGGCAAGTAGTGGCGATAATTTCAATTGCATCGTGACATATGATGCTCAAGGCGATGTTCTGTCCTTGAATGTCTCCCGAGTACCGCCGCCGGCATCGGTTACGGGGACTATCAGCGATGTCAATATCAAGGACTCCACTATAACCGTTAAGACTGCTTCGGGTGACCAGGTTTATGATGTTGACCCCGATACCGGTCTTCTCATCGGTGGTGTCGCTTGTAGCCTGGAACTGGTCAATGCTCTGCTTGAAGCTCAGCAATCGTCAGGGGGAGGGGCAGGGATAGGCCTTCCCTGCACTGTTATCTATAGTACTGATGATAAGGGCACCGCACTTTATGTTGATATCGCCACCCCACCGGGTCTCACTCAGGGTACCGGCACCGTCACTGAAGTTGATGCGGCTAAATCTACTGCGACTATTACGACCGACACGGGTAAGGTGCTCACCTTCGAGGTTGATGCCAATACCGGAAAATTCTTAAATAATGCGGTTTGCAGTCTGGAGGACATAGAAGCCGCTATCGACCGCCAGGACAGCCTAAGTTGCGATATTGTCTACTTCACTGATAAGGACGGTAATTTAGTCTATATTGATACTACCGCTACAGCTACTCCATAGCAGTTATGACCTTTAATTCATAAGTGGTGGTGTGGTGGGAAGTGTTTCAGCTAACGAAGGGGGCTCTCTAGGGTGGGAACCTTAGCAGAGCCCCCTTCGATAATAATGTGGGTTGTGTGACTGCCCTCTTGATATTGGAACGAATTGCTTTTGCTCTTACCCGTTTTTCAAAGAATATCCGCCGCTATTCCACCGGGATTGTCATCAGTTAACTTGCTGCTAATTGTTGTGGGCACACTTACTCTAACGAATATGGTAGAGTAGTTTTCAATCCAGATTTAGTGTAGAATTATCTTAGAGGTTTGTTCAAATGGGTAAAGTAAAACTATCGGCAATAATCTTGCTTACGGTGATATTGCTTAGCGGGTGTCAGTCGCCTAAGACTGTTACCCAACCGGCACCTGTTCCACCTGTTACCCAGCCCGTCCCCCTTCCACCTGCTACTACTCCACTACCACCCGCTCCCACCATTCCTATAGGCGTTAGTATTGGTAACCTGGCGCCCGATTTTCAGCTCCGGACCCTTACCGGAGATAACATTTCGTTAAGCAGTTTGCGGGGCAAGCCGGTGCTGATTAACTTCTGGGCAACCTGGTGCGGACCGTGTAAAGCTGAGATGCCCTATCTTCAGCAAATTAACGATACATGGTCGGCTAAAGGGCTGGTCTTACTGGCGGTTGACATCGGTGAAAAGCCTGCCACCATTGAGAAGTTTATGAACGAGCTTAATCTTTCCATGACCGTGCCTATGGATAGTGATGGTAAGGTGGCTAAAGCTTACCTCATCGGTGCCATCCCAACTACATTCTTAATTGATAAAGACGGCGTCATCCGGCAAAAAATAGTCGGCGCTTTCCCCAGTGCGGAAGCTATTGAGAAGGAACTGAGTAAAATTATGCCGTAGCGCATTTTTCAGGTAACAGAATTAAGAGACAAGGAGACTGGGATATGGGCGATGTTTTGCATGAAGCTTACGGGGTAGTCCAGTGTAAGGAGTGCCCGTGGTATAAATCCTGTGTTGTGCCGATGAAGTTTACCGCCGAGGACGTCCGCCGGCAACTGGAATCATCGGCACCGGGGATGAATAATGGGCTACAGGCTGACATGGCGATGCAAAACCTTTTAGCCAACATGGCGTCGGCGGCGCAGAACTCACTGCTTGAGAGTTGCCCTGTCTTCATCGACCGTCTGAGGGCTAATCCCACACTGGCCCAGCGCATAAAGGACCTGATGCGTAACTGGAGTCAAGAGGCATAGGCGGCTCTTTACAATCGTTATGTTTTATGATACCATCAGGGGCAGGAATTTTCCCCACTTTCGGCCAAGCTGGCTCTCAGCTAAAATAGCAGAATTACTTTAGGGAGGTAAGAAAGCAATGGCACAGCAACGTGAGAGGAAAGCACAGTTCACGACGACCGTTGATGGTACAGGAGTTAACAGAGAATATACCCCCACCGATTTAGCAGGACCGGGGCAGGACGCCAGCCTCGCCGGGAATTTTCCCTTTACCCGGAATATATTCCCCGCCGGTTACCGGAGCCGGTTATGGACAATGCGTCAGTATGCCGGTTTTGCCACCGTAGAGGAAACCAACAAACGCTACAAGTATTTGTACGAGCAAGGGCAAACCGGTTTCAGCGTTGCCTTTCACCTGCCAACCCAAATCGGTTATGATTCCGACCATCCCCTGGCGGCGGGCGAGGTTGGCCGCGTCGGTGTCGCCATAGATTCACTGCAGGATATGGAAGAGCTCTGGGAAGGCATTCCTCTGGCCAAGGTCAGCACCTCAATGACAATTAATGCCACGGCGCCCATCTTAACTGCAATGTATGTAGCCGCCGCCGAGAAGCAAGGGGCAGAGAAGAGCCAGCTTGAGGGGACTGTCCAGAATGACCTGCTCAAGGAATATATCGCCCGCAACACCTACATTTTTGGACCAGCTCCATCGATGCGGCTGATTACCGATCTTTGTATCTATTGTGGCCAGGAAATGCCGAAATGGAACTCCATAAGCATCAGTGGCTATCATATGCGGGAAGCCGGGGCTACCGCAATTCAGGAGGCTGCCTTCACTCTGGCTAATGGTATTGCTTATGTGCAGGCTATGCTCGATAGGGGACAGTCGATTGACTCATTCGCCACCAGGTTCTCCTTCTTCTTTGCCGCTAACAATAACCTTCTGGAAGAGGTAGCCAAGTTCCGGGCGGTGCGCCGTGCCTGGTCTAAGATAATAAAGGAAAGATTTGGCAGCGACAACCCGAGAGCTCAGATGATGAGATACCATGTTCAGACCGATGGCTTTACCCTGACTGAACAGCAGCCGCTTAATAATGTCGTGCGGGTAGCCATACAGGTGCTGTCTGGGGTATTAGGTGGTTGCCAGTCTCTGCACGCCTGTTCTTATGATGAGGCACTGGCGCTACCCAGCGAAGACGCAGTCCAGTTATCCCTGAGAACACAACAAATCGTCGCTTATGAAAGTGGCGTTGCCGATACAGTCGACCCCCTGGGCGGCTCATACTACGTAGAAAAGCTGACCAACGAGATAGAAAAAGGCATATTTGACTATATTAAGAAGATTGACGATATCGGTGGTGCCCAGGAAGCCATCAACAAGGGGTACATCCAGCGGGAGATCCGGCGCTCAGCTTATGACTATCAGAAGGCGGTGGATGCTGGTGAGCAGGTCGTGGTTGGTGTCAATATGTTTGCTACCAAAGGGGAGTCAGCAATAGAGGTGCTTGAGATTGACGAAACCGTAGAGAAAAGGCAAGTAGCAAGGCTGAGAAAGCTGAAGAAGGAACGGGATAATAAAAAGGTAAGCCAGATTCTAGATGAAGTGCGCAAGGTAGCCAGGAGTGACGCCAATATTATGCCTGTATTGATTGAGGCGGTTAAGGCTTATGCCACGGTTGGTGAAATTACCGACGCTATGCGTGATGTCTTTGGGGTGTATAAAGAGCCAGGTATCCTCTAGCTGAATTTTTATATTGGGAGGTGCTTTACCATGCCGAGTAAAAAGGTGCGAGTCGTCATTGCTAAGCCGGGCCTGGATGGACACGATAGGGGAGCAAATGTGGTGGCACAGGGTCTGAGGGATGCCGGGATGGAAGTAATTTACCTGGGCTTAAGGGTAACCCCCGAGCAGATTGCCGAAGCGGCTATCCAGGAAGACGCCGATGTGGTCGGGCTTAGCTGTCTCTCCGGTGCCCACATGACTTTATTCCCCAAGGCAGTAGCGCTGACCAAAGCCAAGAGTGATAAGGATATTATGTTTTTAGGTGGCGGCATCATACCCCGTAAGGATGTGGCTAAGCTCAAGGCGGCTGGCATTACCCAGACATTTGGTCCGGGTGCACCGATTGCTGAGATTGTCAGCTTTATCAAAAGCAAATTTGGAGATGAGGTAAAATGATAACCAAGATTAACCATGTCGGAATTGCCGTTACTAGCATTGATGAGACACTCAAGGTATACACTGAAGTGCTGGGACTTAAGCTTAAAGATATCGAAGTTGTCGTGGAACAAAAAGTCAAAACGGCCCTTATCCCGGTGGGTGAGAGTATGATTGAGTTGATTGAATCAACTGACCCCGGGAGCACAATTGCTAAATTCATTACAGACCGTGGCGAGGGGCTGCATCATATCGCCCTGGAAGTCAGTAGCATTGATAAGACCCTAGCTGAAATGGCCAGTAAGGGAGTAGCTATGATCGATACCAAGCCCAGGGGTGGCGTCGAGAAGTCCAAGGTAGCTTTCATGCATCCTAAAGGCACAAAAAGAGTACTAATAGAATTAGTGGAGAGTTAAATGACAGAAGATACTGATAAAAAGGCCAAACAACTAGCCGATTTAGCCTCACGACGGGTTAAGATGCAGGCGATGGGTGGTGCCGAGCGCGTGGCGGCACAGAACAAGCGGGGTAAACTCTCCGCCCGCCAGCGCATAGATGCCTTGCTGGATAAGGGAACATTCCGTGAAATTGGGCTATTTACCACGGGTAGAAGTACCGTCGGGGAAGTGCCGGCTGATGCTGTAGTTGTCGGCTATGGGCAAATTGACGGCCGCCGGGTATACATCTACTCTCAGGACTTTACCAGTACTGGAGGCACATTAGCCGAGATACACGGCGATAAGATTTGCCGGGCTCTTGATAATGCGATGGCACAGGGCTGTCCTGTTATCGGGCTAAACGACTCCGGAGGCGCCAGAATTCAGGATGGCGTTGATGCCCTGGCTCGCTTCGGGAGGATTTTCTTCAGAAACACGCAGGCTTCGGGAGTTATCCCCCAGATTTGTGCTATCGTGGGGCCGACGGCCGGGGGTGCTGTATATTCTCCGGCGCTGATGGATTTTACCTTTATGGTGAAGGATATAAGTTTCGCCTATATCACCGGGCCGAGGGTGGTCAAGGAGCTATTAGGGCAGGATGTTACTGATGAAGAGCTTGGTGGTGCCGTTGCCACCCAGAGAAAAGCCGGAGTTGTCTGCCGCTCGGAAAATAACGAGGCGGAATGCTTCGCCAACATCAGGGAGCTATTAAGCTATCTGCCATCGAATAACCGGGAAAAACCCCAGAGGGTCAATTGGGGAGACACTACTGACCGTAAGGATGACACCCTGTTTAATATTGTGCCCGCCAATTCAGCCAAGCCTTACGATATGCATAAGATAATTGAAAGAGTTTTTGACCAGAGGTCAGATGGTAAGAAGAACTACTTTGAATTATTCCCGCTGTTTGCCCCCAATATCATCACCTGTTTCTCCCGCCTGAATGGGTGGTCAGTAGGTATCATCGCCAATCAACCAATGTCCAAGGCAGGGAGTCTGGATATCGATGCCAGTGATAAGGCATCACGCTTTATCCGCTTCTGCGATTCCTTTAATATCCCGGTGGTCACGCTGGTTGATGTACCTGGTTATCTGCCGGGAACGGACCAGGAGTGGGGAGGAATAATCAGACACGGGGCAAAGATGCTTTATGCCTATTCGGAGGCGACGGTGCCCAGATTAACTGTTACCATCAGAAAAGCCTATGGAGGCTCCTACATCGGTATGTGCTGTAAGGATTTGGGGGCTGATTTTGTCTTCTGCTGGCCCAGCACCGAACTGGCAGTGATGGGAGCAGAAGGTGCAGCGCCCATAATATTCCGCAGAGAGTTGGATGCAATTAAAGATCCTGCCGCAGCGGCGGCAGCGCTACAAGAAAAGATACAACAATACAAGGAAGAATTTGCTAATCCCTATCGAGCTGCCCAGAACCTGCATGTTGATGATGTGATTGACCCGGCCGAAACCAGACCAAGGTTGATTGAAGCCCTGGAAATAGCTACGGGCAGAGGCGCAGGACCTGAAACGGCTCTGGGTTTTGCTGAGGTCAGCAGGGTAGAGGTAAGACCCTGGAGAAAGCACGGGGTTGGCCCTACCTGAAGGCTACACCGCGTGTATTCGGGTGTTTAATAGAGGGGCTTTATAAGCCCCTCTTCCTTTTTCTCACCCCCCTCGAAAGGAGAGGGAAATACAGGGGATAAGGTAAATAATCGTTTAGTGTGATAAAATGGGACAGAATCCCAGGTAGGAAGATAAGCTTTGTTGTATATATTATCCGGTGAGGATGATTTCTCTCTTACCCAATCGCTCGAAGATATAAAAAGGGAGATTGGTGACCAGCTAAGTTTAGGCTCTAATATCACGGCATTCGATGGACAACAGGTGACCTCAGGCCAATTAAAAATCGCTGGTGAGACGGCGCCTTTCCTGATGGGGAGGCGCCTCATCATTATTAAAGGTTTACTGGAGCGCTTTGAGGTCGGGGGCAGAACCGGTCGTCGGCCAAGAACCAGCAGTAACCGTTCCACCAGCAGCACTATACCACACCAGGTAACCGGCTCTGCCCGTGAATCCAAGCAACCATCAGACGAATATACCTTATGGGCAGATGTTATTACCCGGCTGCCCCAGACCACAGTACTAATATTAATAGCAGGTAAAATAGCTAGCAGTAATCCTCTGCTTAAACAACTGGCGGATAAAGCTGCGGTAAAGACCTTTCCCCTTATGGGAGAAGGCAGGCTGCGCCAGTGGGTCTTAAAGCGTGTAACCGAAGAAGGTGGCGCCATTTCTCCTGAGGCTGCAAATTTACTGGTCAGACTGGTAGGCAGCAATCTGTGGATTATGGCCGGTGAAATTAGTAAACTGGTACTATTTACTGCCGGGCGCTGTATCGAGGCAGATGATGTCCAGATGGTGGTAAGCTATGCTCAGCCGACTAATGTTTTTACAATGGTCGATGCTATCGTTGAGTTTAAGGTTGAGCTAGCCGAACAGCTACTTGAACAATTGATGCAAAAGGGGGCTCACCCGGCTTATCTGCTGACGATGCTATCGCGCCAGGTACGGATGATAGTTAGAGCCCGGGAGTTGAGGAATCAGGGGAAATCTCCAACCGAGATTCAAAGCAAGCTGGGTTTAGTCGAGTTTGCCCTGCGCAAGACACTGGAACAAGCCGGTCGCTATTCTCTGGCACGGCTCAAAGAGGTCTATAACCAACTCCTGGAGACTGACCTCGCCATTAAGACCGGCAAATACGATGGCGAGCTGGCTCTTAACATTCTGGTAGCAGAGCTTTGCCAGCGAGGCAAAATCAACCAGGCTCGCCGCCAGCCCGCTGTTCAACATGCCTAAAACTCAAGAACCCGGTATGCCGGTTCTAGCCATCGACCTAGGTGGTACCAATATGCGGGCGGGCATTATCTCGGACAAGGGTGAGGTACTGGCCAGAGAATACACCCTCACCCGGGCTGATGAGGGGCTAGAGGCTGTTATCAACCGCTTGTTTACGGCTATAGACCACCTTCTCAGCCTCAAGGCTATAAGACAGTCCCCAATCAGTACCATCAGTATTGCTGCTGCGGGAGTTATCGATACCAGGCAGGGAATAATAAACGCCTCGCCCAATCTTCCCGGCTGGACAGATGTCCCACTGCGCCGCCTTATCGAAGATAAATTCAAGCTTAAGGTCTTCTTACTCAATGATGCTAATGCAGCCGCTCTGGGAGAACACCGCTTCGGTGCCGGTAAGGGAGCGAACAACCTTATTTACGTTACGGTGAGCACCGGCATCGGTGGCGGGATTATTATTGACGGGCAGTTGTACTCCGGCTCGTCCGGTGGTGCTGGCGAAGTCGGTCATATGACTATCGACATTAATGGCCCAAAGTGTAATTGCGGTAATGTCGGCTGTCTGGAGGTGCTGGCGTCGGGTACGGCCATCGCCGCAGAAGCCATGAGACGTATTCGCGGTGGTGAAAGCTCGTTCCTCGTTAAGGTGGTAGACAGCAAGATAGAAAATATCACCGCCGAGAAGGTGGCGATGGCGGCTGAGCAGGGAGATTCCCTGGCGGTGGACGTTATTGCCAAGGCAGCAGGCTATCTGGGGGTAGGCATAGTGAACCTGGTCAATATCTTTAATCCGGACATGGTCATTATTGGTGGCGGTGTCTCTAAAATAGGCGACCGGCTGCTTAATCCGGTGAGACAGCTAGTCAGTGCAAGAGCTTTTCCACTAATGGCTCAGGCAGTGCACATCCTGCCTGCCCGTCTCGGTGACGATGCCGGAGTAATCGGCGCTGCCGTTTTTGCCTTTGAGCAGAGTAGCCAGTAATTCAGCTTCTCAACCTCTTCTACCCTGACTTGCTTCATCAACTGTTCTTTGGTAAGATGTAGTTATGAGATTAGGCGCCTTTCAGCTTAATGAGCCTCTCCCCGAACTTAAAGAGCCGTATGCCCTGGCAATGCTGCAACCCTGGGTAGATGTCGGCAGCGTAGGAACGCTGACGCTTTTATGGCTGGAGACACAGTTCGCCACCAAAGAGTTGACCAGGCTAGCCCGACCGGGGGACTTCTTCGACTTCACTCGGTACCGCCCTACCAGCTATACCAAGGAAGGTCGCCGCCAGCTAACCATTCCCAACACCTTTGTTACCTACGGGCAACGGGAGACCGGCCATGACTTTCTCTTTCTCCATCTTTTGGAACCTCATAGTCATGGCGAGAAATATGTTGAGTCGATATTACGGCTCCTGGACAAATTCAAGGTCAAAAGGTACTGTCTCATCGGCAGTATGTATGACCTCGTGCCTCACACCAGGCCGCTGTTGGTCACCGGGAGCGGGGTGGGCAAAGAGGTGGAAAAACGGCTCGAAAAATTAGAGCTTGGGGCGAGTAACTACCAGGGCCCGACAACAATCGCTTCCCTGATTCCACAGCGCGCCCAGGACATGGGTATAGAAACAATGAGCCTCATTGTGCATCTGCCCCAGTATACCAAGCTGGATGACGACTACATGGGCACAGCACGACTGATGAAAGTGCTCAGCTCACTATACGACCTCCCCGTGGATACGACCTACATCGAGAGGGCAGAGCAGCAACTGCTGCAGATTAACCTGGCGTTAGACAAAAACCCGCAATTGAAGGCCATCGTTGCCCAACTGGAGACCCATTACGACGCACGAGGCATGAGAAGGCAAAAAGAAGAGGAAACGCCCCGGCTATCGCCTGAAGTAGAGAAATTCCTCATGGAAATGGACAAGCGTTTCCGCGAAGAAGGCTAAGCGGCACGACAGACTGCCCTGCATCTACTAGAGTAGAGATTAGAATTCCATTATCCGTAGCCAGCAAGGTTTGGAAAAGAGGGAGGAAATGAATCAGGAAATTCCTAAGGAACTTATCATCAAGCGAGGCTGGGTTCGTCATATGGGAGCTGACCTTTCCTGCTGAGCATTTTCGGCAGTTGCCTCCTAGCACTGGTCACGCCGTTTGTATAACCATACCATCTTCTGATGCGATACCTTAGGCGATAACTCTTTAATGTCATAAACACTACGATGACAATCAGCGGTTTTGATCATGTTGCGATGCCAATAGAGAACGTCAAAGAGATGCTGTCTTTCTACGGCAAGCTGGGATTCACCGTGAACGATTCAATGCCGCCAGTCTATTCAGTTCACTTCGGCGACAACAAAATTAATTTTCATGCCCCGGAATTGTGGCAATCGAAGTCTTTTGGACTTCGAGGTCCCACAGCTCAACCTGGCTGTGGGGATTTTTGCTTTGTCTGGAACGGTTCGGAGGCTTCACTAATCGAACACCTTAATAAGCTATCGGTAAAAATTATCGAGGGTCCCGTTGAGCGAACTGGCGGGCACAATCATGGTAGAGACACGGGTACTAGCGTATATATTCGAGACCCAGATAAGAATCTATTGGAATTTATTGTCTACCATTGAGAGGGTGGCATAACAAATCGCTCGCAACGAAGTGCTGGTAGGGCTTGGGAACATACCATCTCTCTTCTATCCATTGCGGAATTGCCCGAGATGTTAGTGACTGCCAAAGGTTCGGCATCGGTTGCTTCTTTTCAAACAGAAGTTCGATTCGAGTCCCCAGTCCCCAGCCGGATTCAGACTCGGCTCTTCTTATTCGAGATATAATCTACCAGTAGATATTGCCCCAGACTATCCGCCCTGGTATAGAACACCCGTCCCTTATTTATCCTTGCCATTTGCGTCACGAAATTACTCAGATAGCGACCGCTCTCCAGCATAAAGGTATTTATCACTATGCCCTTCTGGGTGCAATTCCTCACCTCTCTCAGCGTCAATTGCAGGGTACGGAGGCTTGGGGGATACTGGAAAAAAATGGTGCCGTCCTCGACATGAGCCGTAGGCTCGCCATCCGTTACCATAATTATCTGTTTATTGGAACTCCTCTCCTTAGCCAGCAGTTGCCGGGCTACATAGAGACCATGCTGGATATTAGTGTAGGGGTCAAATTCATCCCAGCTCATATAGGATATCTCTTCCTTCTTTAGCTGCCTGCCATAGCTGGAAAAACCGACCATATACAGACTGTCCTGAGGGTATTGGCTACTGATGAGACCATCCAGAGCCAGAGCTACCTGCTTGGCGGCCTGAAAGTTACCACGCATCGGCATGGATAAACTCAAGTCAAGCATCAAGACAGTGGCTGTGCGTGTCAATCCCTCTGTCTTGAATACCTCGAAATCCTCAGTACTCAGCTTCATCGGTGGCTTACCCGGTTGCCGGTGGAGTGCGTTCATGATGGTTTTTTGCAGATGAAGATGAAGGTCGTCACCATACTCATACTTCTTGGTTTCCTCTATCCTCTCACCACCGGCAGTCATCTGGTCGAGCCTGTGCCCGCCGATACGGTCTTTCCTCAGCTGGTCGAAGATGTCCTCCAGGGCATTCTGCCCGATTTTCCTCATACCGCGGGGGGTCAACTCATACTTATTGTCCTTCCAGCGAATATAACCCGCCTCTTCCAGAACCCGATTCATATTGCGCAGTCTCTCCAACTCTTGTGCCGCCTCATCTCCCACCAGTTCTTTAAGTAACTGTGCATCGACCTCATCTAAGGAACGGTTCTGCCGGGACTCCCTGAGTTGTGTCTCCAGTTTGTCCATTTTCTGCAACATTTCCATCAGCTTGAGGGCTTCAGTGTAAGAGATAGATTCCTCACCGGAGAAGGGGTACTGTTTGTGCAATCTATCACCGGGATAGAGAGCTTCCAGGTTAGCCGCCAGCTTGGCCAGCTCGTAGCGAGTACCCTCATCGAGTACCGACTGTAATGCCTGCTCCAGCGCCTCCCTGTCTGTCGGAGACAGGCTATCCATTAAGGATTGTGCCTGGGCTATCTGATTTTGCAAGCGTTCTATCAACTCATCGAGATTACGCGGCGGTTGCTCCCCGAAAAGGTTGCCGAACTGTTCCATAAACCCGTCGAAATCAGGCTTCTCGCCCCGCCGGCGCTGCTCCAGCATCTGATTTAAAGCCTCAACCATATGCCTGATACCCGCCAGGGAATTGGCGTCCATATCCTTCAGTTTTTGCACCAGTTCCCGGCCGTATGATTCCACAGCCTGCTTTTTCAACCGCTCCAGAAGTTCCTGGAACTGGCGTCCCGCCTTCTCATCCATAAAGTCATATTGGGTCAGTTCTTTGAGGCGACCGCCAACATCAGGTGGTATCTTATCCAGCTTCTGCAGGTTTTGTGCCGCCATAGCTTCAACTGTTTTTAAGAGCCTCTGTTGCATCTCCTGGCTCAACTCACCCGCCCCTTCTCCTGCTTTTTGCCGGGCTTCTTCCAACTGACTTTGAATCCCTTCCCGCTCCGTCTTGAGTATGTTGTCTAATTGCTGGCGTATCTCATCCATCATTGAACCCAGGTTGTATTTCTCCAGTTGGCTCTGCCTTCGTTGCCGTAACTGCTGGAGCAATTCCTGTATGCCCGGTAATCGTCTGCCCTGTCGCCCCTTGATACCGTCACGCTGCATCTGGTGCATGGCAGCGGACATATCCCCATGAGCCATCAGGTTACGCCCGAGCTCATCTATAAGCTCATCGGCATCCGGGTCAAATATATCCTGACTGCCATCCCATTCCGAATAACGATATTGGCTCACTTCAACCTCGGTACACTGTTTTTCCACCTGCCAACCTGGTTTTGTTCAGCCTCTTATTTAAATGCAGCCCCTCCAGAATAAACTCCACGGCTGAAGCTATCGCTGCCGGTTCTTTGGAGTCATTCATCAGCTTCACGGCATCCGCCAGACCCGCCATCTCCTTGACATGACGCACATAGGACTGGGCGCTCATGGCTTCCGAAACCTCCAGGCTGACGCCGCCACTGAACTGCACAACCAGTTTCTCAAGTTCGTGCTCTTTGTTGTAACGATTGAAAACAGTGAGCACTGCTTTCTTTATCAGGTCATCGATAATCTTATCCTCTTTGGTATCCTCAAAACCTTCCAGTTCTATCTTGCCACTGGTCGACGAACGGATATAGGGCAGGTCGCTGATACGGGGCACCGCCAGTTTCTCACCGAGGGCTACCGCCCGCCGGATGGCATTGCTGACCATTGTTTCATAATTAGTAATGGAAACCCGTACACTAACCCCCGAACGCTGATTGATGTCCGCACTTTTCCTGCCCAGATGTGTTATCTCGGCAACAATCTCTTTCATATAACGGGGAATGTAAGTTTCACATTCAGTCCCGCTGAACTGCCGCCACTCCATTTCGACGATGTTAATTTCATCTTCGATAGTCAACGGGTAGTGGGTTCTAATCTGAGCCCCGTACCTGTCCTTCAGCGGTGTAATAATCCGACCCCGGTTAGTATAGTCCTCCGGGTTAGCGCTGGCCACCAGTAAAATATCGAGAGGTAACCGGATACGGTACCCCCTTATCTGCACATCCCTCTCTTCCATCAGGTTGAAAAGTCCAACCTGTAACCTCTCCATCAGGTCAGGCAACTCATTGATGCAGAATATGCCCCGGTTCGTCCTGGGTATCAAGCCATAGTGAATCGTCAGTTCATCGGAGAGGTATCTGCCTTCGGCTACCTTAATCGGGTCGACGTCACCAATCAAATCAGCGATAGCGATATCCGGAGTGGCTAGCTTTTCACCATACCTATCAGCCCGTGGCAACCAGCTAATCTCGGTAGCATCTCCCTCGTTAGCTACCTTTGCCCGGCACTGGCTGCATATCGGAGCAAAAGGGTTATCGTTGATTTCACAGTCCTTGATGACAGGTATCTCCTCATCGAGCAGATTCACCAGTGCCCGCATAATCCTCGATTTAGCCTGCCCGCGCTCGCCGAGAAAGATAATATCCTGCCCTGAGATTATGGCATTTTCAATTTGGGGAATAACCATATCATCATAGCCTATTATCCCCGGGAATAAATTCTTTTTTTCTTTTATCGCCGCTAGCAGGTTGCACCTCATTTCCTCCCTGAGCGACACCACCTGATAACCCGATGCTCTAAGGGCTCCTATCGTCTTTGCCTTATTCTTTTTAGCCATAGCACTCCTTCCAAACCTGTAGATTCTCTGATTCTCCCACGGAATATACGGTCTCCTTTAAGAGACGCCACCTACTATTTTAGCACAGGTAATACCCGATAATAAAACTTGTCTAACGAGGTGGTAGTGTTGGCTGTTAATTGACATAATAGCGAGCAAGGGAATCCGCTCACCCGTGCCAGTCATGGCTCAACCGAGTTTCATCACCTCAAGAAAAGCCTCTTTGGGCACTTCCACCCGGCCGATGTTCTTCATTTTCTTTTTGCCCTCTTTCTGTTTCTCAAGAAGCTTACGCTTGCGCGTGATATCACCCCCGTAGCATTTGGCGAGAACATCCTTACGCTTAGCGGCTATGTCCTCCCGGGCAACAACACGGCTGCCGATAGCCGCTTGAATGGGCACCTTGAATAACTGGCGCGGGATGACTTCCTTAAGCTTTGCCGCCATCGCCTTGCCGACATCATGGGCTTTATCCGGCGGCACGATACGGCTGAAGGCATCGACTGTTATATCATTCACCATTACATCCAGCTTGACCAGTTTAGCATCCCGGTAGCCGATAAATTCATGGTCCAACGAGGCATAACCGCGGCTGCGGCTCTTCAACTGGTCGTAGAATGTTGTCAGCATGGAACGCAGAGGCATTTCATATTCAAGCCGAACTCTTTGCCCCAGTGCCTCTGATGATTTCAATTGTCCCAGGTACTCGGTATGTTTATAGGTACCTTCAGACTTCTGGATGACCTCCATCAAGGCGCCGATGAAGATTGATGGGGTAATCACCGAGATTTTAACCCAGGGCTCCTCTATTTTTTCTATTTCCGTCGGCACTGGGAACTCGGTGGGGTTGGTGATGGTAAGTTTTTGGCCGCTGGTCTTAGTAACATTAAACTTGACACCGGGTACGGTAACTACCAGTGACAGGGAGAATTCTCTCTCCAAACGCTCGCATACAATGTCAAGGTGCAGCAGACCTAGAAAACCGCAGCGGAAGCCATAACCAAGAATCGGGCTGGTCTCCGGTTCGTAGGTGAGTGAAGCATCGTTAAGACTCAGCTTTTCAATAGCCTCACGTAACTGCGGGTATTCCTCCATTTGTGTCGGGTAGATACCGGCATAGACCATTGGCTTCGGCGGGCGATATCCAATGAGGGGTTCCGTGGCTCCCTGAGATGCTATGGTCACCGTGTCGCCAACACGGCACTCTCCCACGCTTTTCAGCCCGGTGGCGATATAGCCCACCTCGCCGGCTGCCAATTCAGCTAAAGGGCGCGGCTCAGGGGTAAAATAGCCGACCTCAAGCGCCTCAATCTCGGTACCATGCTCCATCAGGCGGAGATGATCACCTTTGGCGATACGACCATCCACGACACGCAAATAAGCGATGACTCCCTTATAATCATTGTAGTGAGAGTCGAAGATAAGCGCCCTTAATGGCTTGCTGATATCACCTCGGGGCGGGGGTATTCGCCGCACTATCTCCTCAAGCAACAGTGGCACTCCCTGTCCCGTCTTTGCGCTGATGAGCAGCACATCCGATGCTTTATAACCAAGCACACTTTCAATTTCTTCAAGAACACGCTCAGGTTCACTCCCCGGGAGGTCTATCTTGTTGATGACAGGAATGACCTCCAGATTATGCTCCATAGCAAGGTAGATGTTAGCCAGTGTTTGTGCCTGTATGCCCTGCGTGGCATCGATAACCAGCACGGCCCCTTCGCAAGCGGCCAGAGTACGGGAGACCTCGTAGGAGAAATCGACATGCCCCGGTGTGTCGATGAGATTCAGCCGGTAGATTTCATTATGGCTGTCCTTGTAGTCCAGGCGGACGGCTTTTGCCTTGATGGTAATACCCCTCTCACGCTCAAGCTCCATGCTGTCCATCATCTGCTCGCCTATCTCGTCCCGCCGCAACGTCCCCGTCAGTTCGATGAGGCGGTCAGCCAGTGTCGACTTGCCGTGGTCGATGTGGGCGATGATGCAGAAGTTCCTGATTAATAATTGGTCCATAGTAAGATTGTTTTCCCCCCGTCAGAGTTATTACTCAAAACTTAGCCGCTAATTATCCAGGCAAGAACCGCCAAAACACCTCGTTACTCAGCAAGCGGCCGCGGCGGGTGAGCCGTATATGCCCATCGGCATGCTCCAGTAAGCCATAATCGACCATTTCCCCGACCTGCCGACGATAATGTTCCAGGATGTCTATACCAAAGCGTTGGTGAATATTATCCAGACTAATCCCCGGGCACAGCCTCAAACCCAGTATGATTGTTTCAGCACACTCTAGCTCCGGGTTAATCTCCTCATCCATCTCCACTACCGGCAGGACACTGCTGGCAAAAGCCGCCATATATCTATCCAAGCTCCTGGTATTAGCCAGACGGTGACCACCCAGACAGGAGTGAGCGGCGACTCCGACGCCCAGATAGGGCAGGTTTTGCCAATAGACCGTGTTGTGACGACATTCCCGTCCTTCTTTTGCCCAGTTCGATATCTCGTAGTGCCGGTAGCCGTGGGCTGCCAGCAAGTCCTCAGCCAGTTCGTATTGGTCGGCAGATGTGTCAGGGTCGATATCAGGTATAAGTTTTGCCTCGATTTCTCGCCGCATCGGCGCCTCAGGTTCAAGAGTAAGGGCATAGAGTGAGCAATGTTCCGGCTCCATCTCCAATGCCTTTTCCAGTGTCTCTCGCCAGCTCGTCATGGTTTGACCGGGCAATCCATAGATAAGGTCCAGGCTCAAATTTTCAAATCCGGAGTTGCGGGCAGACCGCACTGCGTCTATTGCCTCGGCCGCAGTATGAATGCGTCCCAGCAAGACCAGTTCGCTGTCATTCAGACTTTGCATACCCAGACTCAAACGGTTAATACCCAATTTCCTGATTTCCGTTAAATATTCCCGGGTAACCGTACCCGGATTAGCTTCGATAGTTATTTCAGCCGCTTCGTCCACGGTAAATAGCGACTTGATAGTGGTAAGGAGGTCATCGATTTGTCTGATGGTGAGCACGCTCGGAGTACCCCCGCCAAAATAGATACTGCTAATACGCTCACTACCAGTGTGCTCCGCCAGCTCTTGGCCGAGTGCCCTCAGATATGGGCTAATATCAGCCTCACGCTGCTCAAAGGATACAAAGGAGCAATAGTGACACTTATGCCGGCAAAAGGGGACATGGATATAAAGCGCCAGATTACAGGACACAATATGATTATAGCAGATATGGTGAGGCAAACCCTAAAAGAACCGGGAAGGTTACCCGCCCGGATTGCCTGGCTCAATCTTATTTGACATAAGTATCACTTAGGCTAGGCTGCTAATTTAAGGATTCTATCCCTCTTAGAATCGAGCTGTTCTTTAACCGCTACCCACTGCCTGATTTCATCTTCAGCTATGCCCATACCATGGGCAATCTCAACGGTTCTTTCCGTCACGAGCTTTGAGTATCCAAACAAAGAGTCTAGCGTTAGCTCCACACCGCGGGCTATAGCCTCCACTACAGTTGAGGATTCTTCAATTGCCTGCCTGGACTCCAGGGCAGCACTTATGCTTGCATTTACTCTATCAAGTTTAAAAGGTTTAACAAGATAGTCTAAAGCCCCTAACTTCATCGCCTCAACTGCGGTAGCAACATCGCTAACCGCCGTTATCACGATAGTTGCTATTTTACTATGCTTTAACCGTGCCTCCCGCAACACCTCCATGCCCGATATGCCCGGCAGCCTGATATCCAGTAACATCAGAGAAAAGTCCTCCGCGGCTAGTTTCTCCAGAGCCTCAGGACCGTTCATGGCAGTATCACACAGGTAGCCCTTTTCCTGTAAACACTCATAGAGAAGCTCACACCCCACCGGTTCGTCGTTAACAATCAGGATTGTCCGCTTTGTAGAAATCATCTTTACCTCCTTTTACTCTGCCAATTGTGTTCAGGTATCGACTGCGCCCTGGCATCACTTATAGCAACAGGTACAAGATACTCCCAATAGTCCATTGTTGTATTCGTAATGTTACCACTGTCCAATTAAGCGTGTCAAGAAATGGCCCAATTCAACTCTAACGGTCACACTTGAATACTCGGCAGATATTGATCAGCCTCGACTTTTGTTGTATCATAATTGTAGTAAGTTAACCTGGAAGCTATAACTAGCAAGGAAGTAATGTATGTGGCTGCAAACGAGAATGTTCTTATTAGTCGCGGTTCTCTTCGCCATCCTTTATGGTGTCATCGTCGGTGTCGGCACCTGGATGGGGGCCGGTAATGCCGTAGTCTATATTGTGCTCGCTTTTGTCTTCCTGGGCATTCAGTATCTCATTGGCCCCTCTATCGTCGGCTGGTCAATGAGGATAAAGTGGGTCTCGGCCAAAGAAGCACCGGAATTACACCGAATGGTGGCTGAGCTTGCCGAGAGTGCCAATCTGCCCAAACCGCGCATCGGTATCTCACAGATAGCCATACCCAATGCCTTCGCCTTCGGGCGGACACAGAGGGACGGACGAATCTGCGTTACCCGGGGTATCCTCAACATATTAAACTACGATGAACTAAAAGCTGTCCTCGGGCACGAGATGGCTCACATCAAGCACCGCGATATGGCAATCATAACCTTAATTTCGGTAATACCAATGATACTCTACTGGATTGCTATGAGTATTATGTGGGGAGGCGCTGGCGATCGCCGTCAGGGTGGCGGTTATGCTGCTCTTATCGGAATCGGTGCCTTCATCATGTATTTATTAACTAACCTTCTGGTGCTCTATGGCTCCAGGATACGGGAGTATTACGCTGATATGGGCAGTGTGCAACTGGGGAATATGCCCCATCAACTGGCAACTGCCCTGTATAAGCTGACCTATAGTAACGCCCGTTTCAAGGGCAGCCAGGAACTGAAACAAGCCGAAAAGGTGAGAGCCTTCTTTGTCAATGACCCTAGCCGCGCCTGGTATGAAGTCAGGGAATTAGCCCAGATTGACCGTGATATGAGTGGCACTATTGGCTACGAAGAACTCGCCGCGCTCCGCCAGAAGACAGTGCGCCTGAGCTCCGGTGATAAATTGATGGAGCTTTTCACCACTCACCCCAACATGCTGAAAAGAATCAAACACCTCTCCACTCTCACCTCTTGATGCCGACTGCTCATTGACCATCGCTAACAGGCGTCCAAACATTAATTCAGGTTTGACCGAGAAGGTCCGTATCATTATTTAGCCACTCCTGCGGGCGTCTCCCGGCATACTTGTCCTGGCTATATAGATGACACTTTGCAAAAAGGAAAAGAGAGTGCTATGATAAGGGCATTCTTTTCAGCCAAGGGAGATAAACTATGCCTCCCGAAACTGTCGGCATCCCCAAAAAGCCGCGATTTTTCTACGGATGGCTAATCGTTCTGGTTAGCTTTTTCGGTGACTTGATGATGGCTGGGGTCGCAACACACAGTTTCGGCTTCTTCGTCAAACCGATGACTGAGGCGTTTGGCTGGACAAGAGCCCAGATATCCTTCAGTGCCACCCTGAGAGCAATTACCGGGGCTGTTAGCGGCATTTTTCTCGGTCCCATGCTCGACCGCTATGGAGCCAGACCGATAATGGTGGGTGGGGCAATAATTGCTGGCATCGGCGTCATAATGCTAAGCCGGGTTACTGCCTTATGGCATTTCTACCTTATTCATGGCATTATGGACGCGGCAGGCTTAACTGCAATAGGCGGACTGGTGGCGACTACGGTAGTAGCCAAGTGGTTCATCCGCAAGAGAGGCCGCGCCATGGCTATCGTCTCCGCCGGGCTACCCCTCGGTGGTGTTATCCTGGGTCCGCTTACCCTGTATATTATCACCAACTTCGGCTGGCGAATGGCCTGGGTAGTGCTGGGGATTCTCATCTGGGTTATAATCATTCCACTAGCCTGGATTTTTATGAGACGCACCCCTGAAGACATTGGACTCCTCCCCGATGGTGAGGAGCTTTCTCCCCAACCAGAACAGGGAACAAAAGAGGAAGCAAGCACACCGAATTCTGCCGGCTCTCGGGTAGAAGAGGTCTGGACACTTAAAGAGGCTCTACGAACACCAACTCTATGGATAATCCTCCTCTCCTTTCTTTCCTCGGGAATGGGGTTAAGCGCCACCATGCTCCATCAAATTGCCTACATCTCGGATAAAGGATTACCACCGTCAGTCGGTGCTACTAATATAATGGTTTGGGGCATAGCGGCGGCAGTAGGCTCGCTTTTTTGGGGATTCCTTTCCGAAAGAATCCCCGTCCGCTTTTGTATTACGGCCGCTTTTTTCGTCTCGGCTACCGGGCTATTTTTTATCATCACCGCCAATACTATTGAGGGAGTGCTCATTTATTCGGTAATTCACGGAATTGGTGCCGGCGGTTCGTCACCGCTCGATGGCATCATAACAGCGAACTATTACGGACGGAGATTCATCGGCACCATTCGCGGGGTGCTGATGCCGCTCCGACTTATCTCCACCGGCGGTGGTCCCCTTTTTGCTGCTTACATCTATGACACCACCAGAAGCTATGACCTTGCTTTCATCATCTTTGCTGTTGCCTACCTGCTGGGTGGCATTTTAATTCTATTTGCTCCCCCACCAAAGCATAAAGAACCAACAGGTATAGCTTGATTCTGTTTGACATGCTCTTACAGACTGTTTATAATTACGGCACAAGTTCGGGACCACTCGAATAAATTAAAGGAGGGCAATATGAAAAATAAGGTCGTTATTTCCAGAAATGACCCCAGATTCAATCAGCTATTATTTGGTAAAGCCCCCGGAGGGGCTAAAGACCCGGGACTATGCATACACTGGTCGCCACAGGTAACCTATACGCCCAAAATACTGCGTGATCGCTGCCACATGAATGACAGTCAAATCCTGGAGTTATTCCCGGAGCTGGCAGACTGACTAAAGCGCCCGGACAAGATACCCCGGTGATAAAATCTGGGGAGTGGAAGGGGGGTGCGATTTAACCAGGGAGAAATTAAAAATCTAGGTTTTCAGTAAATACAAAAAGGAGGTGTTTAAAATGGCCAAGACCCCTGAAGAGATTCTGGAAGAAGCAAGAAAACTCATCGGCAGGGAAACAAAACCAGTCAAGGCAAAATACCCGGTTGAATACGAGGCGATACGGCGCTGGTGCCACATGGCGGACAATGCCAATCCGCTCTTCCTCACCCCGGAATACGCCAACAAGACAAAGTACGGCGGGGTAATTTGTCCTCCCGGTGCTATTCAACTCGTGGCCCGCCGCACCTGGCCACAGGAGGTCGAAGAGGAGCAGCTGCCTGCCGTCCCTAAGCCCGAGGGAATGGATGTCCCTTTTGCTATGGGCCACGAGTGGGAATTCATCAAGCCGGTCAAGGTGGGAGAGCAGCTCTGGTACAAACGGCGGATT
>Ga0082335_1002552_pt1 | contig 33615 bp, 27 predicted proteins | sample Subgrocontami58m_FD_72375 | JGI IMG/M metagenome (GOLD analysis project Ga0082335, IMG submission 72375) | Subsurface groundwater microbial communities from S. Glens Falls, New York, USA - GMW37 contaminated, 5.8 m (SPADES assembly) (version 2) ... | reverse complement strand
GCCCTGCCGGATTGTAAAACGTAAATGTAATAGGCCCAACTGCCTTCTTCCAGAATAATACTGCCATCTTTTATCTTCTCGGTTCTGCTAATGAATTGTTCCATAAAATCTCCTTTTAAATTTTTTAAAATAAAAACACATTTGGCGGCTTCGCCATTTTGCAAATCCGCTAACGTTCTGCCTGCTTAAGGAATGATTGATGCCGGGTCTGAGACCATTACAATCATCTCCAGGTATTTTTTTTCATTCTTCTGCAAACTCACATCGCTCGTTTGGGTTTGATACCCTTCTTTTTCGTATTTGACGGTATAAGTTCCGACGCTCATGGTAAGATAATAGCTCCCGCTGCCGGATGTTTTCTCGCTATAAGCCGCAGAATTGTCCTTGCTGGATATCTCAACCCCGGGCAAGCCTTTGTTACTGGAATCGTATACATACCCGCAAATATCGCCTGCAATCGTTACTTTTGGAACGCCACACACAATCAAACTCAAAATCACCAGCGCAATCAGCTTCCTCATGGACGGTTCTCCTTTCATAAAATTTTCTCTTACATAAAAACAATAGGACGGTGATTCTTGGTTGTCAGAAGAAATGCTTTTAGAAGACAGCAAGGGAAATTGTTTTAGTTCCTGTTAGATCGGATGTGTTCAAACTGCCTTTTCAAGGCGCTCTGCTACCCAGAGCTTGATGATGGATTGCCGGGGTACACCTAAGCGTCTGGCCTCTTTATCCAATAAACTGATCATCCACAAGGGGAAATCCACGTTTACTCTTTTTTGCTCCTTCCCGGGTCTTTTTGCCTTTGATAAGTCGAGGCGCTTGGCAATATCCTCGCCTTCATCAAGTTTTTGATCAAATTCATGAGCCTTCATATAACCCAACCTCCTTTTTTTAGGATCGAATTCGCATTCCATAGGTATAGAAATTATACCTTAAATATACCTGCGGTCAATCAAATATTAAAATAAAGTTTCTGCCAGCGAACGGGCGAACTGATGCCTATATTCAGGCACAGTCCTAAGTCGCATGTTATCAAGGTGTAACATGAAGTTAATTCGTTCCAGAAAACATGTCAGACTTACTCCCGTCAATTTTGAAATGTCGTATGTCTTGCGAGAAATATAAAAAACCGTGTCTGGGTTTGTTTAACTTATTATTTTTTAACCGGTTATAGATTGGCATGTTTAAGGTACGTATCTATTGGCACTCTCATTGCGCATGTCAGTTGTGGGAAAAATCCTGGGGATAACAACAATAAATCTTAAAACGAAAGGGGGTGGTTGGGAGGGAGATAATTTTTGGAAGTAAAATACAGGGAGGATCAGGGAGATGATAGATATTTATGTCTGTGTGGGTCTTATTGTTGGACTTGTAATTTTTTATGCAGTGAAGGAGGCTTAGCATGTTTACGAAAACCTTAAAGATCGGTTTGATTGCCGCCTTGGGGATAGTGGGGGTGGTGACGACTGGTCAGTTGATGGCAGGTACACCGCAGGTGGTGTCAACGATACAGACGGGGCCGGAGTGGGAGCCGCTTCCAAGGGCAGAGCCGCTAACGGTACCGGAGGTACATTACAGGGTAAAGCACTCGCCGTACAAGAGTGAGTTGGTGAGATATGGTCAGTTCCAGTTTAACGACGCATCCTGGGGTTTGCAGGGTGAGTACGCATGCGCCAGTTGTCATTACGAGAGAGGTCAGACGACGGGTTTGATCTGGGATCTCGGAGACGAAGGTTGGGGAAGCTGGAAGAACACGAAGTACATCAGGGGCGGAAGGTATTTGCCGCCGTTCAGGCATGAGGGATTCACGGGACATCCTGATGAGATCGTAGGCGCAACGAGTTCGCTGGACAGGGTATGCGGAAGAGACCCGGGGTTTGTGTTCAGGAGCGAGAACTTTTCGCCATTGAGGTTAGAGGCATTGATTTGCTACATCAGGGCGCTTGAGTTTACGGGAAGTCCGTTCAGGAACGCAGATGGTTCATTGACGGATGCGCAGAAGAGGGGCGAGAAGATATTCAACGATCCGAAGGTTGGCTGTGTAGAGTGCCATCCTGGGGAATCGAGTGATCCGAAGGCTCTTTACAGCGATGCACAGACCCATGATGTGGGAACAGGCCGTGTAGGCGTAAAGGGGTTCAGGTCAACGCCGGGTAAGGTGTACAACCTGAAGGCATTGGAGGCAGGCGAGGATCCTTATGGTGAGGAGAGCGACACGCCGATCATTGGATTGGATCTGGTGAAGGAGTTTGACACGCCGACCTTAAGGGACATCTATGCATCAGGGACGTATTTCCATGATGGCAGCGCCAGGACGTTGCATGACACGATCAACAACTCGGTGACGGATAAGGACATGCACGGCAGGACGTCGCATTTAACTCCTGCAGAGATGGATGATCTGGTAGAGTTCATGAAGGCTTTATAAGGTTCTTAAAAGAGAGAGAAATTTAGTAAAATATATTTTAGGAAAGTGTGAAAGGAGAAGGCCAACAGATGAGTAAGAGGAAAATAGCAGGAGTAATGGCATCGGCGTTCATAGCTGGTGCGTTGGTCTGTGGGAGTATCTTTGCGTCGGGCAACCAGGTAATGGTGGGTGGTTCGAAGCAGGGAAAGGCCTTATGGACTGATTATTGCGGTATGTCAAAAGAGGTGCAGGGTCCGGTGGATTCATTGCTGTTTACCCAGTCGCCGAGGACGGCAAAGGGTGATCCTTACCAGAGCTATCCTAACTATGTGCCAGAGGGCAGCAGGATTGTATTGTACAATTTAAACACGAAGGAATTAAAGGTGTTGACCGGTGATTTTGCGTCAGCCTTTGATCCCTGCACGTATTGGGATGGCAAGAAGTTTGCGTTTGCCGGTATCCACAAGAAGGGCGGCGGCTGCCAGATATGGGAGATGAACGTAGACGGCAGTGGTTTAAGGCAGATGACCGATTATAAGGGTACATGCCGCGCTCCGATATATTATGCGGCTGGCAGCGTTGAAGAAGGAAAGGGTCGTATAATCTGGAGAGCTAGGTACTTTGAAGGAGACTGGGCAGAGCACGGTACGGTAGACAAGACGGGTTTTTTAATCATTGCCGCGTCGCCGGAAGGTGTAATGGACGAGTTCCACAATCCCTATGCGTATAACCTGTTCAGGTTAGACACACAGGGTGGTCATGTGACAGAGAGAATTACGGGTCACGTATTGTCGGGTATTGAGTTTCCAAGCATAAACACGACAATAGACCAGATCACGTACAACATCAGTTCTAACTTTGATCCTGCGCTTACGCCGGATGGAAACATCCTGTTCTCAAGCGTACAGGCCAACGGAAGCAGGGCTGGCGGCAAAGGTAGGGTAATGTTGTGTGTAGACAACTGGGATGGCGCGTATCCTAGGCCGATCTATGGAAACTGCGATGATGAAATTGGCGGCACAAGCAACAGGTCGCAGGCCAAGATCACCTTTGGCACGAGGAAGATCGTATATGTAGAGTCACCGTATATGAACTGGGGAGTAGGTCAGTTGGCAGCAGTAAGCTGGGATGCACCGTACAACAAGACCTATGAGAAGTTGAACAAGGACGAGGGTGGTTTGTACAGGAGCCCATATCCGCTTCCAGACGACAGGATGTTGGTGTCGTATGCGGAGAGGGGAGATTTTGGTATATACTGGTTTGACTTTAAGAATGGTCGCGCCGGGGAGTTGGTGCACAACGATCCGGAGTGGAACGATCATCAGCCAGCTCCGATTTATGTTAAGTACAAGCCGAGGTGGATTAACACATTTACGGCCGGAAAGAACTTTGGTGTAACGACCGTGACGTATCAGCCATTTGACCAGGTGAAGGTGGAAGGTTATCCGCATTCATGGGGCACGTGGATTTGTTTTGACACGACGTTAACCGACCTGCCGGTAGGCCCATATCCACATCAGAGGGCAAAGAACACGAAGCAGGGAGACGTGAAGGCCGTGAGGATAGTTGAAGGCACGCAGTGTGTTGAGCCGGATTCAAGCCGGTTCAGGGCGGGCGCTGGAAAGCATCTCATTGGTGGAGACAGGTCAAGCAGCAACTCAGGCACAGCGTTCCAACAGAGAAGGATCATTGGCTATCAGTATGTAGAGGATGATGGTTCAGTGGTAACTTCGCAGACGGCTGACACCCCATACTACATCCAGAACCTGGATGAGAGGGGCATGGCAGTGCAGAGTGGATTGGCGTGGGCGTATCTCAGACCGTATCATGGCAGGATTTGCAGCGGATGTCATGATGGTTCGTACAGGGGCAGGGCGTTCCAGAATCAGCACGCAAAGGCCTTGTACAACTGGTGGTATGATGACAGAAGTCACTATGATTCACCATTTGCATTTGGATTCCTGAGATTTGACAAGAACGGCATCTATCAGGGTGTAAAGCATGGTGATGACGTAGTGGTACCGTCTGACGTGTATTATGGTGGTCCGTCAGGTACGACGTCACAGCCGGTAGAAGGATTGACGGATGAGAAGAGGAGAACGGTTGATTTCCGCAGGGACATTCAGCCGATACTTGACGCGAAGTGTGCAAATTGCCACAATGCAAGCAATCCGCCTGATTTGAGCGGTGGTCTTGAGTTGGTGGGTGTTGATGGAGTAGCGGCGTTCAGCCGTGCTTACAACAGCTTGCTGGAAGTACAGAGGGGCAAGGACACGAACATCGGCGGCAAGTATGTACATCCGTCGTCAGCGATCAACAGCTTGCTGGTTTGGAGGTTGTATGAAGAGAAGTTAAGCCAGTTTGCTCCGAGGGACAGCGTGTTCCCGGTCGAGGGCAGGGTAATGCATGACAAATTCCTCACGCAGGACGAGAGGTATTCGATAGTAGAGTGGATAGACATTGGCGCACAGTGGGACAATATTCAGGGTCCTGACTTCTATCCAGGTTACCTGGCAAGATAAGGGGTAAGAAAGTATTAACCAAACCCTCGCAGTATGGAGGATTGGAAGAAACAAGTGAAGAGCTGGGTTATGTGGGCGTACGCCCACTGCCCAGCTCTTCGTGTTTTTAGGGTTGACGCAAATCTTTTTCATTGATAGAGACCGTATGCTATTATAGAATGCGGGTAAGTTGGTGGTGAATGATATGAATAAAATACAGACATTTATAATTACATTACTCATATTCTTTAGTTTTATTTTAAACGCACCAGCATTAATTCCTGGTGAATTGAAGAACGAAATTGACACTGGTGAAAAAAGCGAAAACAAGCCAGAAATGTTCTTTGAAGAACAAGTATATAATTTCGGTAAAATGTATACCGGTGAGAATGTAAAACATGAGTTCAAATTCAAAAATGTAGGCAGGGGAGAGTTAAGTATAAGTAATGTTAAATCATCATGTGGATGCACGGCGGCGCTGGTCTCAAAGAATAAACTGCGTAAGGATGAAGAAGGGGTAGTAGAGGTTAAGTTCAATTCCGGTCATTATGTTGGCAAGGTGACTAAGTCAGTAGTGGTAAACTCAAATGACCCGGTAAATTCAAAATATAAGCTAACTATTACAGGAGAAGTAATTGAAGAAGTTAGTGTTAGCCCAAAACGAATTAATTTCGGTATTATACGGAAAGGTGATTCGTGCACAAAAAATATTGCAATAAAGACCGTACCAGAGTTGAAAATTGTTGTTAAAAAGGTCGAGTCGCCAAGTTCCTATATTACAATTACTCCGCATAAAGAGGCAGAAAATAGCTATCAGGTAATATTTAGTAATTACGAATATTTAGGGAAATTTAGCGGTATATTATTTGTTTATACAAGCAGCAACAAGCAGGAAAGAATAGATGTGCCGTTCTCTGGAGAAGTTGTTGGTGACGTGACGTTTTATCCGGAGACACTCTCCTTTGGGAGCGTTAAATATAGACAGGACGTGAAGAAAACGGTCATAATTAATTTTATAAATAAAGAAGTTCAAATAAAAAAGGTTGAAGTTGAACCTGTTAGTGTAAATTATACGATATCGGACTTACATAACATAAGCACGAAAAAAATTGAAGTGAAGCTGGGAGATACTATGAGCGGGCGGATTACAGGAAGCTTAAAGATATATACAAATAGCATAATACAGCCTGTTATTAACATTCCGATTAACGGAGAAATAAAAGGATAAATGCGAATTGTTTATGAAGTTATTTATCGGATGCATCGTTACTCTTTTATTCATTGTTTCTTCGATTAATCTTTATGCTGCTACAGAAGATTTATTAATAGTCTTTTCTGGAGAGGAATTGGGGAGTCTTGAACCCTGCGGATGTTTTGAGGGACAAATTGGAGGTATTTCAAGAAGAGACTCTCTGTTAGATTTACTCAGCGGGAAAAAAGATGTAATACTGCCTGTTAGTCTGGGCGATCTATCAAAGAGCGCCGGACGACAGGATGATATTAAAATGGAGATACTTTGCCGCGCCCTTGGAGATATGGATTATGTAACGCATAATCTTGGTGAAAAGGATATTGAAACTGACCCGCAATTAATAAGTTATTTGTCCCAAACAAGTAAATTCGTTTTTCTTTCCAGCAATATACAGTTTACCACGCCGTTTCCTATTAAAATTAACCCGTATGTTTTGAAGGAATGTATGGTCTCTGGCCATACCATAAAGGTTGCATTTTTAGGGATACTTTCAAAAGCTCTTTTCAATAATCATGCGTCTGATGCGGTGACTGTCAGTGAACCAGTACAGGCGCTTAAGCCCTTAGTGAACGAGTTGAAAAAGAAGGCAAGCCTGTTGGTATTACTTTCTCATTCGCCGATTGAAGAGTCTGCTGAAATTGCAAAATCCTTCCCGGAAATAGACTTAATTATCACAGGACACAGTATTGAAGAACCAGACGGTTCCGTCGTATATGTGAATAGTACTTTGATTGTTTCTCCGGGAAAACAAGGTAAATATGTGGGAGTCGTGAAATATTCAACACATAATATGGGTATAAAAAGAAAGTCTGTTGAACTTGTTCCACTCGACAACAAATACAGGGATTCCCAGGAAATGATTTCGTTATTAAAAGAATATCAACAAATAGTACTGGACGAGGATTTGTTAGGCAATGTGTCACAGATTCCACTCTTAGATAATGTGTCGTATGTGGGTAGTGCTGTGTGTGGATTGTGCCATAAGGTCGTACATAATCATTGGAGTAAAACGAAACACGGCGTTGCGTATAACACTTTGGTCAGCAAAGGCTATCAATATGACCCGGAATGCATTAAATGTCATACTACGGGTTATGGGTATGTCTCTGGATTTGTAAATTATGATGAAAACAACAATTTAATAAACACCGGCTGCGAAAGTTGTCATGGCGCTGGAAGCCCCCATATACAACATGTAACTGAGCCTTACGGCGTAACAGACGAGCATGATTGCATGGTATGTCATGATGCCGAGCACAGTCCAAAGTTTCAATTCAATGAGTATTGGAGAAAGATCGAACATCCGGAAGAAACTCTCAGTGGAATACCAAAAACTCCGGAATAAAAACCTAGAAAATGATAAAAATCGCATTTTACTGGCACCAGCATCAACCCTACTATAAAGATAATTTGACCGGTGAGTACTCTATGCCATGGGTGAGATTGCATGGGATAAAGGACTACATCGGCATGGCGTTGCTTTTAGACGAGTATCCCGAAATACATCAAACATTTAATTATGTGCCGTGCTTGCTGGATCAACTCAGGGATTACGAAAACAACCGCGCGGTTGATCGTTTTTGGAAACTGACTGAAATATCCGCAGAAGATTTAACAGAAGAAGATAGACTTTATATACTGGATAATTTCTTCTCTGCAAATCACCTGAATATGATTGAGGTTTATCCGAGATATAAAGAATTACTGAAAAAACGAAATCTCAGGAGGAAACGGGCGCTGGACGTGCTTAAAAATTATTCTCACAAGGATTTTCAAGACTTACAGGTGTGGGCAAACCTTGCATGGTATCATCCCCTGATTATCCAGAGAGACCCTGTACTTGCTGAATTAATAAGGAAAGGCGAGGAATTTACAAAAGAAGAAAAAGAATTTGTGCTGTCAAAACAAATCGAGGTGATTAAACAAATTATTCCCCTTCACAAACGATTACAGGATTCAAAACAAATAGAGATAACCACATCTCCCTACTATCACCCAATACTGCCATTACTGTGCAATCAGGAATCTGCGAGAGTTGTTCTGCCAAAAATATCATTGCCAAAAAAAAGGTTGTTAGCAACTGAAGACGCAAAAGCACAGGTCGAAAAGGCTGTTTTGTCTTACCAAAAATACTTTGATCAAAAGCCAGGGGGCATGTGGCCATCTGAAGGCGCAGTGAGTGATGAAATGATTCCGATATTAATGGAGAACGGATTCAACTGGCTGGCGTCGGATGAAGAAATACTTGCGTGTACCCTAGGAAGCCAGATAGTAAGGGATAAGTACGGGGATGTTGTCGCTCCAGAGGTTTTGTACAAGCCTTATAGAATACGTATGAATGATAACGATATCAACATAGTGTTTCGTGACCATAACCTTTCTGACTTAATTGGCTTCCAGTATTCGCAATATAATGTAGACAATGCTGTGTCTGATTTTATGAACAGAATAAATAGCCTAAAGAAATATAACTTTAACGGGAAACCGCTCCTCGTAACGATTATTTTAGACGGAGAGAACGCCTGGGAGTATTATCCTCAAAGTGGCGTGGATTTCTTAAGAAAACTTTATGAAGTAATCAGCAATGATCGTGAACTTGAATGTGTTCGTATTTGCGATTATTTAGAAAAATATCCATCAGAACAAACACTGAAACATATTTGTCCGGGGTCTTGGATTGGCCATAACCTGGCGACGTGGATTGGACACGAGGAGAAAAACACAGCCTGGGAGTTTGTTGATAATACCCGCGCCTTCCTTTTGGATCAAACTGTTGAGGAACACCAGACTCCACATAATGGTATCATGGCTAGTGCATGGGAAGAAATTTTCATTGCAGAGGGCAGCGATTGGTATTGGTGGTTTGGTGACGACCATTTTACAGCCCATAAAGATGAATTTGACAGCCTATTCAGGCTGCACCTCAAGAACGTTTATAAACTATTCAATGTTGATATTCCCAGGGTATTGGATGTCCCCATCACGGCAAAGACTAACCGAAGAAAACCATACACATATCCCAAAAGATTCCTGGACATCAAACTTGACGGTTCGGTGAGCAACTATTTTGAATGGATGGATGCGGGAAAGTACACAGCAAGTAAAGACATGGATACCATGCACAGAACTTCTGGCCAGCCCGTGCAAGGGGTGTTTTTCGGGTTCGACTTAGATAATTTGTTTGTAAGAATAGATTTTGATGAAATCTTATTGTCCCAATACAAAGAGAAGGCGAATCTCGTAATTACCTTTGTTCAACCGCATGAATTACAGATGCATACCGCGATCTTATCCGATAGTCCGCTAAGATTTACAATTAAGGATAAAGATCATAAGCATGGAGGGGAAAATATTTATAGTATTTCTCTTGGAAAAATATTGGAGTTGTCCTGCTCTTTTGCAGTTTTAAATTTTTCCCCGGGGATGGAGGTTGAGTTTTTTATCGAATTAGTAAAAGACGATGAAATTATACAAAGAGTGCCGCTACGAACAGTTTTTTCTTTTACGGTGCCAACGCAAGACTATGAAAGAATAATGTGGCAAGTGTAATTCATAATACGGAAGAACACTTCTGGGCAATATAGGAGGATATAAAAATGCCGGAACTTCGAAAAGACCCTGTTTCTGGTCGGTGGGTTATCATTGCGACGGAAAGGGCTATGAGACCCACAGATTTTAAATCAGACCCACAGCCCGTCAAAGGTGGATACTGTCCCTTTTGCGAAGGACACGAGGACAAAACGCCCCCGGAAATTATTGCATACAGAGAGAGAGGCACACAACCAAATACAAAAGGGTGGCGGGTAAGGGTTGTAGCCAATAAATTTCCGGTGCTGAGGATAGAGGGCAGTTTAAATAAACGCGGCGATGGCATCTATGACTCTATGAATGGCATTGGGGCGCACGAGGTAATAATCGAAAGCCCGAAACATATTGTCTCCCTGACCGAGCTGGATAACAGACAGGTGGAAGAAGTGTTGTGGACATATCGGGACAGATTGGTAGATCTGAAAAAGGATAAACGATTTATCTATGGCTTGCTCTTTAAAAATGTGGGAACCGCGGCTGGCGCGACGCTTGAGCATTCCCATTCACAGCTTATTGTGACGCCCATCGTTCCTATAACAGTCATGCACGAAATGGATGGGTGTGAAGAATTTTACCGATACAGGGGGCGATGTCTCTTTTGTGACATGGTACAGCAGGAGTTGTCTACCGGTGTGCGGGTTGTGCTGGAAGAAGATAATTTCGTTGCCATCACACCCTATGCCTCGCGATTCCCTTTTGAGATATGGATATTGTCAAAAAACCATTCGTCTCATTTTGAAAATTTACAAAAACTTGAGATTGAAGAATTAGCGCAGGTGCTGCGAACCATTCTTCTCAAACTCGAGGTGGCGCTGGAGTTTCCACCCTACAATTACATAATCCATACAACACCGTTTACTTTTGGAGAGATAGAACATTATCATTGGCATATCGAGATTATCCCCAGACTGACGAAGGTTGCAGGATTCGAATGGGGCAGCGGCTTTTATGTAAATACGGTATCGCCGGAGAGCGCAGCGGAATTCCTGAGAAGCGCTAACATAGAAAGAAAGGCTGAGGCGACACGATAATGAAGGTCGTTTACCTGTCTTCAGAGGTTGTACCATTCACAAAAACTGGCGGTTTAGCTGATATCGCCGGGGCTATACCGAAAAGTCTGCAAAATCTTGGTGTTGAGATAGCGGTAATTACGCCCCTTTACGGTGTTATCAAAGAAGCGGGATATTCCATAACAAAAACCGATATTCAATTCGAGGTGAAAATCGGCGACAGGCTTAAACCCGGCTGTGTCTACAAAGGATTTCTGCCTGACACAAAGATACCTGTTTATTTTGTGGATAATGAACAGTATTACAGCCGAATGGGTTTATACAACTACCCAGAGACAACAAATGATTTTGAGGATAATTGTGAACGGTTTATTTTTTTCGCTCAGGGTGCGCTGGAGGTCATTGAAAAACTCAAACTGTGCCCTGATATAATACATTGCAATGATTGGCAGACAGGGCTTATACCGGTATATTTAAAAACAAGGTACGCGGGAAAAGCATGTTACTCACGGACGAAAACAATAATGACAATCCACAACATCACGTACCAGGGTGTATTTTGGCACTGGGATATGAACCTTGCGGGGTTGGGTTGGAGTCTCTTTAATTGGAAACAGCTTGAGTTTTACGGAAAAATGAATTTCCTAAAAGGCGGTATCGTTTTTAGCGACGTAATTACCACGGTTAGTGAAACGTATGCTAAAGAGATACAAACGGCCGAGTACGGCGCCGGTCTTGATGGCGTGCTGAGAGACAAAGCTGACAATCTGTATGGAATTATCAACGGAGTTGATTATGAGACATGGAATCCGGAGACAGACGAATATATCGTTGCAAACTACAGTGCGAAAAAGCTGTCAGGAAAGCAACTGTGCAAAAAAGCATTGCAGCGAAAGTATGGACTTCCCGAAAAAAATGTCCCTGTTATAGGGATGATAACAAGGTTGATAGACCAAAAGGGGTTGGATTTAATTGCCGATAAATTCCCTGATTTAATGAAGACCGATTCCCAGTTTATTTTGCAGGGAACCGGTGAACAGCGGTATCACGAATTGTTTCGCGCTTACGCAAAAAAATTTCCCTCCAAAGTGGCGGTAAAGCTGACCTTTGACGAGCAAGCGGCGCACGAGATTGAAGCGGGAGCGGATATGTTCTTAATGCCGTCGCGCTTCGAACCGTGCGGGTTAAACCAGTTGTACAGCCTGAAATACGGCGCCGTTCCAATCGTCCGGAGCACGGGCGGCCTTGCTGATACTATTACCGATGCCCGCTTACAACCGATACTCAACGGGAACGCCAACGGATTCTCATTTAAAGAATACAATGCCGATGTTATGCTGGACACGGTTATGAATGCGATGGATTTATTTAAGAACAAGAGCAAATGGACGCACCTCATGAGGAACGGGATGACGCAGGATTGGTCGTGGGAGAAAAGCGCAAAGAAATATTATGAACTCTACAAAATGCTGGTAAATGGATAGTACCGTTGTCAAATTTCTAAACATGAAGGTGAGTTAATGTCAAACGTGAAAAAGATAAATCTGATTCTTGCCCTGCATAATCATCAACCGACAGGTAACTTTGATAATGTAATACACGAGGCATGCGACAAGGCGTATAAACCATTTTTGGACATGCTTGATAAGTATCCCTTATTAAAAGTAGCAATACACTTCTCCGGTTGTCTTTTAGAATGGATGGAATTTAACAAACCGGATTTGATTGCCCAAATTCTGCGTCTTACCGCCAGGAAACAGATAGAACTGATGGGGGGAGGATTTTATGAGCCAATTATGGCTATGCTGCCAGAAAGGGATAGAGTCGGGCAGATAAAGAGATATACAACATACCTGGAAACAAAATTCCGCTGTAAAGTACGCGGCATGTGGGTACCAGAACGCGTTTGGGAGCAGCATCTGGCAAAGACCTTCGCTGATGCTGACATGGAATATACCGTGCTGGACGATTCTCATTTTAAATATGCCGGATTGGAAGATCAGCAGTTATTGGGGTATTATGTAACTGAGGATCAGGGGAAAACGCTGAAGATATTTCCTGGTAGTGAATTGTTGCGGTACTACATTCCCTTTGAAGAACCGGCAAAATGTATCGAATATTTCAGGTCTTGCGCGACTGAGGCGGGGGACGTGACGATTGTTTATGCAGATGACGGAGAAAAATTTGGTGTGTGGCCAAAAACGTATGACCATGTGTACAAAGATGGCTGGCTTGAGAGGTTTATCAACGCTTTATTAGACAATAAAGACTGGATTAATATTGGTACCTTTAGCGATGTAATTGACAAATTTCCACCAAGGGGCAAGGTATATCTTCCGGACGCTTCGTATCGTGAAATGATGGAATGGGCTTTGCCCGCAGAAGTGTATAGCAAATACGAAGATGCCTGTAATAAGCTAAATCAGATCCCAGGGGGAACGCATGCAAGGCGTTTTATGAAAGGTGGATTTTGGAGAAATTTCAAGATAAAGTATCCGGAGTCCAATCATCTGTATGCAAAAATGATGCATGTCAGTAATATGGTTGATGCAATGGATAAGAAAAAAGAAGATTATAGCGCTGCCCAGAAAGAACTTTTTATGGGACAGTGTAATTGTCCGTACTGGCATGGAGTATTCGGCGGCATATATTTACCGCACCTGCGATTTGCTATTGCAAACCACCTGATTGCGGCAGAGGTATTGGCAGAAAAGGGGAAAAGTAAAAAGTGTCGCTATGGTGTTAGCGACTATGACTACGATACCAGGAATGAAATATATGTGAGCAATTCACTGATAACTGCTTACATTAAGCCAGACAGGGGAGGTCATATCTATGAGCTTGACTACAAGCCGAAAAGAATCAACCTGCTCAATACCCTTATGCGGAGGAAAGAGGTCTATCATAACAAGATTACCGATGCGCTCCATAAGGATGATGCGGGACAGGCAAAGAGTATCCATGACGCAATGCCGTCAAAACAAACCGGGCTGGGCAAGATGTTGCACTATGACACGTACCTTAAAGAATGCCTGATAGATCATTTCTTTGAACCCTGCGTAACGGTGAATGATGTTTGTAAAAATCAATACAGGGAAATGGGAAATTTCGTTAGTTCCGCGTACGATTATACGGTAGAACAAAATAAGAATGCGGTCATTATTAAATTATGCAGGAAGGGTGAAGTTGAGTCAAAAGGACTCCGCTGCACCGTTACCATAACAAAAGAGATAAGGATATTGACTGATGTCTCCTTGATAAATATTGCATACACCATTGAAAACCATTCTGACAATATTTGTGATGCACAATTTGGCGTCGAATTTAATATCTCAATGACCGCTGGAGATGCCTTCGGGAGATATTATTACCTAAGAGATAGAGAAATTATTGGAAACCTGGCCATTGAGAGAGAATTAAATTCACAGAACAAACTGGGACTTGTGGATGAATGGCTGGGCGCAGAGGTACTGCTGGATTGGAACGTGCCAGGAGACGTATTCGTATTTCCCATCTATACGGTATCGCAATCTGAGTCAGGATATGAGCAGGTTTACCAAAATTCAACGATTATCCCCCGATGGAACATCACCATTAAGCCAAATGAGAAATGGTATGTAACAATAAATAAGAGCATAAAACCGCTGGAAGCCGCAATTTGAATTATCTGTATGTTGCAAGCTGAAAGAGTAGATTATTGTTGACTAAGCGTTTGAGAGGGTGAATGAACATGTTGCCTTACATTGTAAAAGACAAAGCAGACAATATCCTGAATTATGTTGTGGGTGCGTTTGAAGGAGGCTTTGCCATCCTTGATAAAGATCTGCATATCTTATGGGCAAATGAAAAACTTGCAGATATGCTAAACATAGGATACAACCCGGTAGGGAAAATCTGTCGGGAGGTATACCGGTGCGAGTGTAAGGACGATACAAGCTGTTCAGTGATGCAAGCCCTTTCCAGCGGTCAAAAACAGGTCAGCGAGACCAGGCTCATCACGGAAAAAGGCGAGAGAAGATATGTTCAAAATATTACAACGCCACTCAAAGATGAACATAACAATATAACGCATTTACTGAAGTTCTCAATTGATATCACCGCGCAGGAGGAAAAGATTCATCAGCTTTCATTGCTGCGTAAGCTCGCAGAATTGACGCAAGGTACGTTACAGATTGACAAGTTACTTCACTTGATTTTAACCTGCGTGACTGCCGGCAGCGCACTGGGGTTCAACCGCGCAAGACTGTTTCTCGTTGATAAAGAGCGGGATATTATATATGGCACGATGGCTGTTGGTCCCTCAAGTATGGAAGAGGCGACCAAGATTTGGAGTGAAATTGCCAGAAAATATGAAAAGCTGGAAGACCTTATTAAAGCGTCGGAAGATAACTACCGCGATGACACCCCCCTGCACATGATCACCCGCTTAATGGCTTACACCCTGTCGGACGAAAAGGAGACGCTCGTAAAGTGTATAAAAACAAAGAAGCCCATCCTGGAGAAAAATGCCTATTCCAGTCCGGGCATGGATAGAAATTTTGTCACAATGATTGCCGCAAACGAATTCGTGTGCGTGCCCCTGGTGGTGAAAGACGAGCCAATTGGGGTAATCTGCGCAGACAATTATTATAGTCTGAAACCAATAACAGAAGATCGCGTACAATTATTAAGCACTTTTGCAAATCATGCTGCACTGGCAATTGAAAATGCGGACGCGTATAAAAAATTAGGGGAAAAGGTAAGACAGTTAAAAGATACGCAGGAAAGACTTATCCGCTCAGAAAGACTTGCTGTCATTGGCAACATGGCAGCCTACGTCGCGCATGAAATACGTAATCCATTGGTGACTATCGGTGGTTTTGCAAGGTCAATATTACGGGCATCCCAGCAGGGTGACCAGGCAAAACAGAACGCAGAGATTATTGTAGAGGAAGTAAATCGTTTAGAGAAAATTCTTGCAAATATCATGGATTTCAGCAAGCCCGTTGAATCTGTGAAGGTTACATCTCAAATAAACGAACTGTTGGAAAACACCTGCTCGTTAATGGACCCGTATTTCAAAAACAGCCGCATTGAGCTAACCAGGAAGTTTAACTCAATGATACCCGGTATCGTAATTGATCCGACTCAAATAAAACAGGTGTTTCTGAATTTGATAAAAAACGCCGTTGAATCAATGCCCGGTGGAGGCTCGTTGTTGCTAGAAACGTCGCTTGAGGACGAACATATAAAAATCAATATTACTGACACCGGCGAGGGCATGACCGCGGAAATTATGCAAAACATTTTTGTGCCTTTTTTTACCACCAAAGTAGACGGCACAGGTGTTGGGTTGGCGGTCTCACAGAAAATCATTGATGACCATGGGGGTTACATTAAGGTCAAAAGCTCTTTGCAGGATGGCACAACTTTCTCTATATACTTACCGATATGAGTAAGAAGACAATCAAGAAGGAGGAAAAAATGAAGACCGTTCTCTTGGTAGAAGACGATAAAAATCAGCTCTTACTCTATAAGCAGGAATTGTCACAAGAAGGGTACAACATTATTACTGCACAAGATGGTCAGGAAGCCATGAAAAGAGTAAACGAACAATTTCCTGACTTGATTGTAATGGACATCAATATGCCCAAAATGAGCGGCATCGAGTCAATGAGCAAAATACTGGAGAAGCACAAAAAGATACCGATCATCATCAATACTGCATACAGCAGTTGGAAAGACAATTTTATGTCATGGTCAGCAGACGCGTATATTATCAAGTCGTCAGACCTGACAGAATTAAAAAACAAAATAAAGGAATTAATAGGTTAGTATCATCTAAAAAATATTTTTACCGGCGACAGGTAGGGCGAACCTTTAGGTTTGCCTTTGTGCAATAACCGCAAGGCTAAAGCCTCGCCCTACACATATCTTTCGACTCGTTCGGATTAGGTATCGTATGATAACAACTCTTATGATGATAAAACAAATCCAGCCTGTGGGAGGGAAACGAGCAACATGAGTAATCGTGATATTCTTACGAGTATCAATAAAGGCTTTGTAAATGCAGGCCGGTATTTTGTGGCCGTGGCCTCTATCCTCACGATTTTAGCCTCTGGTTTTTTGATTTTTGCCGGAATTTGGGAATTTGTCAATGGTGTGCCGGAAATATTGAGATTCCTGCTTCACCACGAAAAACTCCGTGTTGAACTTGCTGTTCATTTTATTTCTGCAATAGACTTGTTTATGGTTGCCGTAGTCATGTTTGTTATGGGGATAGGTCTCTTCGAATTATTCGTAGACAAAGACCAATCTGTCCGCTATCCGCACTGGCTGAAAATACGGGATCTCAGCGATTTAAAAGAAAAATTGATTGCCGCGGCCGTGGTAGTCATTGTCATCACCTTCTTAAAACATATTGTCATGTGGGAAAACCCGCTAGAAACACTCTATTTCGGCGGGGCGATAGCAATCGTTATTACGGCAATAACCTTTTTTTCCAAGCTGGTAGTTGGCAGCGAGCCGCATGATACTATGAAGAAAGATTGAAAAAAAGGTAACAGTTTAGTTTTTCGAAAATTCCTGCAACAGTGGGTTATCGTGCCTGTAGGGGTAATTCATGAATTACCCCTACATACGGTCACTAAGGCATTTTCTTCTCTGTGTGTTTTCTAAAAAACTAAACTGATACAAAAAAATGGATTCTTAATCGGACGCTGGATACAAGCCATGCCTGACAGAAGAGATTACTATGAGATATTGGGAATAAGTAAGACAGCGTCGAAGGATGAAATTAAAACCGCATACCGCACCCTTGCCAAGAAATTTCATCCCGACCTCAACAAGGACAATCCCAAGATCGCAGAAGAGAAATTTAAAGAGATATCTGAGGCGTATGAAGTGCTCATTGATGACAACAAACGGACACGATATGATCAGTATGGTCACGCCGGCGTAGCGTCCGATTTTAGCAAGGAAGGATTCACGTGGCGCGACTTTAGCCATGTGAGCGATCTTGAAGATATTTTCGGACACGATATCTTTTCGGATTTTTTTGGTCGCGGCAGCATCTTTAGCGATTTCTTCGGCGCACGCAGATGGGGTTTTGAACAGCCGGAACAGCGCATTAAGCGGGTACAAGTAGAAATTACCTTGGAACAGGCATATCGTGGCGTGAGCACTGAGGTGGCCATCCCGCGTATGGACGTCTGTTCGGACTGCGGGGGCACAGGCGCTGCACGAGGCACGAACCCGAAGACGTGCGGCAATTGCACTGGAAAAGGCGAGGTACAGCAGGAGCAACTTCAGGGATTTGGTAGAATTATCAAGATTGGCGCTTGTCACGTATGTGGGGGAAGGGGAATAATCATTGATTCCCCCTGTTCCGTTTGTCATGGATGCGGCGAGGTGCAAAAACTGGACAAAATAAACGTAAAGATACCACAGGGTGTTGACAATGGTTCCACCCTACGGATAACGGCAGATAAGGCCAGCGGGAAATTAAAGGAAGACATTTATGTAATCATTGCCGTGCAGCCTCATCCGGTTTTCCACAGGCAGGGGAGTGATATTTATCTGGAAAAGTCCATTGCCTTAACCGAGGCGGCGCTGGGTTCAAAGGTTGAGGTGCCAACGTTGGACGGAAATGCTCTAATGAAAATCCCTCCGGGGACGCAGACAGACACCTTGTTCCGGCTGAGAGGCAACGGTATGCCGCTCTTGAAAGGGCATGGTTACGGCGATCAGTATGTGCGCATTGTTATCCGCACCCCCAGGGATCTGACGAAAAGGCAAAGGGAATTGCTCGAAGAATTTCAGGCAATTGAACTGAAAAAATGAAATGAACATAGCCATTATCGCCTTGACTGAACAAGGCTCAAAAACTGCGAAGAGAATAGGATCGGGGTTTGTTCCCACGCCTTCTCTCTATGTTTTAAATAAAGTGACGCAAGACGCCTGCATTACAGATGCTGACAAATCCGCCGGGATTACTTATTTCCCTGAACCGCTGCAGCAACTGGTTCAACAGATATTCAAACAATATGAAGGCCTCGTGTTTGTTATGGCGATGGGTATCGTAGTGCGGATGATTGCCCCTCACCTGCGGGATAAACACACGGATCCGGCCGTTGTGGTGGTTGATGACGTCGGGCGTTTTGTTATCAGCACACTCTCCGGTCACGAAGGAGGGGCAAATCAACTGTCGCACAGGATTGCATCCATACTTCGCACCGATGCAGTGATTACTACGGGAACAGACGCGCAAAAGGATTTAATCATCGGCATTGGCTGTAAAAAAGGCATATCCGGGGAAGCAGTGAAAAAGTCTGTTCATGATGCGCTTCAAAGGGTAAACAGAAAAATCGAGGACGTTCGGTTGTTTTCTACGATAGACATTAAATCTGGGGAGCCAGGTTTATTGCAGGTTTCTCAAGAATTTGACATACCCTTAAGGGTTGTTTCAAAATCAGAAATAGCAACGTGTGCAAAGGAGCACAGTAAATCTCCTTTTGTTAAAGAAAAAATAGGCGTGTGGGCGGTATGTGAACCCGCTGCGCTAATTGCAGGGAGGAAGACACAATTAATCCTGACAAAGCAGAAATATCCGGGGATGACCGTAGCCATCGCTCAGGAAAACTTTATGTGGTAGGCATCGGCCCCGGCGCTACGAACGAAATGAGCCAGAGGGCGCTGGATGCGCTAAAGAATTCGGATACGATTGTTGGTTATAAACTATATACCGACCTTATTGCAGATATTGTGAAAGATAAGCAGATCATCGCCTCAACCATGCGCAAGGAGATCGAGCGGGTAGCATTAGCGATCCGTGAGGCGCAGACGGGAAAAACGGTATCCATCGTCAGCAGCGGCGATCCAGGGGTTTACGGCATGGCCGGACTGGCGCTGGAGATGGCGCACAAAGAGAATTTAGATTTACCTATCGAAATCGTTCCGGGAATTCCGGCGGCAAACGCCGCGGCGGCGGCGCTGGGCGCACCGCTCATGCACGACTACGCGGTCATCAGCCTGAGCGACCTGTTGACGCCATGGGAAATCATAGAAAAACGGGTAAAATACGCCGCTGAGGCCGATTTTGTCATCGTGTTATACAACCCCATGAGTTCTCAGCGGGACTGGCAGCTTACAAAGGCGTCAGAAATCATACTACATCACAAATCACCAAACACCCCGGTGGGCATTGTAAAGGACGCAAGCAGGGAGGATGAAACTGTAATTCTTACCACGCTTGATAAAATGACCACCCATCCAATAGACATGACGACAATCATAATCATTGGCAACTCAACCACGTTTACCTATCGAAATTTCATGGTTACAAGACGTGGCTATCACGTATAAGAACACCCGTTTACCTTGAGGTATAGGAATTTAAAAGTTGGGTTGTAGAACGAAGCGATTGCTTCGTTCGGGCGAAGTGGCGCTTCGCTCTACATCAACGAAAAAGTTGCCGAAGGCCTGATTAAATTTGCAGTAATTTCAAAATAAACGTAGGATGGGTCAAGCGAAGCGGACCCATCAGCGGTTCTAATTTAATGTTCAGGAATTTCAATGTTTTTGGTAGAGCCAACTCCTGTTGGCGAATGGGCGCTTATGCGCTGCCGTACACCGTCAATCGCTGTCGGGAGACGGCTCCTACCAATACGGTTTTTAAGAATATCACGTCATTTGATTCTCGGGCGGGTTCAGGTTTGCAACCTGAACCTTGTAGTTTGAACAAGCGATACCCGGTTGAACAGTCACAACGTCAAGAAATACATAGACCGCCAGGTTCAAGTTGCAAACTTGAACCCGCAAAGTAGGGCGACCCTTTAGGGTTGCCTCCCTAGCGCGTGTTCGGGCAGTTGCAAGGCTAAAGCCTTGCCCTACGTATTAAACAGATAATAGTTACCGAAGGCCTAATCTAAAGACGTTGGGGAAGCCAATTATTGCCCGACTTTTAAGTACACCCATTGCTGATCCATACAGGAAAGGACGCTTTCGACATGAAAGAATTCTACGCCCACTCCGCTAATTCACAAAGGCAGGGTTCAAAAGTTGGATTTGCTGCCCACTATAGGAAATCAGATGGAACTGCACAAAGCCTTAAGGAACATTTGGAGGGTAGCTCAACCTTGGCGTGTGCCTTTGCAGGAAAGATTGGGCTGCCATCGCTTGGCGAGCTAGTGGGTCTGTTCCATGACGTTGGCAAGTACTCGAATGTCTTTCAGACATACTTGGCGGCGGCGGTTGGCAGACTTAATCCCGATGCTGATGAGTATGTCGATGTAAAAGGAATGAAGGGGAAGATTGACCATTCATCAGCAGGTGCTCAATACGTGTGGGAATTTCTTCAGAATAAAAATCATCTGCAACGTATAGCCGGGCAGATTATGTCCCTCTGCATAGCATCCCATCACTCTGGTTTAGTGGATTGTATATCACCTGACGGTATGGATGTATTCAGTAAACGCATGGCAAAACCAAAGGACAAAACACATATTGAAGAGGCTAGAATAAAAATAGATGCATCCATCCAATGCCGTGTTAACGAATTACTTGCGTCCACCTTTATAGAGAAAGAACTGCGTCAGCGGCTAGAATTACTTTGGCGCGGTGAGCAATCTCGCGAGATACGCGAGTTTATGCTCGGTTTGCTGGTTCGGTTTATCTTTAGCGCTCTCATTGATGCGGATCGCCTGAACAGCGCGGATTTCGAGAACGTGACTGCAGCGAGCGAACGTTACAATGGATGCTATCCGGAATGGGGAGTCCTTATTGGAAAATTGGAGGCACACCTCGCCGGTTTTAAGGCTGGAAATCAGGTGGACAAGATACGTTCTGAAATTTCTTTATCGTGTCTTAACTTTGCATCCCGTGAAAAAGGCATTTTCCAGCTTACCGTGCCAACTGGTGGAGGAAAAACTCTGGCAAGTCTGCGATTTGCTTTGCACCATGCAAAACATCACAAAATGGACCGCATTATTTACGTCGTGCCTTACACAACGATTATAGATCAAAACGCAAAGGTCGTCCGCTCTATATTTGAGAATACTGAACACCAACCGGTAACGAGCGGCAAACAGATCGTTCTTGAGCATCATTCGAATCTCACGCCGGAAAGAGACACATGGCAGAGCAAGCTTCTATCCGAAAACTGGGATGCGCCCATTGTCTACACGACCGTCGTACAGTTTCTGGAAACACTTTTTGCTGCCGGTACTCGTGGGGCAAGGCGAATGCACCACCTTGCCAACGCCGTAATAATCTTTGATGAGATTCAGACTATTCCGATAAGGACGGTTCACCTCTTCAACAACGCAATCAATTTCCTTGTTGGGCAGTGCGAATCAACGGTTGTATTCTGCACGGCTACGCAGCCACTTCTGAATGAGGTCGATACACACAAGGGTGCAGTGCAGCTTTCTGTAAACCATCAAATAATGCCGGATGTTGGCAAACTATTCAAGGATCTGCGGCGTGTCGAGGTGGACGATAAACGCAAAGCCGGAGGCTGGTCTGGGGATGATGTGGCGGAAGAGGCGCAACATGAATTAGATCGCGCTGGCAGTGTGCTAGTCATCGTCAACACGAAGGCACAAGCAAGGGAGATTTATCGGCGTTGCAAACAGATAACGGATGAAGTATTCCATTTAAGCACAAGCATGTGTCCGGCTCATCGTATGGATGTCCTTGACAAGGTCAAAGAATGCCTTAACCTGGATAATCCAAAACCTGTGATCTGTTTTAGTACGCAATTAATCGAGGCGGGGGTTGACGTGGATTTCGGTTCGGTAATACGGTATCTAGCCGGACTCGATTCAATAGCACAGGCCGCGGGGCGGTGCAACCGTAACGGTCTGCGCCAAACCGGACGTGTAGTTGTTGTAAATCCGACAAACGAGAACCTCGATAAATTACCTGATATCAGGACTGCAAAGGAGAAGGCGGAGCGCGTACTTGACGAATATCGGAACGACCCTACCTCGTTTGGTAATGATCGAATTAGTCCTGAGGCCATGACCGCTTACTATCGCTACCACTTCTTCAGTCGGTCGCATGAAATGGACTATCCGGTTTCTCCTAAAGAGGTGGGAAGGGATGACACCCTCTTGTCCCTGCTGTCAACTAATGATCTATCGGTAAATGCCCACAAAAGAACAAACAATGCTGCTCCACCATTGCATCTCCGTCAGTCATTTAAAACTGCAGCGGAGGCGTTTAAAGTAATTGATGCACCCACAGAAGGTGTGATTGTGCCATACGGTGAAGAAGGTAATCGAATCATTGCTGAACTGTTATCAACGGCAGGTTGGTTCGAGAAGAAATACGAACTTCTTAAGCAGGCGCAGCGTTACTCGGTAAACATGTTTCCTCATGAAATCGCAAAGTTGAGGCAGATAGGCAGTCTCCATGAGGTTTTGGAAGGGAGCGGCATTCTTTGTCTCGATCCTCAGTACTATAGCAATGAATTTGGAGCATGTGTCGAGCAGGTAGCATTAATGGAAACTCTTATTGCATAAAGGAGGTGTGTTATGAAAAACAGCGTCGAATTTAAGGTGTCGGGGCGTTTTGCGCTGTTTACTGACCCGATAACCAAGATTGGTGGAGAGAAATGTTCCTATCATATCCCAACGTACGAAGCGCTCAAGGGAGTAGCAAAGTCTGTATATTGGAAGCCGCCCTTTATCTGGGTTATAGACAAGGTACGAATAATGCGGCGTATCCGTACGCAGTCGAAGAGCGCCAAACCAGTGAGTTATTCAGGTGTATATCCAAGCAGGAAAGACCCTACGAAGAAAAAACAAGAATCTTTTCATTCTCTTGCGATCTATACCTATCTTGCCGACGTGGAATATCAGGTTCATGCCCATTTTGAATGGAATCCATATCGTGAGGATTTGGCAGAAGATCGTAATGATGTAAAGCATCTCTCCGTTGCTGAGCGAATGATTAAAAAAGGTGGACGACAAGACATCTTTCTTGGTACGAGAGAGTGCCAGGGATATGTCGAACCCTGCTCATTCGGGGAAGATAAGGGAGAATATGATGGTTGCGGCGAGTTGGCATATGGCCTCATGTTCCATGGATTCGACTATCCTGACGAGATCGGGAAAAATGAGCTGCACAGCCGGTTCTGGCGTCCAGTTATGGAGAATGGAGTTATCATATTCCAACGCCCGGAAGACTGCACGATACGAAAGTTTGTACGGGAGATGATCCCCAATCCGCCGAGTTCCGTCGGGTTGAGAGAGGAGGGACTGGAGCTATGAGCTGGATAGAAAAACTCTACAAGACTTATGAGAACAATATGACGTCCATCGGTGACCGGCACGACAAAATTCCGTTGCTTCCCGTAAGTCATACGACACAAAATGCACAGGTGACTATCGTTATTGATGGTACAGGTAAGTTTGTTCGGGCATTGCTTGTGCCAAAACCTGAGGCGCGAACAATTATCCCAGCAACCGAAGCGTCTGCCGGAAGAACAAATGGACCTGTTCCTCATCCTCTTTGCGACAAACTTCAATATGTTGCCGCTGACTATGAAAAGTACGGTGGGGCAAAGAAGTCTTGTTTCGCCGATTATGCCAAACAGATGGACGAATGGTGCGCTTCGCCGTTTTCGCATCCGAAGGTCTGCGCGGTGCGGAATTACGTTCGCACAGGACGAGTCACAGAGAATCTCGTCCATGCACAAATTCTTCATGTTGGCGATAACGGCAAACTGAAAGGTAAATCGGCTATGGGGAATACGGATGTTCCTGAAATTTTTAAGCTGATACAGGGCGGAAACGAACAGACCGATGCCTTCGTAAGGTTCTCAGTGGAGATACCCGGCGATCCTCAAGCGGATTTGTGGTCAGACCCGTCGGTGTGGGACAGTTGGGCGCTATACTATGCAAGTTTGAAATCCGTAAAAGGTCTCTGTTTTGTTACTGGTGAAGAAACCTTTCTTGCTGATCAACATCCGGCAAAGATCAGAAATAGCGGTGACTCGGCAAAACTGATCTCTTCAAACGATACATCAGGATTCACTTTTCGCGGGCGCTTTACTACAGCAGATGAAGCTTGTGGTGTCAGTTTCAAAGTGACTCAGAAAGCTCACAGTGCTCTGCGCTGGCTTATTGACAGACAGGGACGGCGGGGTCCCGAACGATCTTTTGTGGCTTGGGCGGTTTCCGGGGCAGTCGCCCCTGATCCCTTTGCTGACACTGCTTCACTTCTTTCTAAAGTGGGTGTTGAACCTGTTACTACGATTGCTGGGGATACCGCGCAGGAAATAGGTATTCGACTCTCGAAGATGATAGCTGGGTATAGGTCGAGAAAACTTGACCTCTCAGATGATATCGTGGTCATGGGCATTGATTCGGCATCACCGGGCAGAATGGCCATCAGTTTTTACCGCGAGTTGAAGGGTTCTGAACTGCTTGAGCGGGTGCAGGCATGGCATGCGGGATGTTGTTGGCTACAAAGATTCAGCAATGAAAAAGTATTCGTTGGTGCGCCTGCGCCATGTGACATTGCCGAGGCCGCTTATGGCATATGGCGCGACGGCAAAATGCAAATTGATGAAAAACTCAACAAGGCAACCATCGAAAGGTTTCTCCCCTGCATTGTCGACGGGACGCTGATTCCTCGTGATCTTGTGGAATCTTGCGTCAGACGGGCAAGCAACAAACAGAGTTTCCCATGGAAGTGGGAGAAAGGTTACGGCTATTTTTCTTGGGGATGGGAAAAGGCGTTTGGGATTGCATGCGCTCTCTATAGATATCAAAATAAAGAAAGGAGGTACACAATGGCATTAGAACGAGAACGAAAAACAAGGGATTATCTGTATGGCCGCTTGCTTGCGCTGGCGGAACATATGGAAAGTCGGGCCCTCTATGTGGCTGGTGAGAAACGTGAGACGAATGCAGGAAAACTGATGCAACGTTTTGCCGAGCGGCCGTACTCAACATGGCTCACCATCGAGACATCATTGACTCCGTATAAAGTGAGGCTCAGGGCAAAACGCTCTAAATTTCTGCATGATGTAGAAACGGAGATGGATTTGGTCTTCAAATCTTTTAATACAGATGATTACATCTCTGACAAACGTTTAACAGGCGAGTTTCTTTTGGGGTTTCACTGTCAGCGGGCAGAATTGCGTCCGTCTGAAGCAGTCCAAGAATCCTCAGAAGTAGAAGATGTCGATGCTGAAGAATAGCCATAAAAAACAAATACAAGGAGGATATTATGAGTAAAGACAGTGAGACTTTGAGCAACAAGGTTGATTTTGCAGTAGTTTTAAGGGTGAAGAATGCAAATCCGAATGGTGACCCACTGAATGGCAATCGTCCGCGTGTTACCTATGATGGTATTGGTGAGATGACGGATGTTTGTATCAAGCGTAAGATTCGCAATAGGCTGATGGAAACCTTGCCTAAATCAAAAGTGAAGATTGACAATGAGGAAAAGGAGATATGTCCTATTTTTGTTCAATCTGATGACAATAAGGTTGATGACCATCCCAGCCTGAGGTCTCGTGCAGATGCAATGCTGTCTAAATCAAAAACTGAAAAAGACATAATTGAAAATGCATGTAGTACATGGTTCGATGTTCGGGCATTTGGCCAACTCTTTGCCTTTAAGGGCAAGGGATCGAAAAAGACCAAAACAAAAGATACTGAAGAATCTGGCGATGACAAGGGCGTTTCCATTGGTATACGCGGCCCCGTGAGTATCCACTCGGCATTCAGCATTAACCCTGTCAGCGTGACAAGCAACCAGATAACCAAAAGTGTCAGCGGTGAGGGTGATGGGACAAAACGAAGCTCCGACACCATGGGGATGAAGCACCGCGTTGACCGTGGTATCTATGTCTTTTATGGAAGCATGAACCCACAGCTTGCGGTAAAAACCGGATTCAGCGATGAAGATGCGATTTCAATTAAAAATGTTTTGCCGAAACTCTTTGAAAATGATGCATCATCGGCCCGGCCTGATGGAAGCATGGAAGTTCTCAAGGTGCTATGGTGGCAGCATAACTGTGCAAGCGGTCAGGCCTCATCAGCCAAGGTGCATAGAAGTCTGAAAGTTACGGATACAGACGATTTGGATAAGTTGATTTCCTTTGATGCCGTGAATGGACTAATTCCTGAAGTAATCGATGGGGTATGACTCCCATATGACAATCAATATAGATCTCATCATGGTTTTCGCTTTTGAACATTACGGCCACTGCCCGCGGCAGTCGATAAGTAAGGAGAAACTCCCCTCTGGAATTGAAATTAAAGAGTGGCCGGAAGAGAATGTATTCTGAATGTGGGGTTTTTCAACTTTTATAAAAACAAGAGGCAACACACTATGGCTGACCAAAAAGAATTCACGCAGCTCATACCGCCGCACGGCGGATATCGGGAGTTGCAGTCTTATCAAATGGCGGAGATTGTGTATGACGCCACGATAGTATTTTGCAACCGTTTCATAGACCGCCGCTCCCGCACTCATGACCAAATGGTACAGGCAGCCCGCAGTGGCAAGCAAAACATCGCCGAAGGCAGCATGGCCTCTGGCACATCCAAAAAAACCGAACTCAAACTCATTGGCGTCGCACGGGCAAGCCTTGAGGAGTTGCTGCTTGATTTTGAAGATTTTTTGCGGCAAAAAGGGTTGCCGCTTTGGGGAAAAGATCATGCACAATCTCAAAAAATCAGAAATCTCTGTTATCAGAAAGATAAGTCTTATTCGACTTATAAGCCCTATCTGGAGGCTTCGCCTTCTGAATTTGCCGCAAACACTATGATCTGCCTGATTCACCAAGCAAACTACCTGCTTGACCAACAACTGCGGGTATTAGAAAAGGAGTTCCTGAAAAATGGAGGATTCACAGAAAGACTCTATCGCACACGATCACAGATGCGCAAAAAAGAAAAATAGGGCAAAAAATAAGACATCTATGACAAATAAGACTTACAATGAAGAGAACTTAATCCAACTCTCCGCCCTGGAACATTACAGCTACTGTCCGCGCCAGTGCGCCCTTATTCACCTGGAGCAGACGTTTGATGAAAACCTGTACACACTGCGTGGCAGGGCGGTTCATGAAAATGTGGATGTCGAATCTTCGCTCCTTAAAGAAGGCGTGCGATATGAAAGGGCGCTTCCTATCTGGTCTAAACGATTACATCTTGTCGGAAAGGCAGATATGGTAGAATTTCATGGAAATATTCCGTACCCTGTTGAATACAAATCGGGAAGGCACAGGGCAGGTCATCATGAAAACCTGCAACTATGCGCACAGGCTATCTGCCTGGAAGAGATGCTTGGGGTAACGGTGGAAAAAGGCGCTATCTTCTGGCACGCATCACGGGAAAGAAAGGAGACCGTCTTTACAGAAGACATGCGAAAGAAGGTGGAAGAAGTGGCCGCCGCTGTCCACAGGATGGTTGCAGATGGAATACTGCCGCCGCCGGTAAACGATAAACGGTGCAGGGATTGTTCCTTGAGGGAATCGTGTCTGCCTGCGGCGATACAGGGTAAAGACAGAAATCTTCACCTGGCAAGGAAGTTGTTTGTTGTGGAATGACGGTGTATGGTATAACCACGAAGGACACCAAAGACACGAAGAAAATATTTTGTCAACAAAATGGCGGAGAACTACAATATGACAAAGGATGAAATAATACAATACTGGATTGATTCATCAGAGATGGATTACAAAGCAATGGAATCCCTTTTTGCCAACGGACATTATGTATGGGCTTTGTTTACCGGCCATCTGGTTCTGGAAAAATTGTTGAAGGCGTGCTATGTAAAAATGATTGATATTCGTATGCCGCAGATACACGATCTGCTTAAAATAGCTGAAATGGCAAAGCTTGAATTGTCCTACGAACAAAAGGTGTTTTTGGATGAAGTAACTACTTTTAATATAAGAGCACGATATCCGGATTACAAAAGGGGGTTTTATAAAAAGGCTACCAAAGAGTTTACTGAAAGATACATCAAAGAAATAAAGGAGTTCAGAGCATGGATTATAGAAAAGATAAGCAGTTAGTTTATAAAAAGATCCATGATTACATACAACGCTTGAAGGAAAACAATATTCCTGTCTGGCGGCTGTATTTATATGGGTCTTATGCGAAAAATACGTATCATAAAGACAGCGATATAGACCTTGCGGTGTTCTGGGATAAGGAGGACATAGACGGCTTTGATGAAGACGTGAAGCTTATGAAGCTCAGGTGGGATATTGACCTGCGAATTGAGCCTCACTCACTTGCCAGAACTGATTTTGATGAAACGAACCCTTTTATTAAAGAAATAATCGAAACGGGTGAACGGATTATTTGAGGTTAAATGAGTAGTCTTTGAAATCTCTGTTTCTCTGCGTTCTCGGCGGTGAATACTGCCTGGAGGGAAATGTGAAACTGCTTCTGAATACGTTGTACGTAATGACACAGGGTGCGTATCTCACCCTGGACCACGAAACCGTCAAGATAGAGGTGGAAGGGAAGACGAAACTTCAGGTGCCGATGCACCATTTAGGGGCAATATTTACGATGGGGAATATCATGATGAGCCCGTTTCTGATGCACCATTGCACGGAAAACGGCAAGGCGGTGGTCTTTCTTGACATGAACGGTCAGTTCCTTGCCAGGGTTGTTGGGAAGATTACCGGCAACGTCCTGCTCAGACAGGCGCAGTATGAAGCGGTGCGGGATACGCAGAAGTCTGCCTCCATTGCCAGGAATATCGTGGCTGCAAAGATACAGAACTCACGCCAGATACTCCTGCGGGGCGCCAGGGAAACGGACAACACGGAGATAGAATCGGGACTGAGACGCGCAGCCGAAGCCCTGTCTCATGCAATCCATGAACTCAGGAAAAGCGGCAATATAGAGGAAATCAGGGGGTTCGAGGGTGCGTCAGCCAATGCGTATTTTCATGTCTTTGATACCATGGTCAAAGAAAACCGGGAGACCTTTATAATGCACGGCAGGACCCGCCGCCCGCCGCGAGACCATATCAATGCCCTGCTCTCGTTTCTCTACACCCTGCTTTTGAATGACTGTGTGTCTGCGGTTGAGGGCGTTGGGATGGATTCACAAATGGGTTTTCTCCACGCGCTCAGACCGGGGCGCCCGGCGCTGGGACTGGATTTGATGGAGGAATTGCGTTCCGTGCTGGCGGACAGGCTTGCCCTTACCCTGATAAACCTGAAACAGGTTACGAAAAAAGATTTTGATGAACGGGAAGGGGGTTCTGTTTATTTGAATGAAGCGGGAAGAAAGACGGTTGTAGTGGCATACCAGAAACGGAAGCAGGACGAGTTTACCCACCCCGTGCTGGAAGAAAAGGTGCCCTTTGGTCTGATTCCCCACGTACAGGCAAGGCTTCTGGCAAGGCACTTACGGGGTGACATGGAGGAATACCTACCCGTTTTGTATGTATAGGAATTTCAATCTTTTTGGGCGGGTTCAGGTTTGCAACCTGAACCCTGTAGTTTGAGCAAGCGAAACCCAGATGAACAGTCACAACGCCCGGAAATACATAAACCTTCAGGTTCAAGTTGCAAACTTGAACCCGCAAAGTTAGGTTGTCGAACGAAATGGCGCTTCGCCTTACATCAACGAAAAAGTTGCAGAAGGCCAAATTTTACGGGGGGGGGATATGTGGATAATCGTTACCTATGACGTCACCACGGAAACAAAAGAAGGACGCAGGAGGCTCCGAAGGGTTGCCCAGGTGTGTAAGGATTTTGGACAGAGGGTCCAAAAATCGGTTTTTGAATGTTCCGTAGACCAGGTAAAGTATGAAGCCTTAAAACGCAACCTGCTCAAGGAAATTGATGTGAAGGAAGACAGTCTTCGGTTCTATCGGTTGCATGAACCAAGAGATGCGCACGTGGAAGAGCACGGCGTCAATAAGACGGTATTTTTTGATGAACCGTTAATTGTGTAAGTGCGAACCTGTTGCGGTAATGAAAAGTGGGGGAGGTTCGCAGATGTTCTATCCTGTGGAAATTGTATATCTTAAAGGAGGTGACCTATTCGGAAAAAAGTTGTTTACATGTTGAAAACTGTCGGTTCGCACATGATAAACCCCAAGCATGCAAAGCTATGTGGTTTATGGTGAGACAGTAGCATCCAGCCTTCGGGCTGGATGGGGATTGAAACATGGTTATATACATCGAATCATAAAGATTCGGCGCGTAGCATCCAGCCTTCGGGCTGGATGGGGATTGAAACAGGGCTAAAAGGAAATATTGATTTGTGTGAGATGTAGCATCCAGCCTTCGGGCTGGATGGGGATTGAAACTGAAACGCAATAGGATTAATCAGGAATAGCGCAAGTAGCATCCAGCCTTCGGGCTGGATGGGGATTGAAACTGAAGCATCTCACTATAAAGATAGCGAGAAGATGGTAGCATCCAGCCTTCGGGCTGGATGGGGATTGAAACGCGTATGATAAAGCGAACAATGAGCAATTTGTAGGTAGCATCCAGCCTTCGGGCTGGATGGGGATTGAAACTAAAACTCAATAGGATTAATCAGGAATAGCGCAAGTAGCATCCAGCCTTCGGGCTGGATGGGGATTGAAACACATCAAGTATGGTATATATTAACACACCGCCAGGTAGCATCCAGCCTTCGGGCTGGATGGGGATTGAAACATTATGATGCTTAACGCACAGGAAAACTACGTTGAGTAGCATCCAGCCTTCGGGCTGGATGGGGATTGAAACTAGCAGCATCCGATACGCTGACATGTGGGGATTTAAGTAGCATCCAGCCTTCGGGCTGGATGGGGATTGAAACAGATTCGCGCGGCGGATCGAAAATAAAAACTCTGGTAGCATCCAGCCTTCGGGCTGGATGGGGATTGAAACTTGATACACCGGCTCTACCTTGTAAATCGTGGGTGTAGCATCCAGCCTTCGGGCTGGATGGGGATTGAAACATCTATTGGTAAAACTGAAAGTAGCTTGGTAGCTAGTAGCATCCAGCCTTCGGGCTGGATGGGGATTGAAACTGATGTATTAATGCGTCTCACTTATTATCTTTACGTAGCATCCAGCCTTCGGGCTGGATGGGGATTGAAACCGATATATTTACAAGTGTAACAACCACCTTTCCCCGTAGCATCCAGCCTTCGGGCTGGATGGGGATTGAAACTAAAAGACGGTTAAACGCGGAACTGCATGTGTCACCGTAGCATCCAGCCTTCGGGCTGGATGGGGATTGAAACACTAATCAATTGACTACTTGATTAAGATGCTCTGGTAGCATCCAGCCTTCGGGCTGGATGGGGATTGAAACCTAAGCGGTAAGCCAGTAAGTCAGGCGGAAGTGAGGTAGCATCCAGCCTTCGGGCTGGATGGGGATTGAAACGATCAATACTATACGGTAAAGCCAGGTCAAATCACGTAGCATCCAGCCTTCGGGCTGGATGGGGATTGAAACTTTTAAATGCTGGTTGCCTTGGTAATGTCATGAGGTAGCATCCAGCCTTCGGGCTGGATGGGGATTGAAACATGGTGGTATCCCAGCTTAACTAAATCAAAATAGGTAGCATCCAGCCTTCGGGCTGGATGGGGATTGAAACTTGAAAGTGCATGGATTAATCAATTAATCCATGCAGTAGCATCCAGCCTTCGGGCTGGATGGGGATTGAAACTAATTGTGTATCAGATTGTTGTATTGGTAGCATTGTAGCATCCAGCCTTCGGGCTGGATGGGGATTGAAACGCAAGCTGAGTACCCCCAGATAAGGGGCAAACAAAGGCGTAGCATCCAGCCTTCGGGCTGGATGAGGATTGAAACTCTATCCGAGCTCGAGCGACGCCGATCCGAGCTGGTAGCATCCAGCCTTCGGGCTGGATGAGGATTGAAACATCCTCTGATGTGCGCCCCCTGTAATTTTGCCGGGTAGCATCCAGCCTTCGGGCTGAATGAGGATTGAAACTGTAAATTGTCCAAGATATGTCATTATTTTTCCCGTAGCATCCAGCCTTCGGGCTGGATGAGGATTGAAACGAGATTTCCGGGCGAATGGCGCCTGTGTAAGCCAGGTAGCATCCAGCCTTCGGGCTGGATGAGGATTGAAATAGGGACTAGCAATTAAGATGTGCTGGGAAAAGTATTATCTATGGACAACGTCAAAAGGTAACAATTTAGTTTTTGAAAATATACATGGAATAAAACGCCTCAGCGACTGTAGGTATGACCAATTCATGAATTGCCCCTGCAGACACGATACTCCGCCATTGTAAGGGTTGATCAAACTGTTATGTCAAAAGAAATGTGTCGTTTCGAGGGATCAGGGCGACGGGGAAATCCTAATCCAAACGAGTCGGAAGAGATATGTAGGACGAGGCTTTAGCCTTGCTATTGCACGAAGGCAAACCTAAAGGTTTGTCCTACATGTCGCTGGTAAAGAAATTTTTGCTAAAAACGACGCATGTTGCTAATCACCAATCTCAACACTTTCAAGCAGCACCTCCTGCGCAAACGGATCGTTCATATCTGTCATAATTTTTATGTGTAACTGCGTCCCTTCCGCAGCAGTTCCCTGTGTTCCGTGATTAAAGTGCTCGCGAAAATGATCCGGAGAGATGTGTGATAATGCCCCAAGCTTGACAGTTACGCTGACTATCTTACCGGCTCTGTGCTCACACGCAACAGACGTTATCTTCCGTACGAGGTCTTTGATAAGGGATAGTTCGTGCATGCCTTTATACTTCAGGATTTGCCATCTTCAAGTCCAGTTATGTGTAGGGTGGATTAAGGCGTTGGTTTTTACGCCGAATCCACCAATACTGTTTCCGGGAAAGGTGGATTCGCTATCGCTTAATCCACCCTACCGCAAACCCGCTTAATTAAAATG
>Ga0082335_1002551_pt1 | contig 33616 bp, 35 predicted proteins | sample Subgrocontami58m_FD_72375 | JGI IMG/M metagenome (GOLD analysis project Ga0082335, IMG submission 72375) | Subsurface groundwater microbial communities from S. Glens Falls, New York, USA - GMW37 contaminated, 5.8 m (SPADES assembly) (version 2) ... | reverse complement strand
TTCCCAACAAGAAAGAAATGTTTATATAGATCAAATACTTACTTTACAATAGTTAGGATCCAAAGAGGTGAATTTGATGGCTAAAAAAGCAACGAAAAAGAAAGCAGTGAAGAGAACCGTTAAGAAGAAAGCTGCTCCTAAGAAAAAAGCTGCCAAGAAGAAACGGCAATAAGTTCTTTTATTTTTATTTTTTATTTGATTTATTTTCTCGTCTTTAATTAACGTTTTTAAATCCTAAGAAAAGAAATTTACAATTCTATTCAAAAACATTTTCACTCGTTCTGAAAAACTATCTGCTTTTCCAATAATAATTAACTCTTTACTGGCAGCGTATTCTTTTCCACTTTGGTCTGACCAGATGGCTTTCACAATAAATTTGTTCTTTGTCATTAAAGGAAGATTACTTAATTCTATGGGTAGTTCGGTTGTCTTATCTAATGATTCTATTTCCCAGATGTTGTTAAATCCTTCTCCCATCAATGTAAGGCGGACTTTTTGTGGATTGGAAAATGATGTTTTTTCGAGAGTTATCTTAAGATTGGCAACTTGATTAAATGATAGTGTAGATGGTCCGGCGATATTTATGGCAATTGTGGGGATATCCATGACGCGATATTCGAGGATTGATTTCTTTTCAACTTCATTGTTTTCTACGGTAATTACTATTTTCTTTTCGCCGGCAATTTCACCGCTAACGGTGATTTCGTTTTTCTTTTCTTGATTTAGCAGTAAATCAAAGGTTTCACAAACGCCGTCTAAACAGAATTTGAGATCTTTAAGATTGGCGGTGCCCTGATTACGGACGGCGCAGATTATTTTTGTACTCTCACCAACGTTTATTTCTTTTGGATATTGGCAATTAAACGTGACTTTCCGAGAATAGGTTTTCTCTTCGTTAGTGATAGTTAATTTTTCAATATCTTCTTTAGTATATACTGTCTTTCCTTCAATCATTAGAAAACTATCTGCGACGCTGATGTTTTTTTCAGAATAGATCACAGACGGATAAGTATAGATGTAATTCTGAGCTAGATTTTCTGGAGCTTTGACAATCCAATAAGTTTCCCGCACTTCTTTTGGGAGTAATAATATTGTTCTTTTATTTCTACCTAGAACTTCAATTTCTTTTGGAACAGCGAGAGTGAGTGTTGTTGCCGCATAATAATCTTCAGTGTTTTTGAGAATGCCTTTGACAAGGTTGTAGCTTCCCATTCCTACTTGGGCGTTTAATATTTCTTGTGTCAACTGAATTCTTTCAGGGATAAATTTACCTTCTTTAGCAACGGCAACATCAAATTTTAATTCCCCTGGTTTAAGATCAACATTATTAGCCAACCACTCAAATTTTGTAGCCGGTTCTGCTGGATCGAAACCGTCTCTTAGTTTGATATGGGTAACATCAATATAACCGTATTCTCCAAACGTAATATCAAATCCTACCCAGCCCACTTCGGGGAAGTAGACTTCAGCCCAGCCGTGCGGCTGCCATGGGTTGTCAAATAGATCTGAGGTTGAATAACTTACTCCGGAGACGAATCTTGCGGGAATACCTAGTGATCGCGACATGGCGATAAATAAAGAGGTAATTTCATCACAGACACCCTCTCTATTATCCAAGACCCAGCTTGCTGGCAAAGATGCAGTGGCAGTTAGTGAGTTTAGGTTATAATTGACATTTTCCTCGACCCAATGGGCTAATTTGAATGTGAGTTTGAAGAGGTCTGTTTCTCCTTCTGCTAATTCTGTTGCTTTAGCAATAACTCTTGGATTATCCGAATCAATTATTTTAGTCGGTTTAAGATATTCTTCTAATTCTTGCACTTGTTGATCGGTGAGGGGATAGGGAATTGGTTTTTTAACTTCTAATTGTTGGTTGTTTGTTTGAATTAGGGTGCTGTAGCCGTATTGTTTTGATTCTATTATGCCGTCTTTCCATTCGAAGAGAAGGGAATTATCTTTGAGCGTTCCTACGCTGTTGATGTTTATCATCTTCTGTCGAAAGTCTTCTAGGGGATAGAGAAGAAGATTTGCTGTTATTTCTTGGACAGAAGCTGGTGTGGCAGTGGGAACGAGGGTAAACTTGCCGTTAAGGCTAACTTGTAATTGGATGGAATCTTGTTGATAGAGTGCTTGGGCGTGGATGAAAGGGAGTAATAGTATTAATGTTAGAATCAGTATCCCTCTTTTCATAGGGTTGTTTATTCTTGAGAAGGATATAAAGGTTATGGCCTTTTCTCTTTTAACTCTTTGGCTATTGCTGTCCATGACTGCAGTGTTTTCTTATAGTCAAATATTCCTCTACCGCTGGTTAGAGAGATTACTGGCTGCAGGCCTTTGCTGAGCATGCAGGCTTCGTATTTTCTAATGAATTCAAATGGAGTTAGAGGCATAATCTTTTCGAGTGTCATTTTGTGATCGATGAAAAGGATGGTATAGACGAGGTGATAACCGGTGAAAGAGGTTTGATGTTTTAAAACTTTTTCCAGATTTTCGAATAATTTCGTAGAAGAAGTATTCTTTTTTTTGGTTACATAATACGAATTTAAACCTATAATTATAGCGTTCATCCCTGTTTGAGCATCGCGATATAATATTTCGAATACTCTCTCTGCATATAACAGATATCCTGTTCTACTCAATTGATAACCTACGGCAAGTCCTTCTATGAAAATATTTCTGATGAAATTGAATAACTGTATGCGTATTGTACTATGAGATAATTCATTTTTAATCAGTGATTGACTTAATCTATTACGTGTTATGATATATTTTTTAATAATTTGAGTGGTGTTGTCGTGCAAGAGATGAGTTAATTCATGGATGATGTTTCCATGCCATTTCTTTTCAAATTCTCTAACAGAATCTGATTCTGTATTTTCTCTCAACTTGTCGACATTAAGATGGACAATATTTTTTCCTTCTCGTAATTCCTCTGCATTTATGAAGCCACTAATATCTTTATTTTCCTCTTCAAATTCTTCAACAACAAACGTCAGCTTCGCAAAATGCTGGGCGATTGATTGAGTTCGACAGACGATGAGAATAATTTCTCTCAGTTTTGGAGGAAAGTCTTCTTTTGTTCTGCTGATAAGAATAACTTCTCTTCCGTCAATGGTGTATTTTTCTTTTTTGGAGAAGAGATAAGGGAAGAATTTCATAGGATAATGACTGTAAGTATATTATATTAAGTTTTCGCTAGGGCTGTTTTCTTTTCTCTTACTGCCAGGGTCAGTTCTGCGAGCATTTTCTTGTAATCTAAAATCCCCTCTCCGCTGGTTGCTGAGATCAGCGGTTGTCTTCTTTTGTTTTTCATAGTGGTTTCGTATTCTCTGATGAATTTGAATGGTTTCATTTGAGTAAGATCTTCTAGTTGGAGATTGTGATCAAAGTAGAGGATGGTATGGACCATGTGCATGCCCACTTGGTATTTGAGATCGTTTAATAGTCTAGTACATATCTCAAAAGCATCCATTTTTAAGTACTGTGGTTGGGCAGAGTTAAGGAGAATAATAAATTGACCCCAATCTTGTTCAATATTAGCGGTTCTTTTCCGCGCATCGTTATATAAATATGACCAGACCTCTTCTGTGAATGGTAATTTTCCTCTGGTTTGAGTTTCGCAATAGATAGCAATTCCTTCTGCAATCAAATCGTGGAATAAGAGAAATAATTTTCCTCGCAGTGCAAAGAATGGTTTTTTTACGTTTGGTTGAGACTTAAATTGTGTATAAAGTAATTTCGCTAAGCGTTTTTGTGCTTTCGCGTTTCGTTGCAAAGTTTTACTGATCTCATCATGCCAGAGATGAGTTAACTCATGAACGATTGTTTCTAAAAGTTCTCGTGGTTGTCTTTGTATTGTTTGTTGTGAAAAGTGAGTGGCATTAAGATAGACAATTATTCTTCTTTTAAGTGTATTTCCCGGGATAACATAAGCAGGAGTTTCACCCACTTTTTCCTCTTTTAACACAAACGTAATCTTGGGAAAGAAAGCCGCAACTTTTTGTGTTTCACAGGCCTTATGAATGATCTCTTTGAATCGAGCGAGATCTTCTTCGTGTTTATATCTAATAATAACTTCTCTTCCACCAATAAAGAATGTTTCTTTTTGAGAAATGAATGTAAACCAGCCCATAAATTAGGGCTGGCGAAGAAGTTATATTAAGTTTTCGTCCCCGGCTCTGTAGAAAATCTCGTTTCCTCGGTTGCTATCAGGCTACGGACAACTACTTTTCTCTGATAAGCGACATCTCCCGTAGGGTGAGCGACCCCTCTGTCGCTATCAATGTGAAAAAGAATAGTCCTTCGCAAAGGATAGCAACTACATTTTCTACAAAGCATTCGCCCCCGCAAACCTTATAAAATCCCAATGACTTCTCCTCACTCATGGAAAAAGCGATGGCTCTGTTATCGGGTGGAATTGATTCCCCCGTAGCGATTCATTTGATGAAAGAACGAGTAGAGATTGTTGCTGTTCATTTTCATCAAATGCCGCTGACGGATGATACGGAGATTAGGAAGTCCAAGGAATTGGCGAAAGCACTAAATGTGTCAAAGATTTATCTCGTGCCGTTTGCCCCGGTCTTAAAGGCATTAGTTGATCATTATAATCATCGACATTATTACATTCTTTCGAAGATTGCGATGCTGCGGGCAGCGGAATTAATCGCCAAGAATGAGAACGCTCAGTATCTTCTGACGGGAGAAAATTTGGCGCAAGTTTCTTCTCAAACGCTGAGTAATCTTACGACAATCACTAAGAATATTACGATGGAAGTACTGCGTCCAGTGCTGACGTTTGACAAACAAGAGATTATTGACATCGCCAAGAAGATTGGGACGTATGATATTTCTAAAGGGCCGGAGATGTGCAGTTTGCTTGGACCAAAACATCCTTCCACTCATTCTAACTCTGCGGAGATCGCTAAAGAGTTGGCGACGTTTAATCTGCTGCCGTTGTTGGAAGAGAGTATTGCGGAAGCGGAGATTATTGTCAACCAACCGGGAGATACAGCTTGTTGGTTGACAAATAGTCAGCCGCGGTGATTTTTCGTTCCGTAAAATCCACGTGGATGACTATATTGAGAACTAATTATTTTTATATTTTAGGAAAGATTCGATACTGGCGATATAAGAATCCTAAAAAATAGTTGAGATCTTGTTGTGGCGGGGTGTATAGGATTGTCTTTCGCACGTCTGGCTGCTGCAACGTCGTTCGGGGTACAGCGGTAATTCTTTGGAGAGTTGTAAACTGATGATTTTCTGCCGAGTGGTAGACTACGCTTTCCAACGTAGTTGCTTCTACTCCTTCGTCTTTTCCATTGGAGAGACTTCTCCACGTTCCTTTGCTGGTTTCATAGACAATAATAGCGTGGCCAGATTCATTGGTCATTTCTCCTTTGCAATCCTTGCTTTTTGTATCTCTCAGGCCGTAATAGGAAACTAAAAATAGATCTGGGATATCTTTTTGATCGATAAGATGAAGCAGGGCATTCATGGCGAATTCATCACAAACGCCGACTTTTTCTTGTTCGAGATACTGTCCGGAGTAGGCGGCACAAAGACTGGGGTGATCTGGTGGTGCGTAATGGAAGTTGTTTTTATCTATGTATTGGAGGTAGTCTTGGATGGAAGAAGGAATATTGTCTGTGGGACGCTGGATTAACAGTCCGCCGCAACTGGTGGTGGAAATGGTGAGGGCGGTGAGGAGAGCGGTGAGTGTTTTCATGGTTCTTGTTTTGGAAAAGGTGGTTATAAAATATTTTGACAGGAGGAATAAATATTCTCACGTTAAAGAAGACGCAGGATGTATCTTGACCTAGAACGAAGCGGAGGGAGATAATCAATTTTGGAGATGTTTGAAAATCGACTGAAAACCAAAATAATTATATACTCCCACGCTTAGAAGAAGAGTTAGATGTTAAAGAAACAGAGAAGAGAGATTTTATACTTTGGGATCCTCATTATTATTCTGATAATCATCATCTTCTTCTCATTTGTTTACATTAATAAACTGGATGTTGTTGGAAAAGCAACGTATAACACTCTCTCGAACGAACAAAAACAAGCTTACTGGGAATGTTTTAAAACGAATAAATGCAGCGAATTGTTGGCTGCAAAAAAGAATAAAGAATATCGAGAATGTTCTTTGTCTTGTAACACAAAAGCTCAGGAAGCTACAAAAACGAGTTGGTGTGATGATTCTGATAAAGGAGATAATTTTCTTGAAAAGGGTGTAGTAAAGACAAATATTTATCTTTCTGGTAAAGAAGATAGTTGTTATACCTTTCCTGATTCTGGTAAGACATATCTATTTGAAGGAAGATGTGTTAATAATAAATATCAATATTTACAGAAGAGTTGTGGAGAAGTAGGAAAAGATTATGTATGTAAAGAGGCTGTTTGTAAACCAAAGAATACCATATTTAATGGTGATGGAGAATATCTAATTGAGGAAGGAGATTCTCTTGTTGCGAATAATGGTGTTACGATAAAACCAGTTCAGTTTTTAGATTCTTGGTTAGTTACAATTCTCTTTGATGTTTATGTTGGAAACGAGAAGATAAATCTTCATCCTGTTCGATTTAGTCCCTCACAAAATTCTAAATTTTTGATTGATTATGCTGTTAGGTTGGATATTATTTCAAAAGAGGGAAATAAAGTAAAGTTGTCTATTAAATCTGTTGAAGAAGGCCCTGTACTATCTTGTGTTGACTTGTATAATTATTGCAAGAGTTTTGGCTATTCTCAAAGTACGTGCAGTAGATCATATTGCCCTACGAAAGCAATCGAGAGTGAAGTTGAGCTTAAGAAGGGTGATATTATCTTATTTGTTGATAAAGAATATCTCTCCTATGGGGAATATCTTTTGGATCAAGCCTTTGAGTGTAATAATGAGCTGAAAAAACAGTTAACAATCACGCCTGTTTTTAATACAATATATATCAAAGCGCTTCCTTCTGATTCAAGTGCATATATGACTTCAGAAACAGGAATATTTTGGGCAATAGCTTCTGCTCTAGATAAAAGTTTTTTTAATAATAAGAAGCCATTAGGTTATTGTGCTGAGCCTTCTCTTGTTCATGAGTTAGTTCATTATTACACTAAAATCAGCCCAGCTTTTGATAAAATAGAAGAGGGTTTTGCGGTTTTTATGCAGCATCAAACGGGAGTCTTAGGTAAACTAGGAACAATTAATGGACCGGTTTTATGTAGTGAAGAAGGATTTAAAGGAATAATTAATTATTGTCAGTTGGGATGCGCAAACAATTGTTTTGGTGAAGTGAAAGGATTTGCGAATTTGGCATTTAATGTTCCTGTTGCAATAGATGATGCAACTCTTACAATCTCAAAAATGGATGATTCTTTGGTGAAGGTTGTTGTAGAGCAGAATGGTGTTGTAACTTCACACTTATTTTATAGCAATATTTTAATTCAAGTAAATGGAAAACCAGTATATATTATCTTAGAAGGGGAGGATTATCTGGCAGTTATTTATTCCAAAAATGATGAACAATGTTTTAATGAATGTTCATTAATGTGTCCTAAAACTACTTCAGAGGGGTATGTTGAGTATCTTGACTTAGAAAAAACGGAGTATGGCGGTGCTGTTGAAAATGATTTGATCTATGCTTCCAGTTATTGTTTTTTTGAATCTCTCAAGCAGAAGGGAGATGCTCTTAAAAAATATGAGGATAAACTTGTTGAGTATAGAAATGATCACAAGAATTTATGTATAAGTGACTTTTTGAAAGAAGCTATGGGAGATGAAAGTACTTCGATGATTAGTACGTTTAAGATAGGAAAGCTTTGTGGAGTACCATTTGGACATAGCGGAGACGACTGGCATAAATTTAATTAGATTGTTATCAAATAAATGGAAAGTGTAAAGATGAAAAAAGATGTTATGATTTTATTATCAGTATTAGTTTTAGTTGTTATATTTGTTTCAGGATGCAGTAGTCAAAAAGACTCAAACGTTCTGGAGAAAGAATATGATCAAAAGATTGAAAATACCAAAGAAATAGTGGAAGATGGGTTTCTCTTAACATCAAAAGTATTTGTTCCAAAAGGCACATTTATGGGTAAAGTTGGTGGGGAGTTCGGAGATCAAATTCAAACATTGTATGTTACTAAAGATAAATCCAGATTGGATATGATTTATTCAACCTATGAGATACGAATGTATACTCTTCTACAAAATAGTATGATCACAACTACGGCGTGTAATAATAAAGAAAAATTGTGGAAATGTAATCAAATATCATCTGTGAAGAAGCCTAATTTTGATCAAAAAGCGCTTAAGAAGCTAGATCTTGATATTCTAAAAGGGTTAAAAAAATTAGATGATAAAACTGTTATTGGTTTGAATACTAAGTGCTTCGAAATAATTAAAGATGCATTGATGTGTTATCATCCTGACTATGAAATTTTATTATACGAGAAAAGGGCAAATGGATTTACTTCAGAAGCAACGGCATTAGAATTTAAAACGCCTGGTGACGGTGTTTTTGAATTACCCCAATAGGTGTTAACATGGAAGAACCGCTTACGATAATTAAACCAAATGTTTTTGTCGGTGTATTTTGGCTTGTCATTCTTGATTTTATCGTGAGTGTGACTTTTGGTATTTCGGCAGGGGTTGCTTCTGTTTTGATTGGATTAATTGTCTTTTTATCGGTATTTCTGTTTCTCTTTATTTTTATCTTTTTTAGGATAATGAGCTTGAGAAATACGCAGTATCTTTTCTTTAAAGATAGATTGGAATATTACGAAGGTTTTTTGAACCAAGAAAAAAGAACATTACAATATTCTAAAGTGACTGATTGTATATTCAAAAGAAGTGTTTATGACCGAGTGTTTAATGTTGGTACTATTTTATTGTTAACTGCTGGTCAAGGAACTATGATCTCTGTAGGAGTTCGGTTAACTGCCCTGGATAATTCTCATCAACTATATGGACAGTTAATGCAATTGTTAAAGATTTATGGTAGCAAGGGTAGTTTAACGGGAGAACCAATATTAGAAACCAGACCGCAGATTTTGGCTGGTTTATTTCTCTATGTTCTTGTTCTTATTTTAATTTCACTATTTATGGGTAATTTTATTGGACAAGGGATGGAGTCATTTGTCATTGGGGTCATCGCGGGAATTGTGATTTTTTTACTGTTATTATTCTTTCGCATGATGTCATTAAAATCAACGAAATATCTATTTTACAAAGATCGATTGGAACATTATGACGGTTTTCTGAATCAAGTGAGGAGAACATTGCCGTACACTAAAGTGACAGATTGTATTCTCAATAAAAATGTTTATGAAAGAGTATTTGGTGTAGGCACTATTTTATTGTTAACTGCTGGTCAGCAGGGAGTGGGAAGATTAGCAATTTATGGCGGAGTGAAGTTAGCTTTTGCTGAAAATCCGGATCAGTTGTATGGAAAGTTAATGGAAATGTTGAACTTAAAGAAATAGTTTCACTTTCCAATTTTTCACTACTTCAAAATACTCTTTTCTCAATAAGTTTTATAAATTACGTTCAAAATGAAGTCTATTATGGCTACTTCCCTGATTACTCTTCAAGATGTCTATAAAGTGTACTCGCTAGGCGGCGTTGATGTTCCGGCAGTTAATGGTATTTCTTTGAACATCAATAAAGGAGATTTTGTGGCGTTGATTGGTCCAAGTGGTTCTGGAAAAACAACGGCGATGAATTTAGTTGGCTGTCTTGATACGGCAACGAAAGGTGAAATCTTCTTGGGGAAGTATAACACTCAGGAGCTGCGAGAAAGTGATTTAGCGCAGATTCGCGGTAAGCAGATTGGTTTTATCTTTCAAACTTTTAATTTAATTTCGAGTTTGAGTGCGTTGGATAATGTTGCTCTGCCGATGATTTTTCAGAACGTATCAAGAAATGCTCGCTTAGCAAAAGCGCAGATGTTATTAGAGCAAGTTGGTCTTGGTAATCGAATGGATCATTTGCCTAATCAATTATCTGGCGGGCAGCGTCAGCGAGTGGCAATTGCGCGGGCGTTGGTTAACGATCCAGAGATTATCTTAGCTGATGAGCCGACGGGAAATTTGGATACAAAGACAGGTGATGAGATTATGCAGTTACTGACTACTCTTAACAAAGCAGGGAAAACAATTATTTTGGTAACACACAATCCAGAATTGACTAAACTGGCAAATAAAGTGATAAAGATCAGAGATGGAAAGATAGTTGGTGGATAGATGGAGGAACAAATGATGAAGAACAAAAGTAAAGATGGAAAATTATATTTACAGTTTGCAGTAATGGCACTATTTTTGCTTACCATTATCTTGCCAAGCGTTAGCGCGCAAATTGCAGTTGAATCATTTACGGTTGAACCAGAGACGGCGTATCCCGGAGATGAAGTTAATCTAAAACTCTCTATTGAAAATGTTGGTGATGACGATATTGAAAACGTTGTTGTGGCTTTGGATTTGAGCAAAGTTCCGTTTGCACCAGTTGGTTCTTCTACGGAAAAAGTGATTGACGAGATTAGAGATAATGATAACGAAATGATCTCTTTTGATCTCACTGTTTTGCCAACTGCTGATGCTTTAATTTATAAGATTCCTTTAACAATTACGTATGGGACGGTGAGCAAGACTTCATTGATTGCGGTAGCAGTTACTGCTCAGACGCATCTTGATCTGTTGTTAGATAGTAATGAAGTTTTGACGATCGGAACACAAAGAAAAGTTTCGTTCAAGTTTGTCAATAACGGTCAAGTTAAAGTTGATTTTTTGAAGGTAACGTTAAAGACCAGTCCTTTCTATGAAATCATTTCTCCGGCAGCCGTGTATATCGGTGATGTTGATAAAGGTGATTTTGAAACGGAAGAGTTTACGATTCTTCCGTTAGGTAAAGATCCGATTATTGCATTAGACTTAGAGTATAAAGATGTTGATGGGAAACAGTATCGTGAGCCTAAATTAATTCAACTGCCAACGTATACAGAGGAAGAAGCGCTGCAGAAAGGGTTAATTGCACCGAAGGGAACATCACCTCTGCTAATTGTTGTGGTGATTGTTGGAGTTATTGCAGTTGTTATGTTCTATCGCAGAAGGAGAAAAAATAAACGATGAACTTTGATTATTTTATTCTTGCTGTGAACAGCATCCGCCACCGAAAACTGCGTTCGTGGTTAACGGTAATTGGAATTATCATCGGTGTAGCAGCGATTATCTCGTTGATTACGGTTTCACGCAGTTTAGAGAGCACGATTAAAGATCAATTTGAACAGTTTGGGGCGAATCGCATCATGATCGCGGCAAAAGGCTTCCAAGGTCCGGGGACGATGTCACAAGGGTTGACATCTGACGATGTGGAAACGATTGAAGGTGCGGGTAGTTTTAAGTATGTCCTTCCAGGTTTATTTCGCAATGGTGAAGTAAAGTATAAAGATGAGACTGGTTTTACTCTTGTTGCGGCTTTGCCGGCGGAACATTATCAGCAATTCTATCTCGATTCTGGGATTGAGGTTAAAAGTGGCCGGGCGATTAAAGCGCAGGAAAAATATGTTGCGGTAATTGGTTCGAGAGCGGCGAAGGAGATGTTTTCTAAAGAACTACGGGTAGGAAATAAGATAATCATTCATAATGTTGAATTTAAAATTGTCGGCATTCTCGATGAGATCGGCAATGCTCAAGATGACAATCAAGTTACAATTCCGTTAGAGGCGGCGCGCGAGATTTTTGAAGAGCCAAAGCGTGTTGATACGATTATTGCTCAAGTAAAAGTTACTTCAGAAATTCCAGAATTACAGAAAAAGATTGAGAAAGAGTTAGAACGAAAACGCGGAGACACTAACTTTCAAGTTTTGACGGCGTCGCAAATTCTTGATCAGATCGGTCAAGTTCTCGGAGTAATGCAGGTTGTGTTGGTGGGGATTGCGGCAATTTCATTGCTTGTCGGGGCAATTGGGATTATGAATTCGATGTATACGAGTGTTCTGGAACGGACGAAAGAAATAGGTATTATGAAAGCAATTGGAGCGCGCAACGCTCATATCCTGCAGATTTTCTTGATGGAGTCGGGGCTGATTGGATTAGTCGGTGGTGTTTTTGGAACGGCTTTGGGAACAGGCATGGCGCTGGCGATTGGGCCGATTGCGAAGAGCGCGGGATTTACATTGAACATCACGATTGAACCTTCAATTGTTCTGTTTGGCTTACTGTTTGCGTTTATTCTGGGAGTTCTTTCAGGAGTCTTGCCGGCGTATCAGGCATCGAAGCTTAAACCGGTCGATGCGTTGAAGTATGATTAGGGGAAATGTTTTTATAATCTCTCTCTATCAATCTTACTATGGCGAGAATTCCCGTTAAAGTAAAGAAGATCATAGATCAAACCGTAAGTCTCATTCGTAAAGAGGCTAAGAATAATGTAAAAGCGATTCTTCTGTTCGGTTCTTATGCAGGAGGAACGGCAATTTGGCGTTCTGATATTGATATTTGTGTTGTTTTTAAGAAGAATCTCTCATTAAGAGAAGCAACTCTTTTTAGAATTCGTGTTTTAGGAAATGTACCTGATATTGTTGATCTACAAGTTTTTAATGTACTTCCTTTAAAAGTTAAGAAATCGATTGTAGAAAACCATACGATTCTTTTCCAATCTAAAGAATTTAGGGAAGATTCTTTCGTTACTTCTAACCGATCTCTCTTTTTTGAACTGAAGAGAAGAGTTGCTTCAATGGGTGCTTAAGATGAACTCTAGAATCAAAGATAAAATTGATGAGTTAAACAAATTAATTGATGAGTTAGAAGAGATCATTCCAGAAGACTTAGAATTGTACATTGAAGACAAGAAATTACGTGCTGCCAGTGAGAGGTACTTTGAGAGAATAGTAGAATGTGTTGTTAGTTTATCTTTTAAGATAGTTCAGGAACGAAAATTGGAAGTCCCTGATGATGATAAGACCGTTTTTGAAACGTTGCAGAAACATAATTTTATCGATAAAGTTCTCGCCGAGAGATTTAAAAATGCAAAGGGGATGCGTAATATTCTTGCACACGAATACGGTAAAGTTGATGATACTCTTGTATTTGAAGCGATACATTCAAAAATAATACCTGATGTTGAAGATTTTATTAAACAAATTAAGAAGAGACTTGTAAAATGACTCTAACACTCTATAACACTCTTAGTCGAACTAAAGAACCATTCATTCCGTTGAAGAAAGGGGAAGTTGGTCTTTATACTTGCGGGCCGACGGTGTATCATTATGTTCATATTGGTAATTTGAGAGCATACCTCTTTGATGACATTCTCAAACGTACTCTTCTGTTTAACAAATACCACGTAAATCATGTGATGAATATTACTGATGTCGGTCATCTTACTTCTGACGCTGATGAAGGGGAGGATAAGATGTTGAAAGGTGCTCTTCGAGAAAAGAAGACGGTTTGGGAAGTTGCAGATTTTTATACTAAATCATTTCAAAGTAATATGAAAGATCTCAACATTCTTTCACCAGACGTTCTCTGCAAAGCAACAGATCACATCAAAGAACAGATTGCGTTGATTCAAAAATTGGAAAAGAAAGGCTTCACTTATTTCAAAGGCGGAAATGTTTATTTTGATACTTCTAAGCTGGATGATTATGGTAAGTTAGCGAAATTAGATCTCAGTGCAGAAGCTAAAGCACGAGTACAGAAAGATTCCAATAAGAAAAATTCTCATGATTTCGTTCTTTGGTTTACGAAATCAAAGTCGCAAGAACAAGAAATGAAATGGTCTTCGCCGTGGGGAGTTGGCTATCCGGGCTGGCATATTGAATGTTCTGCGATGTCGATCAAATATCTCGGGGAACAGTTTGATATTCATTGTGGCGGCATTGATCACATTCCGGTGCATCATACCAATGAAATCGCTCAATCGGAGGCAGCGGTTGGCAAAAAGCCGTGGGTGAAATATTGGCTGCACAATGAATTTCTTGTTCTCGGACAAAATGAGAAGATGGCAAAGTCTGGAGAAAACTTTATTACTCTTACTACGCTGGTTGAGAAAGGTTATTCTCCACTCGATTATCGTTATTTCTGTCTTGGCACACAGTATCGTCATCCGTTGATGTTTAGTTATGAAGCATTGGAAGGGGCAAAGATTGCGCGAAAAAGATTGAATGAACGACTCATTGAATTAAAGATGGAAAAAGGAAAAGGTTCTTCCGTTAAACAGAAAAAATATTTTGATCAATTTACGGCGCAAATAAATGATGATCTTAATACTCCACAGGCATTGGCAACAATGTGGGATCTGCTCAAAGACGATGCTTTATCAAACAAAGACAAGTATGCTCTTCTGTTAAAATTTGATGCTATTTTCGGTTTAGATTTTAAAAAAATCAAAGAAGAGAAAATTCCTGCTTTAGTAGTTAAGTTGGCTGAGGAAAGATTACGGGCCCGTCAGAATAAAGATTGGAAGAAATCTGACGAGTTGCGGGAGAGGATTTCTCAGTTGGGGTATGTTGTGGGAGATACGAAGGAAGGATTTGAGATTAAGAAGAATTGATGAAGTTATTGTTTGATAGTTGTTTTGAGTTTTCTGCACATGCTTTAACAAATCCATAAAACAACGGCGCAGGATTGCCTAGTCGTGATTTTAATTCGGGATGAGCTTGTGTTGCTAGAAAGAAAGGATGTTGTGGTAGTTCGAGAAATTCTACGAGTGAAATTCCATCTTCGCGAAGATGTTTTCCGGAGAAGGATAAGCCTGCTTGCTCTAACTGTTCTACAAATTGTGGCTGTACCTCATAGCGATGGCGATGTTTTTCCAGGATGAGTATTCCTTTCGTCTTTCCTAGACGTTGAGGTTCTATGTGCGATAGCCTTTCTTGATCTTCTTGCAAGCGATTTGTTTCTTGATATAATTGAAGTACTTTGCTTTGTGGATATAGTTCGGCAGCGTATTCTCCTAAGCGCATCGTACCACCAATCTTTTTTTCGTTGAGAAGCTGCTGTTGCGTTGGTAGAATATCAACTACTGAATATGCTGTTTGCGCTACTTCTGTTGTGTGGGCATCCCATCCACAAACATTTCGTGCATACTCCACTACGGCAAGCTGCAATCCATAACATAATCCCAAAAATGGTTTTTTCTTTGTGCGGGCAAAACGGATGGCGTTGATCTTTCCTTCGACTCCAGAAGAGCCAAAACCGCCGGGAACAATAATTCCCGCGTATGATTGTAGTCTTTCAATATTCTTTTCTTCCTCTAAGTCTGTGGCGGAGAGCCAATCGATATCAATGCCGATGTTAAGCTGAGCACCAGCATGAACAAGCGCTTCTTTAACGCTGAGGTAACTATCAACTAAAGAATAATCTCCAGAGTTAAGATATTTTGCGACAACGGCAACTTTTATTCGTTGTTGTGGTGAGCGAATGTTCTTAATTAGTGTTTTCCATTGGTCCCAGTTCTTTACTTCTGGTGGGGGAAGTTTCAATCGCTGCAGAACTTTTTTTGCCAATTCTTCTGGTTCTAGTTCGAGAGGAACGGCATAGATACAATTTGTATCTGGTGCAGCTATAACACTTCCAGGTGGCATATTTGCATAGGTCTCAATTTTCTGCTTACGCACTTCATCGAGTGGGGCATAACCGCGGCAGAAAACAAGATCGGGGAATATTCCAGTTTCGGAGAGCATTTTAATCGCTTGCTGGGTCGGTTTTGTTTTCATTTCGCCGAGATGGGAAGGTACAGGAAGATAGGAGACAAGGGCATAAGCAACATCGTTTCCATCTCGTTCCAGACTTTTCATCGCAAAGAAGAAAGGGATATTTTCGTAATCCCCGACGGTTCCTCCAATCTCGACTAAAGTAATTTCTGATCCTTCCGCGGCTACTTTGATGCGGCGCTTAATTTCATCGATGATATGGGGTATAAACTGCACGGTTTTTCCGAGATATTTTCCAGCGCGTTCTTGTTCGATAACAGTTTGATAGATTTGTCCCGTAGTGATACTATTTTTAAACGGAATGTCAATATTTAAGAAACGTTCATACGTGCCGAGGTCTTGATCGGTCTCTCCACCGTCGTGAGTGACCCAACATTCTCCGTGTTCTGTGGGGCGCATTGTTCCGGCATCAACATTGATGTAAGGATCGATTTTTATTGCTGTAACTTTATATCCACATTGTTGAAGAATTTTACCAAGAGAAGCAGTGCAGACGCCTTTTCCAATACCGGAAATGGAACCGCCAGCAACCATAATATATTTGTGCATATTAAACAATCTAAGATGGATTATAAAAATGTTTTGGTTTCACGGGTTCTGTAGAAAAAGGGGATCACCCAGATTTGCCTATTGCTTAATCTCTAAACTTAAATAATTTAGCGGGTCGATGAGATACATTTTTTTCTCTGTGCTTTGTTTCTTCAACAATTTCAGAGAGAATCATTCTTTTACGAAAGTTACGATTATCATATTTTTTTTCTTCAATGGATTCATATACCTCCTGTAGCTGGTTTAATGGAAAGAGGGGTGGTAAGAATTGGCAGATAAATGTAGCAGTTAGCTGTTCTTTCAAAAAAGATCGTGCTTTTCTAATGATCTGCTGGTGATCAAAAGCAAGCGGGGGTAATGTTTTATAGTTATACCAACCACCCGTTTTGATTTCTTCTTTTGGATTGATGAGGGTGACAAAGCCAATGGTGATAATTCGTTCGCGGGGATCACGCTGGGGGTCTGTGAATGTATGAAATTGTTTAAAGAAAATATCTTTTTTGCCCCATAATTCTTCTAATTTTCGTTGGAGACTTTCCTCTGCAGTTTCATTTCCTCGAAGCAATCCTCCGGGTAATTCATGTTTTTTTAGGAATGGTTCCATTTCTCTTTGGTTAAGAAAAACATGAAGACTGCCATCTTTAATTGTAAAAATTACTGGATCCACGGCTACGCGTGCTTTCCCTTCGGTTCCTGGAATCATTGAACTCTTGTTTAGTTCTAACTATTTAAATATTGCGTATCTTTTACGCTAACTTAACGTACTAACTACGTAAAGCTTATATAGTAGTGGCACTTTCAGTTCTTGTTTGAGGAAAAATTGAGGAGGAATACCATGACACACAAACCCATTGAAATAATTGCTTCCGAAGGGATGACGGATTTAGCTAAAAGAGTCTATCATCGTTTGCAAGAAGACCAGTTTGGATTGACAGAGATTACCTATACTACTTTCGCGAATGGAGAGATAAAACCAAAAATCAATGAGACGATGCGGCACAAAGAAATTTATCTTTTTCATGGTATGCAACATCCTGATCCGAACACAGCGGCGATGAAATTATTCCTAACAGTTGATGCTCTGAGTAGGGCATCGGTGGAGAATATTACTGCCGTACTTCCTTATTTAACCTACTCTCGACAAGATCGAAAAGATGAGGCACGTGCTCCAATCTCGGCGCGGCTAATGGCGAATTTATTGGGAGCATCTGGTAATGTGAATCATCTTTTAACGATGGATCTTCATGCTGAACAGATTGAGGGGTTCTATAACATTCCTGTTGATAATCTTTATGGCGCTCGTGTTTTTGCAGATTATTTCCAGAAGTTGTATTGTGGTAACTTTGAAAATGTTGTTGTTTACTCTCCAGACTTTGGTGGAGCTGTACGTGCTCGACGATTTGCACGAATGCTCGATCCATCTGTGAGAACGTATCCTATTGAAAAAACGAGAACAGGCCCCAATCAAGCAGAAGTCCTTAATTTTTTGGGTGATCCTCGTGATAAAGATGTGATTATTTATGATGATATGATCGACACGGGTGGGTCAATTATTGCTGCGGCAGCTGAGGCGGAGAGACGTGGGGCAAAGAAAATTTACTTAGTAGCAACTCATGGACTGTTTAGTACTAAAAAAGATTCTCATCACACCGCTGAAGAGAGATTTAGTCAAGCCGGTTTTCAGGTTATTACTACCGAATCGATACCTCGAACGGGAGAATATCAACAACAGAATAAAGATTGGTTAACTATCCTTCCGTTAGACGGTCTTTTGGCTACGGCGGTTTATGAATCATCTCGTGTAGGTGGCAGTATTAATTCCCTTTTCGGAGGAAAATAGAATGACTGTTGAAAGCTATTTACGGAATTACGTGCGTGATATTGCTGATTTTCCTTTACCGGGAATTCAGTTTAAAGATATCACTCCCCTATTAAAAGATAGTTCTGCCTTTCGTAGATCTATTGAAGCTCTTGTGAATTTGTATGATCCCTCTTGTTATGATTCCATTGGGGGATTTGATGCACGCGGATTTATCTTTGGTTCGGCTTTAGCTTACCAAACCGAAAAACCGTTTTTTCCTTTACGGAAAAAAGGTAAATTACCGTTTGAGATTGTTGAGGTGGATTATGGTTTAGAATATGGGCGTAGTACTCTCGCGATTCATCGTGATGCAGTTATGCCAGGGGATAAAGTATTATTAGTTGATGATCTCCTTGCAACAGGGGGGACGATGAGAGCTGGATGTACTCTCGTTGAAAAATTTGGTGGTGAGGTAGTTGGTTGTGCTTTTGTTGTTGAATTAGCAGATCTGAGGGGGAGAGCGCAACTTGAAGAATACGACGTCCGTTCGCTTATTGAGTATAGAGAAGTTTGAATAACCTCCAAATAAATGGAAAATAAAGAAATGTTGTGAGGGAATTCAAACTTCTAAAGAGTACTTTGAATAGTTTTTCAAAGTCCTCTATAGATCAATGGAGGTAAACAATGGAAAAGCTTGAATATTGTGCAGATGTTATTGCGACCTATGGTCAAAACATTGTCTTAGTTGAGCGCTTAAGAGAACCGAAAGGCTGGGCGCTTCCTGGTGGGCGGAGAGATATGATTGATGAAGTTTTAGAAGATCCACTTAATTGTGCAATTCGTGAATTTTCGGAGGAAACTGGTTTGGCTTTTCATGTTAGTGCGATACTTGGTACGTACGATGCAGCGAATCGTGATCCTCGCGGTCCAAAGATTTCTACAGTTTTCTATGGGGCTGCTTCTGGGACAATTCATGATGAAATTGGTAAGACGAAAGTTTTTCTCTTAGATCCTGCAGAGATTTGGGAACGTAGAGATCGTTTTGTTTTTGATCATTATCAAATCTTGATGGATTGGTTAAGTCTAAAAAAGAGTTAAGATGATTGTTTGTTATAGTTTACGGTTCTAGCAATCATTTTTTTTGTCTCTTTAGAATTTGGCCAGCCTAATAAAGTGTTTAAATCAAAAGAGCAGAAATCCCCTCCATTTATGGTTTGGGATAGTCGCTCTTCAGGATTTTCTTTAAACTTTTGAAAAAATTGGGTTTATGCTGCTATCTTGTTAGCTTTTTTCCAGTCAGCCAGAGCTTTTTGTGGGAAGTTATATGAAAGTCTCGCAGAAATATCTAAGCCTATCGTTTCTGAGAATTTACAAGAAGAAAAACTACACTCATATTTGAAGTAAACATTAGACATACACGATTTACCAAAGTCAACGGTTGTGAATCGACACTGTTCAAATCTGATAAGATTAGGACTTCTGCTTTGTAAATTTAAATTTAGTGAAGAAAAATTAGAATTTTTGATTGTCATACTTTTAATCATCGGACCTAAGAAATCAACACTAATAAAATTAGCCTCATCTAAATTTACTTTTGTTACTAAATCCTCTTGGTCTTGCTCTTCACCAGTTATCGTTACATTTGTCAAACTAGATCCTACAAGACTAATCTCTCCAGCGAAGAAAGGTGTTGAGGATTCACAATCTTCCATTTCAATATTATCAAGAACACAATTTCTAAAAACAGCAGTGCCTTCAAGGTGCACTGACCTTTTTTCAATTTCCACTTTCTTCGTTTTTAAATCCTGCACACTTTGACTTTGCTTTCCATAGATATCTACCAAATCTTGTGTTGCACTGTCGATTGAATGCCAGTCGGTTTGATAGGTCATAGTTCTGACTGGAAAACCTCCTGGTCTTATATCTTTTAATTCAAGAGAATACCTATCTAATTTATGGGCATGACCAAACAAGCAGTTCCTGAATCTGGATTTTTTCAGTGAACAGCTAATTAATTTAGCAGTAATTCTCCTTTTTTTATTACATTCTGAAAATCTTGCTTCATTAAACCTACATCCAAGAAATACAATCTGTTCAAAAGAAGTATTAATGAACTTAGCACCAGAGAAGTCGCAGTTTACCATTTTTTGAATTTCTTTACTCATTCCCCAAAATGAACCTCCCTGCTTAATAGTACAATTTGTAAAAACAGCATTTGAGAAAGAAGAATCTTCACCATGCATCCCAATAGTCCAATTGATAAAATTTCCACGTGTTATTTCTGCCTGATTAAAATCTGAACTGTTAATACTTACTCCTTCGACCTCAAATCCGTAAATTTTTGTTCCGGCAATATCAATCCGCATCATCTTGGTTGCCTCTATCTTAATATTCCTTACCTTTGTACAATTTCTAAATCCAAGATGGTCAAAATCGCCACCAGTTAGTTTAATATTTTGTACATCAGATTCACCAAAGAATAATCCTAATCTTTTACATTGAATAAATTCGGCGCCCGCCAAGAGACTATTCTCAAAATTAAGAGTTCCTCTGACCCTCATAAACTTTCCATTAAATATTGTGCTATTTTTGGAACTGGAAGAACCATCTTCTCTAAATAGTATATCTCTGAACTCTGAATTCTCAAAAAATACGTTGAAAGATGTATTGAGTTTTTCGCATCCTTTTTCAAAACGACATCCTTTTTTAAAGTCAATATCCCGCAAATGAAAATTGGCTAAGCTTTTGTTGAAACTAGTCCCACTGAAAACTATTTTATTGTGACCTGTTTCGTTAGCCATTCGGATAATCCAATCACTCCAGATTCCAGCCATCTTTTTTCTATCACTGTCTTTAAATTCTCCAGTTCCGGCAAAAAAATCTTGGTAACAATTATCTAAATGGGGTGTTTCTTTAAGATAATCAACGACTTGTTTTGCTAAGGTAAACATTAATTCGGTTTGCTTGACCTTCTTTTCGGAATAAATACTACTTAGAATCTTGCTAAATTCATCAACTTTAGATCCCAATTTTTTGAGATTTGCTCCTTTAAGCTCAGTTAATTTTTTATATAATCTATCAATTGTTTTGATTATTTTCGTACAGTAAACCTGAAAAGCAGCAGTTTTTGAGTTTAATTCACTAATTCTTTTTGGTAAGACGGGAAGTGTCTGAAAAGAATTAATAAGACGTTTATTGCGGCGATGTAGAGAAAGCCGGTGAGCAATACCTAAACACCGTTTTGATTCATCCAGAAGAGTGATAATTTCATCTATTTTTTGGACAAGATTATTAGATTCAATTGATTCTCGAACTTTCCTCATCTTAGGTTCCATTCGTAGAACCTCACCTTCCATAGCTTCAAACCGTTCAAGAAGTGTTTTATGATTATCAGTTTTGTCTACCATTCCTTTTTAAGATAAGTATTTTTTTGATATTTATATAAGTTTTGTATTCTTGGCTAATCTATTTAATAGTTTTTATTTCTTCCTTAATCGTCTCATACACTTCTGGATAGGCACTCACATCCAACATCTCCGTATGCAATGGCGCAAATGTTGTACACGTTCCGTTAACGATTATTTTTTTTGCTCCCACTAATTGTCCGGCACTTTCTGTGACGATGCCGTCTCCTTGTTCGTCGTCCATCTCACAGCCGATGCCGATGATGGTTGTGACGGGAATGGGTGGTAATCCTCCATGTGTTAATTTATTCATGAAGACGCTGTCGGCGTTCAAATCATTGCATTCACGTTGTTCGCCGATGAGATCGCAATAACTGGCGACACTGCCTTGAAGCCCTTGGTGCGGTGTGGCGATGGTAATTAGTTTTGCAATATTTCCCGAACCAAATATTTGCATATATCTGCGGGCTACTAAACCACCCATGCTATGGGCAACGATAATTACTTTTGGCCTTCCCGTTTGATATTTGATGGTGTCCATAATTTCTTTTAGGCGTAAGGCATAGACATCAATGTTTTCACTTTTAGTTTGCACCGTCACATAGTTTTCTGCGGTTTGGAAGAAGTCGACGTAGTAACTGGCTTTGAGAGATAATGGGACGTTAAATAATCCCCATTCTCCCTCGGGAAGATCTTTTTGAGTGTAGAGGGAAACGGCGCCGGCATTGAGGTAACCATCTTGTTGTAATTTTTGTTGGATGCCGTTAAAAGCGTCGAGGCTGTATTCAAATGAAGCGTCTTTATTGAAAGCGTGGCCGTGAAGGAAAATGATCGGATAGTATGAACTATTTTCACGGCAGCTTGCTTCTGTGCAGCAAGGTTGACAGATATTACCGACACAACATTGGGCAGGTGGTTCGGGAAAAGATAGGACCGGTTCGGGTGGGGAAAGGGAACTTGGTTGGCTGATTTTTTTTGCTGTAATGGGCAGAACGGCAATTGCTGGTTTTGTTAATTCGCATTCTGCGGGTATGTTTTCAATTACTTTGAGAAGTACGGCGGGATTAAGATCATATTGAGGAAACTCTTTTGTTTTGACTGGCCGCAGGAAGGAGAGTAACTTTTGCAGCAGCATCGTATTTGGCGCATTTTTTGGAATTTCTATGCTGAGGGTGTTAATCATTTCTTGTTGGGCATTGTTGGATAGTTTTGTGATTGTTTCGAGAAATTCAACAGTGTTTGGATAATTTTGGGCGGTGGCTTTTTGCTGAAGTGCTGGAGTTATTATTGTCGCCGCTGCCTGCAGTTCGTGGACGGTGGCGCAGGCAGAGCTGAGGGTTGTGGGTGTTTGGATGGCCAGGTCAACGATGGCAGAAGTAGGGATACACGTTTCCATTTCTTGACAAAGAATAGTGGCAATGATTTTACTTCTTACGGCAAGAGAGAGGGCATCAAGATCATTCTGAACTTTGCTTTTGTTTTGCAAGATAGTTGTTTCTTGTTGATATACTTGAGCGAGAAACTGCTTGATTGGGAGTGTTGTTCTGCTGTTAAACAGTAGCGTAGCGTTATTATATTCTTTAATTTTTATTTCAATCTCTGCGAGAAGATCTTTATTTATGACAAATGTATTGCTGAGGTTGGTTAAGATTGCCCCCGAAGATTCGATTTTGTTTAGAGAATCACTATATACCTGGAAGTTATCTTGTATTTTTTTTATGGTGGCGGTGATGGTCTCAGTTTGTTGTTCAAATGGAACTTGATTTTGTTTACTGTTTAGTTGGCTGTATTCTTCACTTAACCAGAGATTTTGGTACTGTCGATATTGCCCAAGAATATTGTTATAGGTTTCATTTGCTTGTTGGATTTCTGCGAAGATTAATTCTGTTTCGATGGTGTCATTAATTTCTTTTAGTGTTGCGCTTTGTTGAGAAAGATTTTGTTGGAGAGATGAGAGTATGGCTATTTCTGAGGCAAGGTCTGCGGCTAAAGTTTGTTTCAATTGCAGTTCTTCGCTGCTGAGGCTGTATTCGCCGAGAACCAGTAGATTACGGGTGGTTGGTTTTCCATCGGTGTGGCAGAGAAAGGTTTTTACTCCGTGGCATTGCAGTTCTACTTGAACGGGGAGTGTTCCGTGTCCTTTTTGGGGGGCGGTTAGTTGGACTTCTCGATCGAGACCAAGTCCAGGACGAAGAGTGGCATCTTCTTGGAGGAGGGTCGTTTTATCAGCTACATTGATTACGTGTAAACTGCAAGCGGCGCTGCAAAAAGGATTGGTCGTAACGCTGGCTTTAATTTTTATGGAATTTGTCTCTTCTTGGTTAATTTTTAATAGTTGTGGTGAAACATCAAGCTTGACAACAACGTTATTGCCTAATAGGAAGTTGATGTATAAATAGGCTTGGGTGCCAAAGAGAAAGAGAAGAAGAGTGATGATGAGGAGTATTAAGATTGATAGTTTACGATGTCCTTTCCAGAACGAAAGCAGCCTCTTTTTCATTAATTGAGTGAGAAGAGAAACAAAGCTATAAAGGTTACGTCTGAGGGGCACAGTTCAAAAAGTGAGTGATGGCAAGCCGTTCGCCTCGTGCCAACCTCGCCCCGGATTTGGTTAAATATTAGTCCAGTCAATAGTGGGGTTGCACCATTAACCTTGTGCAAGCAAAAGCAGTTCTCAGCTCACATCTTGGCTAAGCCATCACTCACAAAAAGGACTGTGCCGTATGAGGTTACTTTTTCTTTGTTTGTTCCTTTTTTTTAACAACTGTTTCTTGGAGGTATTCAATAATTTTCTGTGAATCGCCAATGTATTTGCCATCAACAGAAACTACCGGCACGGTTGGAACGCCACTTTTTTGAGCGAGTTCTTTACGGAGTGGATCTTCTCGGTTCGGCGCGACGGTTACTGTTGTGAATGGCAGCTTCATTTCTTTGAGGAATAATCGTACTTTGGCGCAGAAGGGACATTCTTCAAATTGATAGAGGGTTATTTTTGGCATGATTATTTCTCTTGTTTTTTGTGGTGATATTATTTTGTGATTATCATTTCTTCTTAAGCGCTTTTTCAATGGCAGCTTGATCAAAGCCGACGATGATTTTTCCATCAATGTCTAATACGGGAACGCCCATTTGTTTTGATTTCTTGACCATTTCATCTCGCGCTTTTTCGTTGCTGGAGACATCTAATTCGGTGTGGGCGATCTTTTGTTTTTTGAGAAATTCTTTGGCTTTCTTACACCAAGGGCAGGTTGGGGTTGTATAAATTTTGACAGTCATTGAAGGATACCTCTTTTTGTGATTATAGTTCTTTAAGTGTTGATTATTTATATGTTTTGTGGATAACTCAAAAGCAAAAATTTAAATCAATCTTTCTTATTATCCCTTTAAATGGCTAAACTCACACGAAAAAGTGTCTTGAATATCATTCTTATTTTTAGTGTCTTGGGTTTAATTGCTTCACTTTACCTTCTCAAAAGCCATTATGATCCTTCTAGCGGTGGCTCGTTTTGCGATCTGTCATCGACGGTCTCTTGTTCGATTGTTAATACGAGTGTCTTCTCGGAATTATTTGGTGTTCCAGTGGCTTTACTGGGGGCGTTATGGTTTTTATGGCTAATTCTACGCTGCCGTCAAGCACAACTGCATGACGGGCCACATGTTGTTGATCTTTTTGTTTGGAATATTTTTGGTCTGGCGTTTATTGTCTATTTCATCATCGCTGAGATCTCTTTAGGAGCGATTTGTTTGCTCTGCACGGTTGTTCACGTGCTGATCTTTGCGATGTTTTTGTTGTCTCTTTCATTGTATCAGAGAGAAGAAAAAGTTCCCTTGCTTCAAGCGGCTCGTGAAATGTGGGGATGGATTATTGCTGGGATTATTATTTTTAGTCTGCCATTTGTTTTGTTTAACGTTTTGCAACAAGATCAAAATCATGATTCTTTAGCTCAATGTCTTACGGCGAAAGAAGTGACGTTATATTGTTCTTCTCATTCTGCTCTTTGCGCTAAAACAAGATCGATGTTTGGTTCTTCATTTCAGTTTATCAGAGTAGTGGAATGTTATCCGGGAGAAGAAAGTTCGCAGGTGGAATTGTGTTCTGCGAAAAATGTTACGAAGACTCCTACTTGGATTATGGAACAGAAGGGGGTTGAAGTGAAGCGGGCAGAGGGTTTTCAGTCTATTGAAGATTTAAGTCAATTTGCTGGTTGTAAAGGTTAAAGAGGAAATTTAAAAAGGTGATTGGATGGCAAAAAAAATAGTTAAGAACGTGGTTCAGAAAGTTGTATCGAAGAAGAAAGGCGTGAAGAAAGAAGATTCGAAAATTAAGTCGGGAAAGAAGAATGTCTGTGAGTATTGTTAGGAGTTCATCTTAGACTCCAGATTCGATATGCTTTTAAATATCTTTAACTCCTCATTTTAGATGAGAAAACAAGTAGATTTAGTAATGGACTTTCATAAAAAATTCAGTGCTTTGGTCTCTGAGAAACCATCATTGATTCCCGAAGATAGATCGTCTAATCGGTATCGTCTTATGAAAGATGAAGTTGAGGAATATCTTGCAGGTGTTCAAAAAGGAGATCTTGAGAATATCGCCAAAGAGTTAGCTGATATCCTTTATGCTGTTTACGGTACTATTTTAGAACACGGGTTGCAAGATAAAATGGAAGAGATATTTGAAGAAGTTCATCGCTCAAATATGAGCAAGGATTATCATGAATATAAGATGATTAAAGGTCCGAATTATTTTAAAGCTGATGTTAAGAAATTTCTTGAAGAGAAATAAGGCTTCGATGGTTAGGGGAATAAAGAAACATTTATTAATTTTTGGAGTATAATCAATAAAAAGAGGTATTTGTTTAGCTTTCGGTGGTCGCTCGTTTCGCCCCACTAAGTGATATGATCGCAGTTATAAAATAATGGGTTAAGAAAAAGTGGGGAGCGTAACTTCGTGCTACCACCTCAGCTCAACGAGCCATCTCGACCACACCGAGCTAAACAAATACAAAAAAGAGGAATTATGATTGTTATTAAGCCGATCTCTAAAGTCGCGAATATTAAGAGACTAAAACTTCTCGCTAATCAGATTAGGCAAGATATTATCATTTCGCTGGTTGCGGCGGATTCTGGTCACTCCGCTGGACCATTAGGGATGGCGGATGTTTTCACGGCGTTATATTATAACCTTCTAGTGCATAATCCAAAGTATCCGTTTTGGGAAGGACGTGATCGGTTTGTGCTGTCTAATGGTCATATTTGTCCGGGTCTTTATGCGACGATGGCGAATGTTGGTTATTTTCCACGTACGGAATTGAAAACGCTGCGTCGTTTCGGCACGCGATTGCAAGGACATCCCCATCGTTCAGCGTTGCCGGGAATAGAGACGACATCTGGTCCGCTGGGTTCGGGATTAAGTCAAGCCGCAGGGATGGCTTATGCTTTTAGGATGGATAACAAGAAAAATCGTGTTTATTGCATGATGAGCGACGGTGAACAGGAGTCAGGGCAGACGTGGGAAGCAGCGATGTTTGCCGGCAAGAATAAATTATCCAATCTTACGGCGATTCTTGATCGGAACAATATTCAGATTGATGGTACGACGGAAGATATTATGCCCCTCGAACCATTGGCTGATAAGTATCGGGCATTTAATTGGCATGTGATAGAGATTGATGGAAATAATATTAAAGCAGTGATTGATGCTTGTAGTGAAGCAAAAGCGATTACGGAGAGGCCAACGATTATTATTGCTCACAATACTCCTGGAAAAGGAGTTTCATTTATGGAAGATAATTATGAATGGCATGGCAAACCGCCGACAGAAGATCAGGGAAAAATTGCGCTGCAGGAATTAAAAGTGTGGCGTGAGAAGATCAATAAAGGGAAAGACTGAAAAGAGAGACTGAATATTATGGGAATAAATGCAAAAGCATATCTGATTGATGCACTGTACGCTAAAGATGTTAAACGGGTGAATACACGTGACGGTTATGGGAAAGGTTTAGTGAAAGCGGGTGAGAAGAATCCTCATGTGGTTGTTCTTTGCGCAGATCTAACAGAGTCAACGCGAAGTTTATGGTTCAAAGAGAAATTTCCCACTCGTTTTGTTGAAGTGGGTGTTGCTGAACAAAATATGGCGTCGTTAGCTTCAGGAATGTCAGCAGCTGGTAAGGTTGTTTTTATGTCGTCTTATGCGGCTTTTTCTCCGGGTAGAAACAATGAACAGATTCGTACGACGATTAGTTACAATAGTTGGAAAAGTCTGCCCGGAAAAGAAGTTAACGTGAAGATTGGCGGAGCACATGCGGGGATTAGTGTTGGTCCAGATGGCGCGACACATCAACAATTAGAAGATGTGGCGCTGATGCGCATTCAACCGGGGATGACTGTTCTTGTACCGTGTGATGATGTGGAATGTGAGAAAGCAACAGTTGCGGCAGCGGAATATCCCGGTCCAGTGTATATCCGTTTTGGTCGGGCGTCATATCCTTCTTATACGACGGTTAAAACTCCGTTTCAAATTGGTCAAATGGAAGAGTTTCGTAGTGGTAAAGATTGCACGATTATTGCTAACGGACCATTACTGTATGAATCATTAGTTGCGGCTAAAAAATTGGAGAAAGAGATTGATTGTCAAGTGTTAAATTGTCACACAGTTAAACCGTTAGATGGGAAATCCCTGTTGTTAGCGGCGCAGAAGACGGGGTGTATTGTGACGGCAGAAGAACATCAATGGTTTGGCGGACTGGGCGGGGCAGTGGCGGAATTTGTCAGTGAACATTATCCTGTACCAGTAAAAAGAATTGGGGTGCAAGATCATTTTGGCGAGAGTGGTAATCTTGGTGAATTGTTTAAGGCATTTCATCTGACGGCGGATGATATTATTATAGCAGTGCGTGAAGCAGTGAGGATGAAACAATGGCAAAACAAAAAACAGTAAAGATGTGGAAATCTTCTCCTAATCAGAAGTTTTCGGGTGGTTCGTTTAAGAAAAGTGTGAAAGAAAAGGGATTTGTTTGTCCAACCTGCGGTTATGCGGCGTTTAGGATGGCAAAGTTATCTCACTGTCCATTGTGTGTGATCTGTGCTCGATGTGGGAAAGGGATAAGGAATTGTAAGTGTAAAGAAGGGGAGTGAAATTTTTTCCGATCCTTTTTAAAATAGTTGGGATTAATTTCTATTTTATGATTTTAACTCCTCCTACTTTAGATCAGATCGTTGTTCATTCGGAGAGTCCGGATTCATGTTTTGAAGCTCGTATTAGTTATACAACCTATGATAATCCAAAACAAGATCAAATTATTTTTCTGGATCAAGGTATTCACGGTTCGCGGAGATGTGATCTTCTCGCAAATGGTCTCGCTGAAGAATATTCTGTGACGGTTTTGCATCTTCCGGGGGCGATGAACACTTCATGTCCCGCCAATTATAACCATCCACGTGGTCTTGCTTCACTTTTTGCTGATTTTCTTCGTGAAGAGGAAATCTATGAACCCCACGTTGTTGGTCTTTCTTATGGCGGTTCGGTAGCGGTAGAATTGGCCCAGAAAATGGATCTGCGTTCTCTTACTTTGATTTCATCAGGGGAATACTTTAATTTTCCCACCAAACTCTTATTTTCAGCTTTGTTTTATCCTACTCTTTATTCTCCTCGTTATGCTATACCAAAAGACAAAAGTTCTTAGACAATCTTTTGTCTTTTGTATATACAAAGGGCTTAAATTTTATATCAAAATTTATGTCCTTTGGTATAAGATGTTTGCAGATCTCTATACTCGGACTGGTTTGGTAGATTGTTCTCAATTAAATTCAGATCAAATAGATCTCGTTTGTCAACGGTGGTATAATGTGTTGTGGTATTCCCTTCCTAAGACGGAGAATAAGACTCCAACTTTGGTTATTCCAGCGTTAAGAGATAAAGTTGTTCGAAAGAGTTCTTCTCACAAAATTACTCGTGCTTTTCCTAAAAGTAAAGTGCTTCCTTTTGATGTTAATCATTGTCAGCAAGTTGATGAACTGGAGAAAAGTGGGTATGAAGAGATCATACCATTTCTTAAGAAACATTGATCACAGTAGACGTAACTGTTCACCACTATGTTCCATTGCTTCAATTACTTTTTCAACTAATGAAGGATGCTCAATCTGTAATGTTTTAGAATCAACAATTCCATCGGGGAATCCCCCATATGATTCGTGTTTTCCTGCTTCAACGAGATGATAGAAATCGTCACAAACGTGTCGTTCGTCGGCAACTAGTGGATTTTGTCCGTGTTGATTGAGGCTGTACCATTCAATAACATACTGTGGTGGTTGTAAACAACGTTCAACATAGCATTTGTCTTTTCTCATTGATTAAAAATAAGTATTTCTCTTTTTATGGTTATCGTTCTTTGATTATTCACTTCTTCTAATTCCATCTCATTGAAAGAATTTTGGTCTCTCTGTCAGCAAGATATGTAATTGGTTATATGCTTCGGTAATGGAAGAAATTAATTTTTCTATTTCTTTTGTTTTCTCTTGCGCTTCTTTCCATTTTCCGGTTTTACCCAGCATCTCTATTCTTTCCGCAAGAGGTTTAATCTCCCTGAGAAGATATAATTCCCAGACTTCCATTTGTTTGGCGATATCACCATTTTCACAGTGGCACTTTCCACGCCGCCCTTTGCACAACCTCAGAGAGAGCGGGATGAACGTGAATGGTATTGCGAATATTCTCCAACGCTTTCTTGCGGTCAGCTTTCATTGCCACACAGACTTCGTGTATGAGTGTTGATGCTTCTGGTCCGAGAATGTGGCAGCCGAGAATTTCTTTTGTTTTCTTGTCAACAATAAACTTAACAAAACCGTTTTTCTCTTTGAGTGCTGCGCCCATTCCCGTCATTTGATATTCATACCTTCCGATGACATAATTGCGCTTCTGTTCTTGCGCTTGTTGTTCTGTTAATCCGACGCCGGCAATTTGGGGGTTGGTGAAGATGGCATGAGGCATGGGAAAATAATCTATTGCTTTTGGAGGAAGAAGTGATTTCTTTTTTCGGAGAATCGTTTCTAAGATGTATTCTGCTTCTTGATTGGCGCTGTGTTTAAACATATAGTTTCCGGCGATATCGCCGAGCGCCCAGATATTTTTCGCTGACGTTTCCATGAATTTATTAACTTTGATAAAAGCGTGATCGGTTATTTGTATGCCTGCTTTTTCTAGGTCCAGCGTGTCGCTGTTAGGGGTTACGCCGGTTGCGATTAATAATTTCTCTGCCGCGATCGTTTTTGTTTGGTTGTTAGACCTAAATGTTACTTTGCAGATATTCTTATTTTGTACGACGTTGATTATTTCTGTGTTAAAATAAGCATTACCTTTCTCTTTCCAGAGTTCGCTGAATACTTTAGCGACCTCAACGTCTTCTCGTGGAATCAATAGCTTGTTGCGTTGAAGAATTGTTACTTTCGTTCCCAACGCCGCATAGAAATAACCGAGTTCGGCGCCAATATAGCCGCCGCCAATAATGATCATGCTCTCTGGGAGCTTGGTTAACCGTAGCGCTTCGGTGCTGGTAAGAAAAGAAACTTTGTCTAATCCCAAAATTTGAGGAATAGTTGGTCTAGCTCCGGTGGCGATAACAATTTTCGGCGCGGTTATTTGTTCACCGTTAACTTCGAGAATATATGGTGCGACGAATTTTCCTTTGCCTTTGAATAATGTTTGATTTTTTGTTGCGGTTACTCCTTGCTCAATGCTCTTGGCATCAGCATCAACGAGTGAGCTGGCGCGAGTTGTTACTTTTTTGAGATCGATTTTTGCTAAAGAGGCTTTTAGGCCAAATTCTAATGCGCGATGGATTATATCTGCGACTTCAGCGGATTTGATGATTATTTTTGAAGGAATACAGCCACGGTTTAAGCATGTTCCGCCTAATGGGCCGTCTTCGATGATTGCTATCTTTAATCCGGCATCGGCTGCTCCGGCGGCGACATCTAATCCTGAACCAGCGCCGATAACGATAAGATCAAATTGTTGCATGCGATAACCTCTTTTGGGATCTTCTCTCTAAGGTGAGAAAAGAATTTGGTTATTTAAATCTGTTTATTTTTTTCTGGGAGGGAGATTCTACACTCCTCCTTTCTTCGCAGCGGCTGTTAGAGTCGCTAGCACGTTTTTGTAATCAAAGATGCCATCGCCGCTCGTCGCTGAGATGACCGGCTGTAGTCCTTTGATCTTCATACACGCTTCGTATTTCTTAATGAATTCAAAAGGCTGGAAGAGAAGAATATCTTCAAAAGTTGTGTCGTGATCAACATAGAGTATGGTGTAAACCATGTGGTAGCCGGTAGTGTAGTGTTTTACCATAGTAGATAAAGAGAATAGGACTACATGATATCCTCTTTCAATACTCAAGTCTTTCCATATGGGCCCACTTAATAGATTGATAAAATCTGTTTTTAATTTGCGTGTATCTTTCGCTTCAGCTTCGTACTCTTCTTTGAATGTGTCATCGGAGAATATGACTTCTTCTAATTTTAGCTTTTTTGAATAAACAGCGACACCCTCTATGAGAATCTGGCGTACTAGTCTAAATGTAAGTATTCGTATGGCTGTTATTTTTTTAACTGTATATTTTAGATCCGCAAATTTCTCTTTTTGAAGACTTCTCACTAATTTCCTTTGTGTAGATATTGAATTTGTTATTGCTTTTGTTAACCTATTATGGTACAGATGGGTTAGCTCGTGAGTGATGGTACCTTGCCATTCTTTGTTGTAAAATGGATTTTCTTTTGAAGCTTCACTGCCGTTAATAGTAATTATTGTTTTTTTTCTTAATAGATCTTTGTCAGAGATAAAAGCATTCATCAATTCACCGATATCTTTAATCACGAATGTCAACTTCGGAAAATGCCAAGCCATTCGTTCTGTTTTACAAACTAATAAAATGACCTCGCGCAATTGAGAAAAATCAATACTCGTTTTATTGACAATCAGAACTTCTCGTCCTTCTATATCGTACTTTTCTCTTTTAGGAATCCATGATCGCCAACCCATGGAAGAAAGATCGGAGTAAATGTATATTAAGCTTTTGTTCTTGGTTTACTATTGTTTAGTGTATCTAAATGTTTATTAATATCGTCGTTTTTATTCTCCCATGACCGAGAAAGAGGAGATTAGACAGTTGATAAAAGAGGCAAGAGAATCAATTAGAGAAACTGATGTTCTTATCTCTCAGACTAAAGAATTATTTTCTATCTAATTTCTCTAGCTTTTCTGTTAGTCGACTGATGATTAAATCTTTAAGCTTAAGTCTGGTTATTAATGAATTAACATTTTCTCTTTGTTGAGTCGTTAGATGTTCCATAGATCTTTCTCCGAAAAAGCTTCCGATGATTGCTCCTAACCATCCAACGATTACGGTCATAAAGATATCGATTCTATCAACTGTCCCTTCGTTAATCAAGTAATATAGAAAAATAACTACAAATAGGAAGCTTAATAGGCAAATTAATAATAGTTGGATAAATTTTGTATACCCAATAGAGTTGCCGCAAATCTCCCTTATTCTATTAACACACCACTTTAGATTTATCAGAAAAAAGAAAGTAATAATGCTAAAAACGAGTACAAATAACATCACCAAGTCATTCATTTTCCAACTAAAAATAAGTCTTTTTATATTATTAATTGTACGGCAAAATGGATATTTAACTTTGGTTTTCGTTTACCTCGAATTCCGTAATCTTTATTAACCTTTAAAATAGCATTTCATTGTGAAATCTAAATCGACTCAGACGTTAGGTACAAATGTTGTGCCTTCGCACTATGATTTGCTCTTTGAACCGGACTTTGAGAAGTTTACGTTTAAAGGGACGGCTTATATCGTTATTTCCATTGCCCAACCAACGAAAATAATTAAACTTAATTCTCGAGAGTTAAAAATTGAGCGGGCGGAAGTTAGGCACAGTGGTGGTTCTCTTCTAGCGAAAATTGCGTTTAATTTAGCGCGGGAAGAGCTGATTTTGACGTTTCCAAAGTTAGTTAGTGGGAAAGTGCAGTTGCACATTACTTACTGCGGTGTTCATAACACGGGGATGTATGGTTTCTATCGTAGTTCCTATGATCAAGATGGGAAGAAGATGGATCTTCTGAGCTCTCAATTTGAGGCAGCAAACGCCCGTGCAGCGTT
>Ga0082335_1002549_pt1 | contig 33627 bp, 25 predicted proteins | sample Subgrocontami58m_FD_72375 | JGI IMG/M metagenome (GOLD analysis project Ga0082335, IMG submission 72375) | Subsurface groundwater microbial communities from S. Glens Falls, New York, USA - GMW37 contaminated, 5.8 m (SPADES assembly) (version 2) ... | reverse complement strand
TTGACTGACGTCATTGCGAGGCCGGGGGATAGCGACAACCGGCGCTGGTAACCCGCAGGCCGAAGCAATCTCCTAGTGGCGCGCCGAGATTGCTTCGCTATCGCTCGCAATGACGTTGGGCTATTTCCTGTGTTACAGACCTCTAGCCAGGTAGCACTGCATCCAACCGTGATCCGCGGCCGACCGGCCCTGGAAAGGGCCCGCTATCGAGCAACACGAAGGCAATCAATCCCGACAGATCTCTATGCCGATAGGCGGGGCTTTCCAGCCCCGCCGAAACCGGCTACGGTTGAATGTGATGCTAGCCAACATTCCGTGCAGAAATGTTATAATAGGGCGTCTAGTTGCGCTGCTACCGTTTCAGACAAGTGCGCTGAAGGGCTTCTGCCGGTTTACCGAAAATCAACAACGATGGCCTAAGCAGACTGACAGATAGAATGATACCGCAGAATGGATTCTGTAGCCAACGTGGTCCTCGATGTCGACTGTCGGGGTCGAGGACGACCCGACTACTGAGCATCTATACTGAGTATCTACAAAACGACCGTCGGTGTCGAGAGCCTGCCCTGAGCATAGCGAAGGGACGACCCCGACTAGTGAGTATCTACAATCTAATTATGTTGCGCTAAACAGTGGTGCATCTCCAAATTCCTCGTAGTGGTGGTGGACGGCCCTGTCCGCCACCGGGTGGGGTGGGGCGGACACGGCGGTCCGCCGCTACAGTTGGAGTAGCTATTTGCCGGATGGACCACTTGGGCGCCTCGGAAGGAGTAGGTCAATGAACGAATACGGGGAGTTCGGGGTAATTGGCAAGTCCGTGCCCAAGCGGGACGGGAAAGTAAAGGCTACGGGTGAGGCCAAGTTTGGAGCTGACTTTAGCCTGCCTGGGATGCTTTATGGCAGGCTTCTCCGGAATGGCCAACATCCTCACGCCAGGATTCTGAACATCGATGCCAGCAAGGCTGAGAAGCTAAAGGGTGTGCGGGCGGTCGTAACTGGAAAGGACTTCCCAGGAATCCTCTATGGCAACTTTGGCCATACACGGGACTACTTACCTCTGGCCATAGATCGGGTCAGGTACCTTGGTGAGGAAGTGGCGGCGGTGGCGGCTGACAACGAGGACATCGCGCAGGAGGCTATCGGCCTGATCGAGGTCGAATACGAGCCTCTGCCGGCGGTCTTTGATCCAGAAGAGGCTATGAAGGAAGGGGCGCCGCTCCTCTACGACCATAAGCCGGGCAACCTCAGCAGCGCCGCGAACTTTGGCTTTGGGGACGTGGAAAGAGGGTTTCGGGAGTCTGACTGGGTGCGGGAAGAGACCTTCCGGACACAGTCCATCAAGCACGGCATGATCGAGCCCCATGCCTCTGTGGGCTTGTGGGAGGCGGAGAAAGTAACGCTCTGGGCCTGCAAACAGAGTCCTTATATCGTCTGGCGCCAGTTGGCTATGGCCCTGGGATTGCCTCCCAGCAAGGTCAGAATAGTCCAGACGTACGTCGGCGCGGGTAACTCCGGCGGCAAGCAGGAGGCACTGCCCATGGACCTGTGTGCCGTCGTGCTGTCCAAGAAGACAGGAAGGCCCGTCAGGTTTGTGCACTCTATGGAAGAGGTCATAACTATCGGCCACATGAGGCATTCTTTCAGGATTGACGCGAAGATGGGTGTGAAGAAGGACGGCTCGATCCAGGCACTCAAGATGAAAGCAATCGCCGACGGCGGGGCCCATAGCAGTATCGGCCAGTTGAGCATCTTCCTTCTCGGCATGTTTAGTCTGTCGGCCTACAGGTTACCCGCCTACCGGTATGACGGCTACCGGATCTATACCAACAAACACTGGCCCGGCGCGCTGCGCGGCCATTGCGGACCACAGGCCAGGTTTGCTGTTGAAGCGCTGATGGACATGGCAGGCGACGATCTGGGCCTGGACTACTTCGAGCTCAGAAAAAAGAATGCCCTGAAGCCGGGTGATGTAACCGGCAATGGCTTCAGGATCACTACCTGCAGCCTCACCGAGGCCCTGGACAAGGTGAAAGAGGTCTCAAGCTGGAAGAGCAAGAAGGGCAAGCTGCCCCCCGGTCGGGGCATTGGGCTGGCGGTCTCTGCCTTCCCCACGGGGTCCAATATCATGGGACATACCGCCTGTTCAGCCATGTTGAAAGTGCAGGAGGATGGCACAGTCTCTCTGCAAACAGGAGCTACGGACGTGGGACAAGGCTGTGATACCGTCCTGCCGATGATAGCCGCCGAGGTGCTGGGCATCGAAGCGGAAGACGTCAGTTTCGCCATGATTGATACCGACGTGACCCCGGTAGACCCGGGAACGTGGTCGTCCCGGGTAACCTTCTATGGCGGTAACGCCGTGAAGAACGCCGCGATGGATGCCAGGAATCAGATTGCCGAGGTTGCTGCGGACCTGCTGGAGGCTAAGGAGAGCGACCTGATCTTCCATAAGAAGAGAATCTACGTTAAGGGTAATCCGGAGAGGGGGATGGAACTGGAGAAGGCCATCCGGCACTGTCAGAACAAGTTGGGCAGGCCAATCATGGGCAGAGGCACGTATAATGCCCCAGCCGAGACCCTGGAATTCGCGACCGGCAGGGGTAACCTGGCGCCCACTTACAGCTTCTACGCCCAGGTGGCGGAAGTGGAAGTGGACCCCGAAACCGGGAAGTTCGATATCCTCAACGTAGTGACAGCCCATGACGGTGGACGCGAGCTGAATCCCATGCTGGTGCAGGGGCAGCAGATTGGCTCTTTCGTTATGCACCAGGGCCAGGCGGTCTTTGAGGGCATCGAGCGGACTGATGGTCAGGTCCTCAATCCTAACTTTGTGGACTACAAGATGGTCTCTTCGGCAGATCTGACGGAGGACCTTTCCTTCCATTCCGTGGGAATCCCGGACCCGGAGGGGCCGTTCGGCGCCAAAGAGGCGGGCGAAGGCGCTGCCGCTCCAGCGCTGGCATCCATAGCCAACGCTGTCAGCGATGCCATTGGCGTCCGCGTCAAGAGCCTGCCTATAACTCCGGACAAGATACTGGAGGCGCTAAAGCAAAAGGGGTAAGCAGGGGTCTAGGGTTTAGGGTACAGGGTTCATGGTATAGGACGTAGGGGCGGGTTTCAAACCCGCCCCTACTGGTGTTCTACTTGTTCCTCTTTTGCAAGCTCGCCAGCACCTTCTCCGGCGTAATTGGCAGCGTAGTGAGGCGGACGCCCACGGCACCGAAGACGGCGTTGGCTATGGCCGCCGGCCCCGGCACCTGGGTACCCTCCCCTGACTCCTTGGCGCCAAAGGGGCCCACCGGGTCTGGAGCGTCCACTTCCCAGACTTCACAAGCGGGCATCTCCAGGGCTGTGAGAAGATGGTAGTCCAGAAATGACGGGTTAAGGGTCTGCCCTTCCTTCCGGTCCAGGCCTTCCGCCAGGGCCTGTCCCATGCCTCCCGCGATCGACCCTTCGATCTGTCCTTCTACCGCCATGGGGTTAAGGGCGCGACCGCTGTCATGAGATGCCACATATCTCAGGACCTTTACCTCGCCCGTCTCCACATCTACCGCTACCTCGGCGGCCTGGGCGGCGAAGCTGAAGGATGGTGAAGGGGTCTCTAGACCCGCATCTTCGGGGAGATCGCCCCGGGCGGTGAGGAATTTCCCGTGTCCGACTCTGAGCGCCTCTTCTGTCTGGTGGAAGGTCCCGTGGGCCACAATGGGCTCCTCTTTCTGCCGGAGATAGGCCCTGGCCGCCTGCTGGGACGTCAACCCCCGGTCCGGACTGCCTTTGACCCAGATGCGGCCCGCCCGGGCTTCCAGGTCCTCCCATCTCGCCTCAAGCTGGACCGCCGCGGCCTCCAGGAGCTGGGACTTCGCTTTGGCGGCGGCCTCCTTGACGGCATTCCCCACGAAGACCGTGACACGGCTGGAGTAGGCCCCGGAGTCCATGGGAGTAGTCTCGCTGTCGGCCGCTACTACCCTGATATCCTCCAGGTTCATACCAAGCTCCTCCGCGGCAATCTGTGCCAGAACGGTGTTGGACCCCTGGCCGATATCAGGAGCGCCGGTGTACAGGGTCACCGCTCCGTCGTAGTGAATCTTGATGATGGCGCTGGCATGGAGGTGAGGCACTATCTGCTGCCCGGAAGTAAAAGCGCCGGCGGCCATGCCGTGGCCCCGGCCGGTTTGTCTGCCCCAGCCTTCGATCGACGTGGCTACTTTGGTGAAGCACTCGGATAGGCCACAACTGTTTACGCGCACGTTGTTGGCCATGACATAACCCGCTCTGGTCGCGTTGCGCCGACGCATCTCCAGCGGGTCCAATCCCAGGTCATGGGCTATCATGTCCATTTGGGACTCTACCGCGAATGTGCCCTGGATAACCCCGTGTCCCCTCTGCGGGCCGGCCGGAGGCTTGTTCGTATAGGCCCTAATCCCTTCGTACCGGAAGGAGGGCAGGCGGTAGGGAGTGTTGGCGATCATCCCTGCGAGGTAGAGGGACCCCGGTCCGGTGCTGGTATAGGCGCCTCCATCCGCGATAACGCGGCAATCTCTGGCCAAAAGGGTTCCATCCTTCTTGACTCCGGTCCGCATCCAGATAGACATTGGATTACGGTAACGCGTAGCCGAGAAGACCTCATCTCGTGAGCAGATAACCCTTACCGGCCTGCCCGTCTTCATAGACAGCAAAGATGCCGCAAAATCGTGGGCGTACATCTCCACCTTGCCCCCGAAGCCTCCGCCTACGGTAGGCTTGATGATGTGGATCCTGCCCTCGGGTATGCCCAGAGTAATTGACAAGGAAAGACGGCAAAGGTAGAGGTTCTGGGTTGAAGCCCACACGGTTAAGACGCCGGCCTGGTCGTAGGAAGCCAGAGTCCCGTGGGGCTCGAGGGGGGCATGCGTGACTGCTTGCGTCTCGAAAGTATCCTCCCGGATGTGGCCGGCCTGGCGGAACCCCTCGTCCACGTCGCCGAAATGCCATGAAGCCTGGCAAGATATGTTGCCGGGAGCGTGCTCATGAATCTGCGGCGCTCCGTCCTGGAGGGCGTCCTTCGGATCAAGGACGGCAGGAAGCTTCTCGTAGTCCACTTTTATGTAGTCGAGGGCGGCCCGGGCGGTATCTTCGTCCAAGGCCGCTACCGCCGCCACAGCTTCGCCGATGAAGTTAACTTTGTCGATAGCCAGCGCCAGCTCATCCGCTGTGAGGGGCATCAGGCCGTACCGCCGCCCGCGGGTGTCCCGGCCCGTGACGGCCGCCTTGACTCCGGGCAGGCGCAGCGCCCGGCTGGCGTCCACGTTCAAGATACGGGCGTGGGGATAAGGGCTGCGCAGGATGGCGCCGTGGAGCATCCCAGGCACAGTTAGGTCTGCAACGTACTTGACCTGGCCGGTGGCCTTGGCTGGGGCATCGATCAGGGGCGTTCTCTTCCCGATGACTGCGAATTCTTCCAAGTGGGGCCTCCGCGGAAAGACTCTTAGTTAACACCCGGTGCTGTAGCCGGGGCCGTTCCCTTCGCTCCGTTCAGGGCAGGCTCTGGCCCCGACCGCCGGCATCGAGGACAGCCCTTAATATGACAAAGGGAACCATGAAGGCTGTTGGAGCTAATCCCACGATATCTACGGGCAGCGCGAGAGGGTACCCGTGCACAGACTGCGCTAGTCATCTACCGTATGAAGCGGCCAAGCACTGAGTTGTAACACGCCGCATCTCCTTTAACCCTGGCGAACAGCTTCTCGTCGGCCGTTACCAGAGTCAGGCCGTAAGTCATAGCGAGAGCGATCAAGTAAGCATCGCAAAAGTGGTCATGGATTAAGCCTGGCAGAGCCTTCTCGCCACAGGCGGATAAACTTGGTGCTGTCGAACGAGACATTCTTTGTCCGCTTTCGCGCGTCCTCTTGGACCTGTAAGGCTTGGCGGATCGCCTCTAGCCGGTTTTCCGCCTTCTCCTCCGCCCCGGCCATATACCGCCGTACGGCTTCACGGATCAACTCGCTACGGTTGCGATGCTCCCGCTTTGCGAACCTGTCCATTTCGTCCAGGAAACCTTGGGGCAGAGTTATCATTACACTTCGCATCTTGTCCTCCGCGCCCAATATATGTCAGGATATGTATGATGTCAATACTGCCAAATCTTCGAACTAATCTAATCCGACGGTCTCCCACCCACCCACGCTTTCGTGCCAGTAGCTCATGATGGTATCATGGGTAGGTTGTTAGGATGGCTACGTTGTCAACATGGCTGTGAGGAATTGATGTGAGCATCACGGACAAGCTTCTGCTCATCTATGAGCGTCTACATCAATGCTACGGGCCGCTCCATTGGTGGCCAGCCGATGAGCCCTTCGAGGTGATGGTGGGGGCTATTCTAACTCAATCGGCAGCCTGGGGCAACGTGGAGAAGGCCATTGCCAACCTGAAGGCGGCCGGTATCTTGAGTCTTAAGGGCCTGCGGGAGCTGCCCATAGAGGCCCTCTCCCGTCTCGTCTACCCGTCCGGTTATTACAACGCCAAGGCGAAGAAGCTGAAGGCCCTCGTCGAATACTTGGGTGAAAGTTACGGTGACGACCTGGCGAGACTCTTCGCTCAGGACGTGTTCAAGCTGCGAGAAGAACTCCTGGCGGTGCATGGGATTGGGAACGAGACGGCCGATTCTATTCTCTTGTACGCTGCCGGGAAGCCGATCTTTGTCATAGATGCATACACGAAGCGGCTCATCTTCCGGTTAGGGCTATCTCTCGAGGGAGATAGCTACCTGAGCCTCCAGGCTCTTTTCATGGGCCGTTTGCCTCCAGATCCGCAGATGTTCAACGAGTACCATGCTCTGATCGTCCAGCATGGCAAAGGGGTTTGCCGGAAGCGCCCGCTCTGCCCGCAATGCTGTATCCTCGACATCTGTCCTTACGGGCAGACGATCGAAGGAGAATGTTGAACAACGCTTCGTTCCGTAGCCGGGGTCGTCCCTGACCCCGGCCGTCGGCATCGGGGACGATGCCGACTACGGAAATAATTCAACAGTCTCCGAAGGTAAATTGACACCCCCCTTGCAATAAAGTATAATCTGCCAGGATACAGGAGGGCCTTTTGCCGAAGAGAACATATCAGCCCAAGAGGATACCCCGTCTGCGGGAACACGGCTTTCGCGCCCGTATGAGCACTAAGGCTGGCCGCCGTGTGTTGAAGGCTCGAAGGCTGAAAGGCAGGAAGAAGCTAGCAGTGGCCTAGGCTTGGAGAGGCGTAGGCGGCTCTCGGATGCGAAACGGCTTACAGCGGTAAGCAAAGAGGGGAGACGCTGGTACAACGCTCTGCTCGGGCTGAAGGCGCTGCCAAACCAGGAAGGAACCACCCGATATGCCTTTAGAGTTGGGAGGCATGTCGGCAAGGCTGTAGAAAGGAACCGGGTAAAGCGCCTTATCAGAGAGGCAGCCCGGGCGATGGCGGCCCTGGAGGGGTGGGACCTGATTCTAACGGCCAGGGCCGGAGCCACTTCATCCGATTTCTGGCAGATTAAGAAGGCCTTAGAAGATGTCCTGGCCAGAGCACGCCTCCTGGTTGGCCGAAGCGGAAGAACGGATCCGAAGGAGAGCAACAGGCAATGAAGGCGCTGGGCCTTTTCATTATTCGCTTATACAAGCTCTTCCTCTCTTCTCGTATCCCGTCCTCCTGCCGGTTCCGGCCTACGTGCTCTCAATATGGCTACCAGGCAATCGAGAGATACGGCCTGGCAAGGGGGGCATGGTTGGCACTGAGGCGAATCGGACGCTGCCATCCTTTTTCCCATGGCGGGTACGATCCCGTTCCCTGAAGAGCGGGCCCAATCCCAATTCTGTCTAGCATACCGTTGGGCCGGGGGTTTGGGGGGTGCCCCCCGAAATTCCTCGCACCGGACGGGATGCTTACTAGCTGAACGGTATAAAGTGATAAAGAAAGCGCATTTCAGCCAGCTAGCCTGGCTTCCAATACTAGCCGCGGTTGCCTTAACTTTTTCTGCTTGCCAGGCCGGGCCTGCCGGCGGGTGGTCGGGTGCTGCTTCAGCGGGGGATATGGTCTACGTCGGGTCATCCATCGGCCATATCTTGGCGCTGGATTCGAGCAGCGGCGCCCGCAAATGGCAGTTTCCGGCGGACAGCGACAAGAAGATAGGCCCCATCTACGGGTCCCCGACCTTCTCAGACGGCGTCGTTTATGCTGGGTCCTACGACGGTAAGCTCTACGCGCTGGATGCAGCCAGTGGCGTCCCCAAGTGGCAGCAGCCCTTTGCTACGGGCGGGCCGATCGCCGGAGGAGTGGCCGTGGCTGGCTCTACTATCTACGTGGGATCCTCGGACGGAAAGCTGTATGCCCTTGATCTCGATGGTAAGCCGAAGTGGCCGCCTTTCGCCACCCGGAACAAAATATGGTCCACTCCGGTGGTGACCGAGGACGCGGTTTACGTAACGTCGTTGGACCACCAGCTTTATGCCGTGGACCCCGCCAAAGGAACGATAAAGTGGGAATTTGAGGCTCAAGGTGCCCTTCCGTCTACTCCTACCGTCGCCTCCGGGAAGGTACTGGCCGGGTCCTTCGACCACCATCTATACGCTATAGACGCATCAACCGGGAAGGAGGCCTGGCGCTTCGAGGGCGGAAATGGCTTCTGGTCGCAACCTCTGGTCATAACTGATACCGTGTACGTGGGGGGGCTCGACCACAAAGTATACGCTCTTGAGCTGGCTACCGGGGCCAAGATATGGGAGTACGCTGCCAAGGACCTCATCCGGTCCGACCCGGTGAATGTAGATGGCCTGGTGGTCATAGCTTCTCAGGATGGAGAAGTGGTGGGCCTGGACGCTCGGAGCGGGGCGCGGCGCTGGGGGTTCCAGGCCAAGGGCCAGGTCCTGGCTGACCTGGCGGTCCAGGATAGAACTCTCTTTGTGGCTTCCCTGGAGAGGCTCCTCTACTCCCTGGACGGCGGAGCCGGCACGAAGAAGTGGGAAGCCCCGATTTGAAAGTGAAACTCGGACTTTGCCTGCTGAAGTAACCCTGGCCTGGAACCTGATCATACTCCAGCCCATGCTGAATTTCCTGATCCTGCTGTACAGGGTCACTTTCAGCAATTTTGGGGTGGCGATCCTGGTCTTTACCCTGGTTATCCGGGTCCTGATGCTCCCGTTGACCTTAAAGCAGCTTCATGCCTCCAGGTCCATGATGTCCCTCCAGCCCAAGATGCAAGAGCTTCAGAAGAAGCACGGCAAGGACCGGGAAAAAATCTCCCAAGAGACCATGAAGCTCTACAAGGAGCACGGGGTGAACCCTTTGGGGTGCGCCCTCCCAACCCTGGTGCAGTTTCCCATTTGGATCGGTCTCTACCAGTCTATTATCCAGGCCCTGGCAGATACGCCGGAAGGACTCCTTTCCCTGTCTCAGCACCTTTACGGTGCTTTGCAGACTGTTTGGACTACCGTACCCTTGAATAACGCATTCCTCTGGTTGGACTTGGCCAGGCCAGACCCGTTTTACGTGCTGCCTGTACTGGTAGGCGGGTCCATGTGGGTTCAGCAGAAAATGATGACCGTGCCCAACGCCGACCCGCAGCAGGCCCAGATGAACCAGATGATGCAGACGATGATGCCGTTGATGTTCGCTTTCATGACCATCCAGTTCTCCAGCGGCCTGGCCCTTTACTGGGTAATGTCCAACATGATAGGCATAACCCTGCAATACACCGTCACGGGATGGGGTAGCCTCTTTAAGCCTGCCCCTAAGTCTGCTCCCAAGCCTGCCCCTGCCCCGGCGGCTATCACCTCCAAACCGGCTTCTAAAGGAGGCAAGAAAAAGGCCGATGCGAAGTACGGAAAGAAGCGCTAAGACTACCACTGAGGCCGTTGAGCTAGCCCTGGCCGAGCTAGGTGCGGACAGGGACCAGGTAGACGTCGAGGTCTTGAGTGAGGGGAGATCGGGAATCCTGGGAATCGGCTCCGAAGTGGCTCGCGTTCGGGTGACCCTGAAGGATGATCATGCCTCGCCAATCACCGCCGCAAACGCCACGGGGCCTGTTGTCCTGAAGGGCAGACCGGGGGTAACGGATGGTCGGGCTTCGGCTAGCACCGATGCAAACGCCACGGCAAGCGCTATACTGAGAGAGCAGCAGGACCTGGCGGTTTCTGGCCGTGAGGTACTGGAAAAGATATTGGGGTCCCTCGGGCTTCAGACCTCCGTGGAGGTCAAGTCACCGTCCACCTACGGTATGATGGAGGGCCAGGTCTCGTGCGTCCTGGACATTCAGGGTCCCGATCTGGGGATCCTCATTGGGCGGCGGGGCAAGACCCTCTTTAGCCTCCAGTATCTGGTCAATTTGATCTTGAGCAAACGTTACCGCTCCCGGGTGAAGGTCTTTGTAGATGTTGAAGCATACCGGCTCCGCCGGCAGGACTCCCTTCGGTCCCTGGCCCTCCGCATGGCCGACCAGGTACGGTCCTCGGGCCAGGAGATTACCCTGGAGGCCATGCCACCCCACGAGAGGCGCATAGTACATCTGGCCCTCCAGTCAAACCCCCACGTTATTACAGAGAGCACGGGGGAGGGAGAGAGCCGCAAGGTTATCATCAGCCCCAAGAAGTAGAGCCGACACTCCCGTGGGGACACCCCCGGACTTTGTGGTTGTAGGGCACATTACACTGGATACAGCTAACGGGTCCGCCCTGCTGGGAGGCGCTGCTTACTCCGCCCTGGCTGCATCCCGGCTGGGCCGCCGGGTGGGCCTGTTTACCAGCTACGGGCCCGACCTGAAACCAGGACCTGATCTGGACGAGGTCCAGGTCATGGCCCGCTCAACACCTCGCAGTACCGTTTTCCGTAATTCTTACCGGGCTGGCCGCAGAGAGCAGAGGGTGCTCTCTGCCTCGTTGCCTTTGAATCAGGCAGAGATTCCGCCAACCTGGCGCCAGGCTGCTATCGTTCATCTGGCCCCTATGGTGGGGGAGGTTGGGCCGGAGTTCCTGGAAGCCTTTCCAGGAGCACTTATGGGAGCGAGCACCCAAGGTTGGGTGCGCCGCATTGGGCCTGAGGGGGTCGTAGAGCCTTCGCCTTGGGCGTGGTCAGACCAGGCCCTGTCCAGGCTAGACGCGGTAATCTTTTCCCTGGAAGACGTGGCAGGCGACGAAGCATTGATCTTAAGGTGGGCGGCGCAAGCGCGGTGCTTGGTACTGACCGAAGGAAAAAGGGGGGCCTGGGTCTATTGCCATGGGGAGAAGCGTCACATAAAGGCGTTCCGCGTCGCCAAAGTCGTTGACCCCACGGGTGCGGGTGATGTCTTTGCCTCCGCCTTCCTGGTGAAATGGGCTGAAGGGATGGACCCCTTCCAGGCGGCCGCTTTTGCAGGTGTGGCGGCTAGCTTCGTCGTAGAGCATCAGGGCCTGGCAGGAGTCCCCACCTTGGCCCAGTTGGAAGAGTGGTGGAGGAGACCGAAGCATGATCGCTAGAGTCCGCGCCTGTGGCGGCAAGGCATGCCTTGCCAGTCCGGAGGGTGGAGGAGACCGATGTAGTGGACGCTAGAGACCGGGTGCTCAAGTACCTTGCGGAACACAATACCCTGACGCTGGCAACATGGGAGGCAGGCATGGCCTGGGCCACAGCCCTCTTCTATGCCGGCGATGGCTTCAACCTTTACTTCTTATCCGACCCTGAGAGCCGGCACAGCGTGGACCTGGCGGCTAATCCCCACGTTGCTGTAACCATTCAAGAGGACTACCATGAATGGGCCAAGATCAAAGGTATCCAGATGGAGGCAACGGTCCACGTCGTAGAAGGGGAAGAGGAATTGGGCCGGGCTGTGGCCGTATATGTGGAAAAGTACCCCTTTGTGGCGGGCTACCTGAGGGTTATGATGTCGCCCTTTGCGAAAATCGCTATCTTTCTGGACCGCTTCATGGAGAAGCTATCCTTCATCCCGCATCTGCCTGCCGCCCCGGCGCGCTTTTATAAAGTGGTCCCCCAGCGCATCTGGTTTACGGATAACGAGGTGAAGTTCGGCAACCGGGATCAACTGGAGCCCTGACCGGAAGGGCCGGAGGGCGCCACCGCCGGTTGGGGCCGGCGCGACGGAGTGGACCCCTTGAAGATGTTCCTGATGCGCACCACTACCGAGCGAGAGATGATGCCCTGCGGGCGCACGGCCATTACGAGGACAATCAAGACGCCGTAGAGGACGATGCGCCACTCGGTCATAAAGCGGAGGTACTCCGGCAATAGGGTTAAGACGATGGCGCCGAAGGCCGCTCCCCAGAAGGTCTCCACACTACCAAGGGTTACGAAAAGCACCGGGTAGATGGACTGCATCAGGCCGAAGTGCTCTGGGGCAATAAAGAACATGAAGTGGGCGTACAGAACCCCCGCAATGGAGGACATTACCGCGCCGATGATGAAAGCGACCATCTTGACATAAGTCGGGTTCAGGCCCATGGCGCTGGCGGCTACCTCATCGGAACGGACGGCCTCCATGGCTCGACCAAACCTGGAATTGCTCAGCTTCAGCAAGAACAGAAAGAAGACGAAAACGACTCCATAGACCAGCTCCACCGTGGTGCCTCGCATGCCGTTGAAGCCCACGTTGGCCCCGGTATATTCGAAGTTCTTGAAAAATATCTGGAGCACCTCCTCCACTCCTATGGTGGCCATGGCCAGGTAGATGCCCCTGATCCGCAGGGCGGGCCATCCGACAATCGCGCCGGAAACAGCCCCAATAACGATAGCCCCCAAAAAGGCATAAGGTAGAGGGAGCTTCAGCTTAACGGTGATCACGCCTGAAAAATAAGCTCCCAGGGCCATGAAAGCCGAGTTTCCCAGGGACAACTGCCCTGTGGCGATCATGATCCAGAAGCCCCAAGCCATGAGGATGTTTACCCCCATGAAGATGAGGACGCTTTTCTCTGGCATAATGCCTTGAAGGGCTTCCACCTTATCTCCTCTCCTCTTGCAGCCTGGTCCCCAAGAGCCCCGAAGGTTTGAACAGCAGGATGGCTATGAGGGCCGTCCACACCACAACGTCGGAATAGGTGGCCGACCCGAAGGCCACCGTAAGGACTTCCGCCATGCCAATGATCAGTCCACCGACCAAAGCCCCTCTCATGTTGCCCAATCCCCCGATGGCCATAACCGCCAGAGCCTTCAGGCCGTAGGTGAAGCCAATGTTGGGATTGGCAAGACCCAACCGCAGGGCCAGAAGTATGCCGGCGGCGCCGGCCAAGGCGGAGGAGATGACAAAAGCCGCCACGATAATGCGGACGGAGTTGACTCCCAGCAACTTGGCGGTGTTGGGGTCCTCCGCCACGGCCCGCAACGCCCGCCCCAGCCTGGTCTTAAGGATCAGGAATTCCAGGGACGCCATGAGGCCTATAGCTACTGCCAGAATGAGGATCTGCACCGAGGAGATAAGGACGTTGCCGACCTGGAAATTAATGACCTCCACGGAGGCAGGAAGGGAAACGGGCTCGGTGCCCCAGACCTTCGTCGTAAGCTCAATCACTACCAGTGAAAAGCCGAGCGTGCCCAGTGCCGGGGCCAGATGGTACTCCTTCTTCACCGGTCGGAAACACACCAGCTCCAGGACAAACCCCAGTATCCCGCATCCTACCATCGCGCCGATGAATGCTACAAAGAGGGGCAGTTTCAGGCTCAGAAGAATGAACAGGGCAATGAAGCCCCCGAACATAAAGACGTCGCCGTGAGCGAAATTAAGCAGGTTCAGCAGGCCGAAGACCAGGGTGTAGCCAATGGCTACCAAGGAATACATGCTGCCCAGCATCAGGCCATTAATGACTTGTTGCATGTCGCCCTTTCCTACCTCCTCTCCAATTTGCCACGAAAGAACAGAGAAGTGCCCACGATATTCGGTCTCTTCCCACCCTTCCCCCGAATCGAAGAACTTCTGGGGGCGCCGTGCGACGCCCCCCGCCTGCCGATGGAACAACCCCCCCGAAAGGGTACGAACAGATTAGGGGATGTCGTCGTAAAAGTCAAGCTTATCGAGCGTCATATTTCCCCAAATTTCGTTCGCGGTATAGAACGGTTCCCCCGCTGGAAGGCGGGGGAACCGTTCTCTGGTGCGTCTACAATGTGTGGCAGACTACTTGACTACGGCCCACTTACCTTTGTCTGCGGTAATGGCCGGCATGGCCTCCCTGGTCGTCTCTCCGGTGGGATTCATGCTGATCTTTCCGGAAAGCCCCTGGTAGTCCTTCAGGTTCAGAAAGCCATCCCTGATCTTGTCCCGGGCCTCCTGGAGAGCCGTGTCCGGCTTGATGCTCGCCTTCCGCATGACGTCAGCTATGATCATGACCGTGTCATAGTAGATGCCTTCAGTGCTGACGTGAGCGGGCGGGGGCTTGACGGATGGGTCGGCGGCAGCCCGCTCGAAGAAGCGCTTGACGAAGCTCGCGACCTTCGGGTCGGTATTCTCCCAGTTGAAGAGGCCAGGCATGACCCAGCCCTCTACCGAGGTGCCGGCGTTTTGCACGAAAGGACCGCCTATGACGTGGGCGGAGGTCAGCACCGGGGCCTTGATCCCCTGGCGCTCGTACTCCTTGGCGAAGTTGATGCCCGCCGGCATAAGGGCGGCCAAGACTACGCCATCCGGGTTCAGGCTCTTTATCTTGGTTACCACCGGGCTGAAGTCCGTGATGGTTGTCTCAAAAGCCACGGTGTCGATGATCTCCAGCCCCTTGTCCTTCAGAAGCTTGGGGAAGACATCTTTTACCATGGACTCGGTGACAGCCTCTTTGGTATCGCCGGTCAACACGACCTTCTTGACATTGGGGTACTTCTTCTTATAGGCGTCAATGGCGATAGGCTCGGCGATATCATCCCGCAGGTTCATCTGGAAGGAGTAGGGCCGGTTTCTGCTCGCCACTCCTGGTTTCATAGCCGAAGGGGAGACCACCAGGAGCTTCAGTTCATTGGAAAGGGGTGCGGCGTTCTCGAATTCTCCCGTGGCATAGGGACCTACAATCGCGAACACCTTATCGGTCTCCGCCAGCTTGCGGACGACAGTCACCGCCTGCCTGGGATCGAAGGGGCTGTCCTCTATGAGGAGCTGGACGGGCGAGCCGTTGATGCCGCCGGCGGCATTGATGTCTTCCTCGGCCAGCTTCCCAGCAATCCTCTGGAGCACCCCGAACGAGGACAGAGGGCCGCTGAGGGGGGTCACGAAGCCAATTTTGATAGGCGTTCCGCTAGCCGCTTTGGGCGGCGCCGTTGTCGGTGTGGCCGCGGGGGCCGCGGGCTTGGTTGGCTCCGCCGCCGGCTTGGTAGGCGCAGCCGCGGCAGTCGCCGCCGGTGCGGCGGTCGGCGCGGCCGCCTTGGTAGGTGTTGGCGTCGGAGCTGCCGCCGGTGCGCACGCCGCCACCAGCAGCACCAGGATGGCCGACAGGGCCATCAGCCCTACCCACCATCTCCCCTTCTTGAAGCACTTCATGTCGTCCTCCAATCTTGATGTACGAATAAATTAGTTTAGGAGATTAGACGGGGTATGTCAAGTGGATTTGGACCAAGAGTTCCCCATTCTGCCGGCACAAAGGAGAAGGGGTGCCCCAACCAGCCCGGTCGGGGCGCCCCTTTTTGGTCCTCTACGTTTTGCGGCTACCTGACGATCTTATACTTCCCCTTTTCGAGCACCAGGGCCGGTGTGGGCTGCCGGTCAGTGTTGCCGCTGGACAGCATGCTGATCTTGCCTCCAACTCCGGGGTAATCCTTGAGGTTGGTCATGCCCTCCATAACCTTCTGGCGGGCCTCCTGTAACGGCGTATCCCCCTTAACCCCGGCCTTGCGCAAGATATCGGCAACGATCATTACCGTATCATAGTAGCTACCCTCAGTAACCATGTGAGCTGGCTTGGGGGTGACCGAGGCATCCGACTGCGCCCGCTCGAAGAAACGCTTGGCAAAGGACTGTACCTTAGGGTCCGGGTTCTCCCAGTCGAAGTAGGTGGGCATCACCCATCCCTCGACCGACTCGCCGGCAAGCTGGAACAGCGGGCCTCCCGTGGGATGGCCGTCAGTCATCACGGGCGCCTTGACCTGCTGGCGCTGCAGCTCCTTGGCCATGCCCATGGCCTCGGGCATCAGGGACGCAATGACGATGCCATCCGGGTTGAGGCCCTTGATCTTGGTCACGATGGCGCTGAAGTCCGTGGTGCCACGATCAAAGGGGACCGTGTCGATGACGTCCAGGCCCTTCTCCTTGAGAAGCTTGGGCAGGAGGTCCTTCACCATGTACTCGGTGACGGCCTCCTTGGTGTCACCTGTTAGGACTACCTTTTTGACGTTCGGATTAAGCTTCTTAAAGAGGTCGATAGCGGGCGGCGTGTTGGTGGCATCCCGTACATTCATCTGGAAGGCCCAAGGGCGGTTGGCCTCAGCCAGGCCTAGCTTAGTAGCCGAGCCGGAGGCTACCACTAGCTTCAACTCGTTGGCTAGAGGTGCAGCCACTTCCATCTCCGCGGTAGCGTAGGGGCCTACAATGGCGAAGACCTTATCCTGATCGGCCAGCTTGCGAACGGCGGTTACGGCCTGCTTGGGATCGAAGGGGCTATCCTCGATGACCAGTTGCATTGGGCTGCCATTTATGCCGCCCGAGCTGTTGATATCCTCTTCTGCCAGTCTTCCGGCGATCCTCTGGAGTAAGCCGTAGCTAGATAGCGCGCCGCTTAAGGGGACTACGAATCCAATCTTGACCGGAGCTCCGGTTGGCTTGGCAGCAGCAGCCGTCGTTGGTGTGGCGGCGGGCGCGGCGGGCTTGGTCGGTTCCGCCGCCGGCTTTGTCGCCTCTACCTTGGGAGCCGCGGCCGTGGTAGGTGTCGCCGCCGGGGCTGCCTTGGTAGGCGTCGGCGTAGGAGTTGCGGCCGGGGCGCAGGCCGCAGCCAACAACACCAGAATGGCGGCCATGGCCATTAACCCAACACCCCATTTACCGTTTATAAAGCGTTTCATACCCTCCTCCCAAATAGCTGGTACGGATTCAGTGGACTGTTCGACACATGCCGAACGCCGTTGCCGAAATTGCTTCAGTTCAGCGCTTGACGGAGCGGGGCAGGCCCGCGCAAAGCAACCGGAGCTTGCCCCGCTAACCGCATAGACCGAGGGGTCCGCTACCTGATGTACTTATATTGGCCTTTCTGCAAGATGATGGAGGGAGCGGCCTGCCGGATGCCGTGGCCGTTGGGCCCTATAGACCAGAGCCCGCTTATGCCGGGGTAGTCCTTTTTTCCATTCATGTTGTCGATCGTTTTCTGGCGGGCGTCTTGCAGCGCGGTATCTGCTTTGACGCCGCCCTTGCGCATGGAATCGAAGACCATCATCGCCGTGTCGTAGTACAGGGCCTCGACCACAATGATGCGGGGCTTGGGCTTGACCTTGGGGTCCGCCTCGGCTCGCTCGAACACCCGCTTGACGAACGACTGCACCTTAGGGTCAGGGTTCTCCGAGTCGAACAGGGTGGGTTGCACCCAGCCTTCGACGGACTCTGCACCCAACTCGATGATGGAACCGCTCAGAGGATTGGTGTTAGTCACCACCGGAGCAGTCACCTGCTGACGCTGCAACTCCTTGGCCAAGCCAAGAGCCGCTCCCAGCAACGAAGACAGGACAACGCCGTCAGGGTTGAGGCCCTTTATCTTCGTAACAATCGCGCTGAAGTCAGTGATGCCTGTATCGAAGGTAATTGTTTCGATGAGTTGTAATCCCGAGTCAGCTATGACCTTGGGCAGCACGTTCTTCGTAGCGTATTCGGTGACTCGTTCCTTGACATCACCCACCAGCACTACCCTCTTGATGTTAGGATAGGCCTTCTTAAAGTCAGCGATGTACCGGGGAGCGGAGATCTCGTGCGGTATGTTCATCCCGAAGGCCCAGGGCCGGGCATTACCCGCCAGTTCTGGGATCATCGAGGTGGGGCCGACCACAAGGGTCTTCAGGTCGACGGCAAGGGGAGCGGCTACCTCAAACTCCGCCGTTGCAAAAGGCCCAACAATGGCGAACACCTTCTCCTGCTCTGAGAGCTTGCGCACGGCGCTTACGGCTTGCTTGGGATCAAAGGGGCTATCCTCCACGAACAACTGCACGGGGCTTCCGTTGATTCCCCCCGCCGCGTTGGTGTCCTCCACCGCCAGGTCCAATGCTATCTTTGACATTACTCCGAGATAGGCCTGCGGGCCGCTAAGCGGCGTGATGAAACCCACCTTGATGGGCGCGCCCGTGGGCTTGGCCGCGGCAGCCGTCGTCGGCGTAGCGGCGGGGCCTGGGGGCTTGGTCGCCTCCGCCGCCGGCTTCGTAGCCTCGACCTTCGGGGCCGCGGCGGGGGTCGCCGCCGGCGCCGCTGGGGTCGCCGCCGGCGCAGCTTTGGTGGGCGTAGGCGTGGGCGCCGCTGTTGGAGCGCAGGCCGTCACTACCAGGGCCAGGACAGTGGCCAGGGATATTGCCAATGACCACCGGACCTTTCCTATGCGTCTCATCCCTTCCTCCTTGCTTTAGTGCGAGTTTCCATGAGTTCCGGGCTATTTCATAGTCTCCCAGGCGCCATTGCGAGCGATTACCACGGTGGCCGGCCAGGTGGCGTCACCGGTAGGCTGCATGGTTATCGTACCGGAAAGCCCCTTATAGTCCTTCAAGTTTTGGAAGCCATCCCTTATCTTCGTCCGGGCTTCTTGGAGCGACGTATCCGGCGTAATGTTGGCCTTGCGCATGATGTCGGATATGATCATCACTACATCGTAGGCGTTGGCTTCCAGAGTCAGCCGCGCCGGCTTCGTGATGTCCGCGTTGGCATCGGCCCGGGCCTGCCACCGCTTGATAAAGTCCTGCACCTTCGGGTCCGGATTCGTGGTATCGAAGAACGAAGTGCCTATCCATCCCTCCATCTCCTTGGCGGCCTGGTAGAGGAAGAGGCCCGGCACGAAATGGACGGAGACCATGGTGGGGACCTTGACTTGTTGGGTAGCCAGCTCCTTGGCGAAACCTACGGGGTTGCCCTTGGGGGTGGCGCTGAAAGCGATAGCCTCGGGCTTGGCATCTTTGATCTTGGTGACGACGGCGCTGAAGTCGGTGGTGCCGGACTCGAATTCCACTGTTCCCTGCACCTCGTATCCGGCGTCCTTCAGGCCCTTGGGCCAGACGACTTTGACCATGTTCTCGGTCACGGACTCCTTGGTGTCCCCCACGATCAGGACCTTCTTCACGTTGGGGTTCGCCTTCTTGAAAGCGGCTACCACCGCGGTGGTATGGAGGTCATCGGTGACAGTTACCCGGAACTCCCAGGGCCGAAAGCCTGCGGAGAAGCCAGGCTTGGTGGTCTTCATGCCGACAACGGGGACCGTCAACTCGTTAGCCAGGGGCGCCGCCACGTCCATCTCCCCGCTGGAGTATGGTCCAAGGATCGCGAATGCCTTATCCTCGGTGGCCAGCTTGCGGACAAGCGTCACAGCCTGCTTGGGGTCGAAGGGGCTATCGTACCTTACGAGTTGAAGCGGGCGGCCGTTGATGCCGCCGCTGTTGTTCACATCTTCCTCGGCTAGGAAAGCGGCCGTGCTCTCCAGTTGCCCAAAGGGTCCCGACGGGCCGGTGAGGGGCGTCAGGTAGCCGACCTTAATGGGAGTCCCGGCGGGCTTAGACGACGCAGTGGTTGGCGCAGCCGCCGGCTTCTGAGCCGGTTGCTCCTGCGGCTTCGCAGCCACGGTTGGAGTCGCGGCGGCGGGGGCCTTGGTGGGTGTAGGGGTGGGGGCCGCTGCCGGGACGCAGGCCCCGGCCAGCGCGGCCAGAAGGCCAATCAGCATAGCAAGGCAAATGCCTTTGGGGATCTTCCCCTGAATGTACTTCACTACCTTTGCCTCCTTGTTAACCGTGAATCATGAGACTGTTGAATAACCTCTGTAGTCGGCATCGTCCCCGATGCCGACGGCCGGGGTCAGGGACGACCCCGGCTACGGAGCAGAGCGTTGTTCAACAGTCTGAATCATATCAGTTTCCGTGAACATGGCTAGTCGTCCGTTCCTTGTCGCGTACCTCCTGCTCCTACTTGATCAAGACCCATTTGCCCCCTTTAGCCACAAAGGCCAAAGGAGCCGTTGTGATGTCTCCGTTAGGTAAAACAGATATCTCTCCGGTGATGCCCTTGAATCCCTTGAGGTTCTGGAGGCCTTCTTGAAGGGCTGTCCGAGCCTTCTGGAGGTCCATGTCCGGGGTTATCTGGGCCTTGCGCATTACCTCGGCCATAGCCGTGACCGTGTCGTAAGTCTGGGTCCAGATGCCAGAGTAGGCCGGCTTTCCCACCCCAGGGTCCGCCTCGCCGATTTTGACGAAGCGTTGCAAATAAGCCCTTCCTCGGGGGTCCTGAGTATCCTCGTCGAAGGTGCCACCTGCAACCCATCCTTCAATAGCGTCTGGGGCCAGGTTTATCTCGGGGCCTCCCCAGTTCTGTAACGACGCTACTACCGGAGCCTTGACCCCCTGCCTCTGAAACTCTTTGGCTATACCTACTGCTTCCGGCGTCAAGGAGCTGTAGGCGATTCCCTCCGGGTTGAGACCCTTAATCTTGGTCACAATGGCGCTGAAATCGGTGGTGCCCGTCTCGAATGGGACCGTGTCGATAACGTCCAATCCCGCATCCTTCAACGCTTTGGGATAAATACTCTTGATAATGTACTCGTTTACCGACTCCTTGCTATCGCCCGTGATGACCATCTTCTTGACGTTGGGAAAGAGCTTCTTGTAGTCTTGGATCGCCTTGGTGGTTACTGCAGCGTCCAAGATGCTGAAACGGAAGACCCAGGGCCGGTTCTGGTCAGTAATACCCGGCTTAGTCGAGGTAGCGGTGGCCAGAGGCGTCTTCAGCTCGTTGGCCAGGGGCGCCGCCACCTCAAAGCTGGCGCTGGTCAGCGGCCCTAGAATAGCCAGGACCTTGTCCTCATTGGCGAGGCGCCGGACGAGCGTCACATCATCCTTGGGATTGGCGGCGTCGTCCACCATCACCAGTTCCACTGGGCTACCATTGATGCCGCCAGTGCTGTTAATATCTTCGACAGCTAACTGCGCGGCGATCTTTTGGCGAGCGCCATACCCGGCAACCCTGCCCGTCAGCGGGGTTATGAACCCAATCTTGATGGGCTTGCCGGACGGCTTAGCCGCGACGGCGGGGGCCGGAGGCCAGGTCGCTTCTGCCGCCGGCTTGGTCGCCTCCGCCGCCGGCCTGGTTGCTTCCCCTGCCGGCTTGGTGGCCTCTGTCTTCAGGGCTGGCGTTGAGGTCGGCGCTGGCACTGCCTTGGTGGAAGCCGGCGTTGGAGCGGCTGAGGGGGTGCAAGCGCTGGCAACCATAATTGCGGCCGCCAGCACCGGCAGGAATCCTCCCCGCAGTTGCGCTACCTTTTCTCCCATCAACCTCCTCGAATTCGTTTAATCCCTTGGTGTGAGCTGCCAAGGGGACCACTCCTGGGAGTCTTCCCAGAAAGAGGGCCGGGTCTGGGAGCCGTCGGAAAAAACACTTGATAAGACTGGCGCACCTGCCAGCCGCATGAGGGTTTGCGGGAGGGCGGTAGGTGCCGCCTACCGCCCTCCTGGCTAATACTACTTAATCAGCTCCCAACGCCCGCTCTTAGCGACCACAGGGTAGACGGCGCCGGCGGCGTCGTGCAAATCCTTGTCCATGGTGTAAGACCGCACGATGCCCTTGTAGTCCTTAAGGGTCTCCAGGCCGGTTCTCACGGCATCCCGGGCCTGTTGGAGGGGTGTATCACCATTTACCCCGGCCTTGCGCATGATATCGGCCACGGCCATCATGGCGTCGTACAGTTGGGCGTCCACGGAAGCGTATACCGGTTTGGGTATCTTGGCATCGGCATCGCCGACCACGTGGAAGCGCTTGACCCAGGCCTGTACATCGGCTCCCGGCAGGTCTTCCTGGAAGAACGCCGGAGCGATCCAGCCCTCTACGTCGTCCTTGACGGTGAAGACGCTGTTGCCGGGCCAGGAGTGGGCCGCCATGACCGTCGGGACCTTCAGACCCTGGCGGGCCAACTCTTTCGCTAAGATGGTCCATTCCTGCGGGAGGCCGTCCACGGCCAGACCTTCGGCATTCATCCCCTTGGCCTTGGTCACCACGGCGCTCATGTCCGTCATGCCGCGGGTGAACTCGGAAGTGCCCACCACCTCGAAGCCGCTCTCCTTCAGGTACTTGGGGAACCACTCCTTGGTCACGGGCTCCACCACGGCTTCCTTGACGTCGCTGATGATCGCCACCTTCTTCACGTTGGGGTAGGCCTTCCGATAGGCCTTGACGGCCGCTTCAACGCTCAAGTCGTCGGGAATGCTCATCCGGAAGGCATAGGGCATCCCCTTGGCTGCGGCGACCTTGGTAGTAGTGGTCCCAACCACGGGGAGCTTCAGGTCAGAGGAAAGGGGCGCGGCCTGGTCGAATTCACCACTGGAGTAAGGGCCGAAGACGACGAAGGCCTGGTCGCCCCCGGCGCACTGCCGAAATAGGGTGACCGCCTGCTGGGCGTCGAAGGGGCTATCTTTGGTAAGGACCTCCCATTTGCTGCCATTTACGCCGGTCTTGTTAATGTCCTCTTCGGCCAGCTTAGCCGCAATACTCTGCGGTAGGCCTAGAGAGGCCACGGGCCCGCTCAGCGGGCTCAGATAGCATACCTTGACATTCTTGGCCGCCGCCTTGGGGGGCGCCGTTGTTGCGGTGGCCGCCGGCTTGGTGGCTTCCACCTTGGGCGCCGCGGCGGTCGTCGGCGTTGCCGCGGGGGCCGCCGCGGTCGTCGGTGCCGGCGCCGCCTTGGTAGGCGTGGGCGTGGGGGCCGCGGCGGGCGCACAAGCCGCAGCAAGCACTACCACGGCCAGCAGCATGATTGCCGCCGCTGCTAGTGGATTCTTTAGAATCCGTCTCATCCTTATACCTCCAGTTTTATCCAAATCAGTTGGCGGGGACTCGCCAATGACCTGCTGTTAGAGCCGGCTTCCCCGAAGCCGGGATTGGATCATAAAGACAAAATAGCCAAGGACGGCAGCGCTATGATAACTGGTTAATACTTAATTGCACGGCATTATATACGTGCGCAACCGTATTTGTCAAGTTTGCGGGTATGACTATGAAGATTACGACAGAGCGGATGTCCGTCAGAGTATTAAGTGGCTGGCCCAGCCTGCACGCAGCCACCACAAATCAGCATTATAGCAGAACTAAAGTAGGCCGGATCGACCGTAGGGTCGACTACCTTACCCGAGCCTGACGATGACGGCGTGGGTGCCCCCGTCGTCTTTCAGCGCGAATGCCTGCCCGCTCTGGCGCTGCCCGTCCACCTCGACCCAGGCCACGCCTCTGCCAGCGTGGTCGGGGTTCTCGACGCGGATCTCGTAGCACGCGCTCCGGAGCCGACAGCGAAGCGTGAAGCCCGGCCAGCCGGCGGGTATGACCGGGTCGAGCTGGAGCTCGTTGCCTCGGAGCTTGAAGCCGAGCACCTCTTCTAGCCAGACCCGGTAGATCCAGCCGGCTGAGCCCGTGTACCAGGTCCAACCCCCCTGGCCAACATGGCCACGGAGCGAGTAAACATCAGAGGCCACGACGTAGGGCTCGACCTGATAGCGCTCGACCGCCTCAGGTGTTCTAGCGTGCTCGACCGGACTAAGCATCCGGAGAATCTCGACCGCCTTGTCGCCATCACCCCGGCGGGCAAAGGCCATCGCTACCCAGACCGCGGCGTGGGTGAACTGCCCGCCGTTTTCGCGAACGCCCGGGGGATACCCCTTGATGTAACCCGGGTCGACCGGTGACTTCTCGAAGGGAGGTGAGAAGAGAAGGACCAGCCCATCGGCTGAACGCATGAGGTGCTTCTCCACCGCGCTCAACGCCTTCTCGACTCGCGACGGGTCCGCCGCACCGGAGATAGCGGCCCACGACTGCGGCAACGAGTCGATGCGCGCCTCATCGTTTTCTCGCGACCCAAGCGGCGTCCCATCGTCGAAGTAGGCGCGCCGGTACCACTCGCCATCCCAAGCGTGCTCCTCTACGGCGGTTACCAGGCGCTCGGCCTGCGCCCGATGCTCCAGCGCATCTTCTCTCTGCCCGCGCTCCTCTAGCAGCCCGGCGAAGCCTTCCAGCAAGTCTACGAGGAACCAGGCCAGCCAGACGCTCTCGCCGCGGCCTTCAATCCCAACCCGGTTCAGTCCGTCGTTCCAGTCGCCGGCGCCGATGAGCGGCAAGCCGTGCGGCCCGGAGGTGAGGCCCCTGGCGATTGCTCGCTGGCAGTGCTCGAGAAGCGAATGCACCTCGAGAGAGACTGCCGGCACGAAGTATGCCTCGGACTCACCATCGGCTAGCGCTGGTCCCTCGAGGAAAGGCATCGTCTCGTCGAGGATTCCCACATCGCCGGTCACCCGGACATACTGTGCAGTGGCGTAGGGCAGCCAGAGCAGGTCGTCCGAGATCCGCGTCCGCACGCCCGCCCCCGACTGAGGGTGCCACCAGTGCTGGACGTCACCCTCGACAAACTGGCGGGAAGCGGCGGCTAGGATCTGCTGCCGGGTGACCTCGGGGGCAGCGTAGACCAGGGCGAGGCAATCCTGAAGCTGGTCGCGAAAGCCGACGGCGCCGCCCGACTGATAGAAGCCCGAGCGGGCCCAGATGCGGCAGGAGAGCGCCTGGTAGAGAAGCCAGCGGTTGAGCAGGAAGTTGGTGGCCAGGTCCGGTGTCTCGACCTGGACGGCCCCCAGTAGGTGGTCCCACCAGGACCGGGTCTCCTGGAACGACTGCTCGACCCGGACGGGATCGCGAAAGCGCTCGACCAGCCGTTGCGCTTCGGCCGCGTCCGGGGCTTCCCCGAGGAGGAAGGTGACTTCCTTCTCCTGGCCGGGGTCGATCTGAACGACCACCTGGAGCGCTGCGCACGGGTCAAGTCCTGCACCGGCCTCACAGGACAGTGTCTGGCGCAGCAGCGCGGCGGGTCGGGCGTAGGAGCCGTTGCGGCCAAGGAACTCGGCCCGGTCGGCAGTGAAGCTCAGCGGCAGCGGGCTCGCGCTGGCGAACGCCACGCGGCTCCCAAAGTCCGGATGGTAAGCGTTACGGGCGAGTAGCGTCCGGCTTCCGGCGTCCCACGTCGTAAGCACGTGCATCTGGGTTTCCTCGCGGTTCGTGCCGAGGACCCAATCACTGTAGGCGAAGACGCTGAGCCGGCGGCGGTGCGACGAGCGATTGCGGAGCCGAAGGCGCTGGACCCGGACGGGCGCGCCTCCGGCTTCGTCTAGAGGCACGAAGGTCACCAACTCCTGTTCGATGGCGTGGCTGTTATGTTCGAAAACAGTATATCCCTGGCCATGGCGCGCCCGGTAGGCGTCGATCTCCCGAATGGGCGCGGCGGTCGGCGTCCAGAACTCTCCAAGGTGCTCGTCGCGGATGTAGATGGCATCTCCTGACGGATCGCTCACCGGGTCGTTGGACCAGGGAGTGAGCCGGTTGGCCTGGGAGTTCGCAGCCCAGGTAAAGCCCGATCCGGATTCCGATACCAGGGCGCCGAAGCCTGGATTGGCGAGCACATTTACCCAGGGCGCGGGAGTGCGCGTGCCGGGTCCGAGGTAGATCGCATACTCCCGACCGCCGGGGGAGAATCCACCCAGCCCGTTGAAGTACGGTAGTTCCAGGAAAGGCAACGGCGCCGAGGATTCCTCGTTGACCCGCCGCCCGATGGCGAGCGGCGGTGGCAACTCCCTCACCTCCGTCGGGATCCCGAGTTGCTGAACGAGAGGGCCTCGTGAGGCCACCAGCACCACCCGGGCCACGGTAAAGAGAAGCGTCAGGTCGCTATCGGCCAGCGGCTCAGCCGGGCGCAAGAAGATACCTCCCGGCTGGTCGAGCGGGGTGGATGGGGCGTAATGCTGGATTACTTGCCGAAGATCCCCCTGGAGGCGCTGCTCGTAGCCTCCTGCCTCCTCGTTGAGTATCACCAGGTCTGTTCGCAATCCAAGAACCCGCCAGTAGGAGTGAGCAAGGAGCGCCTCCCCGATGACCTCCATATCACGCCGGTCGCCGATCGTGGCGAGGAGGACCGGTAAATCGCCCGAGATGCCATGACCCCAGAGACCAGACTGGCCCAACACGTTCCGGCGGAGCTGGGGCTCGGAAGCCCGTAGCCGGGCGCTCGGGTAGAGAAGGGGACCGGCGAGTTGCTGGAAGTGCCGGAGGTCATCGGCTGTTACCAGAAGATGGCGCGCGAGCAATTGTCCCTGGTTGACGGCGGCTTCGAGAGCGCCGCGGGCGACGAGGAGGCTTTGGTACTTCTCGACGAGAGCCAGTACCTCGTCGCGACTCCCGGCAGCGGCGGTCACGAACGCCAGCCCAACCCGCTCTCCCGGGGCGAGCGTTAGCTCACAGCGCAAACTGAATATGGGGTCGAGGACCGGACCGGCGTTGCCCTCAAGCTCGGTCTCTAGCGCCAGAGGGTTCTCCACGCTCCTTCCCCGCCCGATGAAACACGCCCGGTCGGTCTCGTAACCCGTGGCGGCGGCCGCTACGTCTGGCGAGACCGGCAGCGCCAGGACGTGGGCGGCCCAAACCGCGGGGTCCTGCGTCGAGCGAGGCTTGCGGCGGGCGAGAAGAGCGCCCTGCTCGGGGAGAAATTCGGTCTCAACGAACAGCTTGCTGAAGGCCGGATGGGCCAGATCCCCCCCGTGGGGCGCGAGCGCCAGCTCAATGTAGCTCGTCAACTCGACGCGCCGCCGCCGGTTCGAGTAATTGACAAGCGTCAGATGGCGGATTTCGACGGCGTCCTCTGGAGAAACGCCAATCTCTGTGGTCACGCCGATCCCGAAGTCGCGCCGCTCGAACTCGGCCCGGCCGGGGCTGAGTCTGGCCTGATAGCGGGACGCGGGCCTCCTGGTTGGTTGATAGGTCGCCGACCAGACCGTGTCACGGTCCAGGTCCTTGATGTAAACGAACGAACCGTAGGAGTCGAGCGTGGTGTCGGATCGCCAGCGCGTGACGTCCATGTCACGCCAGCGGCTGAAGCCGCCTCCCGACGAAGTCACCATCACAGTGTATGCGCCGTTGCCAAGCAGGAGCGTCGCCGGAGCTGGGGCGTCGATAGGAGCCGTTAGCTCGACCGGACCGGCAGCGGGCAGCCGGGCGGGGGCCTCGCCCCGCTCGGTCGCCTTCACCAGCAGCGGCGCCACCGGAGCTCGCTCGAAGAGAAGTGGCTCGACGGCCTGGACCCGTCTGTCGGCATGGAACCGGCTCTGCATGGCCGCGCCGTTGAGCATGTTGTCAAGCGCCAGGAGCGTCATCCCCTGATGGTGGGCCATATAGGTGCGGACGACGACGCCATGGTGCCCCTTCGGCTGGCGCCTCCGGGTGTAGTCGATCGATTCGTAGTAGCCATAGGAGCCGCCCAGCCCCAAGCGGCCGAGCCTCTTGAGGTTCGCCAGCGCTGGCCCAGGATCGACCATCAAGGCGAGTGCACTGGCGTAGGGCGCTACGACCAGGTCGTCGGCGAGCCCCCGCTTCAGCCCGAGGCCGGGTACCCCAAATGCCTGGTACTGGTAGACCTGGTTTACGTCGACGGCGGCGAAGGCCGACTCAGAAATGCCCCAGGGGACGCTCTGCTCCAGCGCGTAGTCGATCTGCAGCCCGACCGCCTCCCGGTAAGCCTCGTCGAGGAGCGTGTGCCGGTGGCTACGGGTCAGGAGCACCGGCATCAGGTACTCGAACATCGTCCCACTCCAGGAGAATAGCACCCGGTGACCTTGGGCCGACCCGAAGAACCGTCCGAGAACGAACCAGTGTTCGGCAGGCACGTCGCCCCGGGCGATAGCCACCAGGCTCGCCAGTCTGGCCTCACTGGCGAGGAGGTCGTAGTAGGACGAGTCGAATTGGCCGTTGCCCACGTTGTACCCGATGGTAAACAGCCGGCGTCTCGGGTCGTAGAGGAAGCGCATGTTCATGGCGTCGGCAAGGCGCTCGACTCGGGCGATCAGCTTCTCGACCCGTTCCACGAGATTGGACGCCGGGTCCGCAGGGGCCGGCCCGAGATCAGATCGACTCGGATTCGAAAACCGAGTCGATCTGAAACCAGCAACCTGGCAAGGGGCCTCGTTTAAAGGGCAGTAGCGGTTGGCGACGTCCAGCCAGGCCGTCACCTGGTGCTCGACCTGAGCCGCCCAGTAGGCGGGCCTCGCATCCTCGTCCGTGGCTGACTGGCCGGGCGGGATGGAGAAGTCGTCCCGGAGGTGGTTGGCAAGCTCATGCGCCGGCCCGACGGCCGCTCGTAGGCGTCCGACGATCTCCTCAAATTGGACCGGTGGGTTGACGAAGAGCCTTGACAGCTCCCGGACGGCGTCGCCGATGCGACCGGCGCCAACACTCGGAGAGTGCCGGGGGGCCGCCCCCATGTGGACGGTAACGAGCGCCAGGGTATCCGATAAGCCCTGCAGCGCTTCGGGGCCGATTGCCGGGCCGGAGAGCATCTCCCGATAGCCCTGGGCGAGCGCCCGATGTCTCACCCCTCGGGATCGACCCCCAAAGCGCGGTTCAGGTACTCGTCAGCCCGAGGTCGGAAAGTGGCCAGGAATGCAAGGGACCCAGGCGCGCGGTCTTCTTCGCATGGTGGCGGTCCATTCGCAGCAGGACATCGCCGAGGAACCGCATCCCCTCGGCCAGAAACGGCCCTTTGTTGAGCATGACGCACTCCGCGCGCTGTGCCATCGCCGCATCGGTCGCCTCCGCTCGGCTTGGCATGCCATTGCTCACCATCCTGTCCAGCACTTCCGTTGCCCAGATGACCGGGACATGCGCCGCCTCGCAGAGCCACATGATTTCTTCCTGGATTTCGGACAGTCGAGCGAAACCGATTTCGACGGCAAGGTCGCCGCGCGCGATCATGACCGCGACCGGTCCGGTGGCGATGCCCTGAATGATAAGCCTGGGCAGGTTCCGCACCGCGACCGGGGTCTCGATTTTCATGACGATCGGCAGTGGCGTTTGTCGTGTGCTCCGTTTGGACAACTCGCCCCGAAGAAGACGCATATCCTCGGGTCGTTGCACGAACGAAAATCCGACGACATCGGCGATCGATGCGATGACGTCGAGATCCCTGTGGTCCTTCGGTGTCAGAGGCGCCAGATGCAGTTCCGTGTCCGGAAAATTCACGCCCTTTTCCGGGCGCAACCGCTCTCCCTTCGTTCGGGCGCTGAACACCTCAAGCTCGACGCGTCCGTCGCTTGATGAGACGACGCGTGTGCCGATCTTGCCGTCGTTGATCCAAATGTGGTGACCAGGTACCAGGGTCTGTAAAATCTCCGGAAAGTTGATTGTTGCTATAACGGCATCGGACACCATCGCATTGGCCATGTCGCGCACTATTACGATGCGGTCGCCGCGGAACAGGCGGATCTTCTCCGCGGCATGCACGGTTTCGATCCGGCATTTGGGTCCGGCGATATCCATCAGAATCCGGCATTCCACGCCGGCGGCGGTCACCTCGGCCCGAACCATGTCGGCCATTGCTTGCCACATCTCGGCATTGTCATGGGCGCAGTTGATGCGGGCGCAGGTCATCCCGGCCTTGATCAGCGACCGCACCAGCGCCTGGTCGGTGGCCGATTCGGACGGCAAGGTCACCATGATGCGGGTTCGGGCGGCGATGGCGGCCGGGCCGAAAAAGCGCAATTGTGCGTCCAGCAGAGCCCGTTCGGCGCTGATGCGGTCATCGGGCGGTGGATAGCGGTGGCCAGGAACGCCGGCGATGCGTGCCAATGTCGCGGCAAGGGCCTGCAAGGACCCGAGGACATGGGATTCGCTGCGCCCAAGAGTGGAAAGCCCATAGTCGGCAAGGGCCGGTTGCAGGTCGCTGATATCGTGGTGCCGCAATGCCAGATAGGCAGCGAGGTTCAATGCGCCGGGCAGGTCTTCCATGCCGCCGAGGTTGCGTGCCCACTGTTTCAGCGTGTCTCGCGCGTCGTGTTCAACCGATTTTCGGAGGAGTTCGATGCGTTCCAGCAACTCATGGGCGGAGAGGCGGTTCATGGCAAAGGCCTTGCGGTTCGGCGTCTGGAATATTGTAGCATGCATAACATGACAATTACATGACATCATAGTGTAACAAGACAGGAGACTGCTGATCATTGACCCAGATCAACGTCGGGTGGCCGAAGGTCCTGTTCAAGGCGTGAACGAGGAACAACAAGTGGGCGTGCGTCCGCGTCGCGGTTCGGCGCGAACGCCGCGTCGGATCGCGCATGGAGGGCGAATGTCGGCACATCAGAGCACTCTGCCACGAGGGGCCAGCGGATCGCTGTCCGAGTTGGCCCATAACCACGGACAGATGCATCCGTACGTTGCCGCCAATGACGTCAAGATCAGAATACGTAATTTGAATTTCCATTATGGAGCGGTCCAGGCATTGAAGAATATCAACCTGGATATCCGCGATCGCAGCATGACCGCCCTGATCGGTCCGTCCGGCTGCGGCAAGAGCACTCTGCTTCGCATCCTCAATCGGGTCTATGAACTCTATCCCGACCAAAAAGCGACGGGAGAGGTGTGGATCGGTGGCGTGAATATCCTGGATCCGGGGATCGACCTGACACGACTGAGAGCGCGGGTTGGGATGACCTATCAGAAGGCCATGCCGTTGCCGATGTCGATATTCGATAACATCGCTTTCGGCATCAAACTGCATCGTCGTCTCAGCCGATCCGAACTTGCCGGTCAGGTCGAAACGGCACTGCGGAAAGCCGCGCTGTGGGATGAAGTGAAGGATAAACTTCGCCAATCGGCCAACCAACTTTCCGGTGGGCAACAGCAAAGGTTGGGCGTGGCGCGCGCCATCGCGCTGGAACCGGAGGTCCTGGTGTTCGACGAACCCTGCTCCGCTCTTGATCCGATATCGTCGGCACAAATCGAAGCACTGCTCGAAGATCTGGCCAGCCAGTATTGTGTGGTTATAGTAACGCATAACATGCAGCAGGCGGCACGGGTATCCGACTACGTGGCCTTCATGTATTTGGGCGAAATCGTCGAGTTCGATGCCGCCGAACGAATTTTCGTCAACCCAAGGGACCGACGGACCGAAGATTACGTGACCGGACGTTTCGGTTGATGGGGCAGTCGAAGCGCCGCGCCGACGACCCACGTGGTGGCGTGGCCCTTCGCGCCGTTGCGTCGCCCCCACGGTTGGGGGCATTCTCCTGGCAATCGCGATAGTACCGTTCCGCGCGACCACTGTGAGGTACCGACGATGGGCAAGATGGGACACGACGAACCGATGAGCGACCGCGGCACGCCGCGGCGTCTGGACTCCGGTCGTCGGACATCGGGGACGCGTCATTTGCCAGAGCGGATCCGCCGTTCCGTCCATGCGGCCATCGTCGCGGGCGTGATCGGGATGGGCCTGTTCGGTGCCCCCGATGCCGGGGCACAGACCATCGGGGCACAGATTGTCGGCGACCCGGAGGCCGGGCAAGCCCTGGCCCAGCGTTGGTGTTCCTCCTGTCACATGATCAGCGCGGCGCAAGAAAACGCCCTCGCGAACGGGGTGCCCACATTCTCGGGGATCGCGCGCATGCAATCGACAACCCAGCTTTCGCTCCGTGTTTTCCTGCAGACGCCCCATTTCCGAATGCCGGACCTGCATCTGACCCAGACCGAGATCGGCGATGTGACGGCCTATATCCTCAGCCTGAGGGGGCTATAGACCCCGATGATGCATGTCAGGCCGAGGTCGACATCGGGAACTGGCTGACCACGGACCATGGGGCCGGATCATGGACGGCGGATCGGAGCCATCCAGGACCCACCGCACGAGCCATTTGCTGAGCCGAAAGGCGCTCGCGCGGCTGAGCCATCAGGTCACGGATGGTTGAGCTGCACGCCGCCGAGCAGCCAAAGCACAGGGAGGACGATCGAAACAAGGCTGAGAGCGCCACCAAGTCCACGCCCGCCATAGCGATTATAGCCATAATACCCACCCCCACCACCGAGGAGCAGAATCAGCAGGATAATTATGAGAATTGTACCCATGGGTCACCTTTCTGTGTTGTCGGAGGCGGGCCGGATCGGATCGCGGGCGCCCGCGCCAAGGATACGGCCGGCAGTCAGGGCGTGTTCTGTTTGGCCGATTTTTCGATCGCCTTTCCCGTGGCGGAGAGGTCTTGCCCCGCCCCCGCGGCGGTGTGACAGGCCGTCAGCAGTGGCGCCGTAGCCAGAAGCGCGAGCACAGTCAGACCGTTCAGCAGCATTTTGTACATGCCGGAATCCTTCCACAGATCCGCTCCCCGATTTCCATCTTGCCCCCGGGGATAGAGGGGGCAGGCTGGGCCATATGTGACGCGACTCGATTCTTGCGTCCAACGGCACCAGCCAAACAATCACCCTTTGCCACATATGGCAAACCGATCCATTGATCTGGATCATCAGCCTGTGCTCGCCATTCCCACCGACCTGACGGCACTGGCATGTCGACAATTGTCATCACGGCGCCACCGACAGCCGCGGACATCATGGACCTGGGCCGCCGGTTCGACTGAAGCGGAGGCGATATGTGTCACCCGGCCATGCTTTGAAGGCGGTTCGCCGCTGCATACGGGTCTACGATGTAACGTCGACCTCGACCGTCATCCCCTGAAAGGCGTCGCTGGCCCCCACGAAACTGCCGGCGACTGGCATGACCTGCTGGATGCCGCGCGCGACGGCCACCGGGATCAGATTGGACCCGCCGACACCGCGGTTCGTCGGATCGAAGGTGATCCAACCCGCACCTGGCACATAGACTTCCGCCCACGCATGGGTCGATCCGGGGTCGCCGAATGCCACATTGTTCCGATCCGGATGGTAGAGATAGCCGGAGACAATCCTCGTCCCGAAGCCCAGGCTCCTTGCCGCTTCGGCGAAAAGGACCGCGAAATCCCGGCAGGAGCCCGCTCGACGATCCAGCGTTTCGGTGGGTGACTGGGTGCCCTCACTCTCCCGGCTCTGATAGGCTATCCACCCTGCAACGCCGGCGCAGAGGTCTTTGAGCAGGGCAAGCGTGTCCGTCGGATTGGTTCGGACGAAGCCTCGTGCCCAATCCCGCAACTGTCCGGCCGGGTCCGGATATTGCTGGATCGTCAGCGCGCCGAGGTCGATCCAGTCGTCGTTAGAGTAATGGAAGGGATAGAAGATGGCGCTTGCGGCAATGTCGAAAATGGGCCAGGCGACAGCATTGAGTTCGAGTTCCGCGAGGCTCTCGATCACCAGGCTGTCGGTCATGGTTTGAAATGTCGCGGTGCCGATGGTGTTGCCGAAGACATCCTGCGCCCAGGTGAGTACTGTGAGCGGGTTCACCGTCACGTCACTCGAAATCAGGCGAAGGTCGCGGCTCTCTCGCGGACGAACCATCAAACGATGCGGCCCGAGGCTCACCGGCTGGCGATACCAATAGGTTGTTACGTGGCGAATCCGGAGCGTGATCAACGGCGGCTCTTGTGAGGGGGCATGCCCGGCAGGCTAGATCGGATCGGGGCGCACTCGCAACAGGACGCGCCCCCGTCGCAGGGCAATCGGGTGAGGGAAAGCAAGCCTTGGGGCGCTGCCCCAAACCCCGCGAGGGCTTCGCCCTTCGAACCCACCAGGGGCACGGCCCCTGGACCGCG
>Ga0082335_1002547_pt1 | contig 33640 bp, 30 predicted proteins | sample Subgrocontami58m_FD_72375 | JGI IMG/M metagenome (GOLD analysis project Ga0082335, IMG submission 72375) | Subsurface groundwater microbial communities from S. Glens Falls, New York, USA - GMW37 contaminated, 5.8 m (SPADES assembly) (version 2) ... | reverse complement strand
CGGCGGCAGCAGCCCCTGCACTCGATCGACGACCTCGATGACGTTGGCGCCGGGCTGGCGCTGAACGTTGACGAGCACGGCGGGCAGCCGGTCGGCCCACGCCGCAAGCCGGCGGTCTTCCGCGGCGTTCACGATGCGCGCCACGTCGCCGAGCCGCAACGGGGCGTTGTCGCGCCAGGCGATGATCAGGTTGCGGTATTCCTCGACCGAGCGGAGCTGATCGTTGGCGTCCATCAGCACCGTGCGGGCGGGGCCGTCGAAGCTGCCCTTCGGCGAATTCACGCTCGCGGCGGCGATCGCGGTGCGGACTTCGGTCAGGCTGAGGTTGCGGGCGGCGAGGGCGCCGGGATCGATTTGCACGCGCACCGCCGGTCGCTGGCCGCCCGCGAGGCTGACCATGCCGACGCCGGGAATCTGCGCGAGTTTCTGCGCGATGCGCGTATCCACCAAATCATGCACCTGCGGCAGCGGCAGGCTGAGCGAGGTGATGGCGAGGGTCAGGATCGGCGTATCGGCCGGGTTGACCTTGCGGTAAACCGGTGGCGTGGGCAGGTCGTTCGGGAGCAGGTTGTCCGCGGCGTTGATCGCCGCCTGCACTTCCTGCTCGGCCACGCCCATCGACATCTCGAGCGAGAACTGCAGGGTGATGACCGAGGCGCCGCCGGAGCTGTTCGACGACATCTGGTTCAGGCCCGGGATTTGCCCGAAACGCCGCTCGAGCGGAGCGGTGACCGAGCTCGCCATCACCGCGGGGCTCGCGCCGGGATAGAACGTGAAAATCTGAATCGTCGGGAAATCCACCTGCGGCAGCGCCGCCACCGGCAGCAGCCGGTACGCGAGAATGCCCGACAGCATCAGCGCCACCATCAGCAGCGACGTCGCGACTGGCCGGAGGATGAAGGGACGAGAGGGGCTCATCGGGTTCCCACCAGGGGACGAGACGGAGCTGGTCCCGCCAACCTGGTGCCTTGTCCCTGGACGGCCGGCCTCCCGTCCGCGCGCTGCGCGCTTCGACGCGGCGAGAAGGCATTGGCGGGCCGAAGGCCTGCCGAAGGCGGCCGCGCCGGCCGCGTTGCGCACGGATGCCGCCTCATGAATCCTTCTTCCGCTTGCCGCCCTTCTTGCCTTCGCCGTCGCGTTTCTTCGCGGGCTTATCGCCCGGCTTGGTCGGCGCTTCTTCCGGCACCGCGATGACCAGCCGGCCTTCGCGCAAACGATCGATGCCTTCCGTGATGACGAGTTCGCCCGGCTCGAGATGCTTCGCGATCGACTGGTCGTTCCCGTCGGCCGGCCCGACCACCACGTCCCGCACCGTCGCCTTTTGTTCGGCGTTGATCATGTAAACGTACGTGCCGCGCGAACCGTACTGCACCGCCTGCGCGGGCACGACGATGACATCCTTCAGCGTGCGCACGCGGAGCCGGATGTTCACGAACTGATTCGGGAATAGCTTTTCGTCGTCGTTGGGAAACTCGGCCTTCAGCCGCAGCGTGCCCGTGGCGAGATCGATTTGGTTGTCGACCGTGCGCACGATGCCGCGGGCGAGCACGCCTTCTTCGCCGCGGTCCCAGGCTTCGACCTCGAGTTGCTCGCCGGCGCGGAGCGGCTCGATCACCTTCTGCAGGTCGATTTCCGGCACGGTGAACGCGACCGCGATCGGCCGCGTTTGCGTGAGGACCACGATGCCGTTGACATCGTTGGCGCGGATCAGATTGCCCACGTCGACCTGCCGCAGCCCGAGCCGGCCGCTCATCGGCGCTTCGATTTTCGTGTAGGTCAGCTGGCGCCGCGCGTCGTCGACCTGGGCCTGGCTCGCGGCGACCGTCGCGTCACGCTCGGCGACCAGCGACTGCTGCGCCTCGAGCTGCTGCTGCGACATGAGCGTTTGCGCGCTCAACTGCTTGAACCGCTCGAGATCGCTCTTGGCGGTTTGCAGCTGCGCCTGGTTTTGCCGCAGGTTGGCTTCAGTTTGCGAAAGTTTGATTTGATAGGGCAGGGGATCGATTTCCGCGAGCAGCTGGCCCCGTTCGACGCTCTGGCCCTCTTGAAACGCGACGCGCAGCAGCGGGCCGTCGACACGGCTGCGGACGACGACGGTGTTCAACGGTACCACCGTGCCGATGGCGCGCAGGTGCACGGACATGTCCTTCTTTTTCGCGGCGACCGCGCGGACCGGCGTGGGCTGCGTACTGCCCCGCGAGTGAAAACTGCCAAATTGGCTGACCTGCTTTTTGGGCTCCGCGCGAAAGCCGAACCACCACACTCCGCCGACAAAAACCAGCGCGACAGCAGCATAGAGAAACCAGCGACGAGGAGGGAGGGCCATGGTAAGCGAGAGCGAGGGTAATCACCCGCCAGACGACCATGGCGGGGGGATCGTTGCTAGCTCAGAAATCGAAAAATTGGCTGTTCCGTGGCTGGCCGCCGGATGTACCTGCGCCAAAATGCGCTCCGCGTGCCGCAAGCGATCTTCCATTGTAGCGGCGGTCTGTGACCGCCGGCCGTTGTAGCGGCGGTCTATGACCGCCGTCTGCGATGCGGCGGTTGCCGCCACGGCAGTTACAGACCGCCGCTCCAAGATCGGGCCGCGCCATCCCTGCGAGCCCCCAACAAAAGAAACGGCAGCCCTTTGGCTGCCGTTTGCAAAAATTGGCACCCCCGGCGGTGCGCCGGCTCAGCGCTTCCCCTTCGTCTTCTTCTTCGGCTTCGCGTCTTTCTCGTCGTCGTCCTCGCCGTCCTCGTCCTCGTCGTCGTCCTCCTCCTCCTCGTCGTCTTCTTCGTCGTCGTCGCTGAAATCGTCGTCCGCCTTCTCCTCCTTGCCCTCGGTCTTTTTCTTTTCCCCGCCTTCCTCGGGCGCGGTGGCGGTTTCCTCCTCGTCCTCGTCCCACTTGAGCGACTCGTCGTTCTTCAGCTTCTCCTCCTCCGCTTCGTCGAGCTCCGGCAGATCGTCATCCTCCTCGTCCTCGATCCCTTTCGCCGGCGCCTCTTCGTCGGTGTCGTACCCGGCCGGCATGTAATCGAGGATCGCGGTCAGCTCGTCGAACGAGTGGACGGCCTGGCCCTGGATGAAATTGCTGTTCTGGTCCTCGCGAATCTCGTCTTCGACTTCGTCGACTCCGAGCTTCGACTCGAAGTTGAAGAGATCGTTCAGCATCTTCACGCGGCAGCGCGTGAGATGATCGAGCAGGTCCGCGTACGGGCCGTTTTCCTCGTCGAGGATGTCCGCCAGCGCGAAAAGTTTTTCGTCGGATTCGAAGAGCGATTCCTTCATCCGTTTCAGCCGCACCTTGCCGTTGCCGAGATCCTTTTCGATCCGGAAGGGGATGAAGGCGGACTCGAAGACGTCCTGATCGAATCCGTAGTCACGCAGCGGCTCAACCAATTCGATCAGGTGCTGCACCTGCCGCGGGTCGATGATGCTGAGCCCGTCCACATCCCAGCGCACGGGGTCGCTCGTTTCGCCGACCCACCAATTCTGATCGTCGCCCAGACGAACGATGCACCAGTCGAGAGTGGAAATTGCTTTGGCCATGTGGAATTTTGCGCAGCGTGCGATGGGAGGTTGAAAAAACAAGCAGAAAACGGCTGCGAAAATCGCGGGACTTTTAGGGTGATTTGCCGAGTAGAAACTGCTCTTTCCACGCGCCTTCCGTAAGGCGCGATGCTTGCCAATTAGCAAGCGGGATTTCACCGTCGCGTAGCATGGGGAAATATTACGACATGATTTTCAGGCCGTGGCTCTTCCGACGCGACTCGGAGGAAGCGCACGAACTCGGCGTAAACGCCATGGCGCGGCTCGCGGCCATGAGCCCGCTGCGGAGGGCGCTCGAGTGGCACCAGCGACGATCGCTCGTCGCGGTGCGGCCCATCCGGGCGTTCGGCCTCGACTTTCCCAATGCGGTCGGGTTGGCCGCCGGATTCGACAAGAACGCCCGCGCCTGGCCGGCGGCCGCTGCGCTCGGCTTCGGCCACGTGGAGATCGGCACCGTCACGGCGCTCGCCCAACCCGGCAACCCGAAGCCGCGTGTCTTCCGTTATCCGGCGCACGAAGCGGTCATCAACCGGATGGGGTTCAACAACGAGGGCTCCGAGGCGATCGCGGCGCGGCTCGCGCGGCAGCCCCGCCCGGGCCAGCGGCCGGTTCCGCTCGGGATCAACCTCGGAAAATCCAAGGTCACCGCAATCGAGCGCGCGGCGGAAGACTACCTCGCGAGTTTCCACCGGCTTGCCGACCATGCCGATTACCTCGTGTTGAATGTCTCGAGTCCCAACACGCCGAATCTCCGCCAGCTCCAGGACGAGCCGCGGCTCCGGGAGCTGCTCGCGGCGATTACCGGCGCGAACCGCGCCCGCGCCGCTGGCGGCAATCCTGGAGGGACGGCCGCCGCGCCGTCCGCGACAGCTGTGTCGTCCACCTCGCGCCGCGTCCCCTTGCTGTTGAAAATCGCGCCGGATCTCACGTGGCCGCAAATCGACGCCGTGCTCGGCGTCATCGCCGAGTTTGGCCTGGATGGAATCATCGCGACGAACACGACGCTCGCGCGGCCGGGTTTTTTCGCGACGGTGAGCGAGGCGGGCGGCTTGAGCGGTGCGCCGCTGCGCCACCGATCGACGGAGGTGATCGGTTACATTGCCAAGGCGACGAAGGGCCGGCTGCCGATCATCGGCGTGGGTGGCATCACGAACGCGGAGTCCGCCGCCGAGAAACTCGACGCCGGGGCGACGCTCGTGCAGCTGTACACGGGGATGATTTACCGCGGCCCGTTTTTCGCCGCCGAAGTGGCGCGGGGGGTGGCGGATCGGCAGCGACGCTGACGGGGCGGCGGTTTCTGCTTTCAGGGCTGGACAACCCGCACCGCTTGGCTCTTAGTCCGCGTTCCTCTTTTGCGACTGCTCGGGTGGTGGAATTGGTAGACACACACGTTTGAGGGGCGTGTGCCGTAAGGCGTAAGGGTTCGAGTCCCTTCCCGAGCACCACCGTTTTCAGAGGGAGAGCGAGATCGAGAAGCCAACCCCTGTCAGGTATTCGTGGCAGGGGTCGCGGGAGTCGTTGACACCCGCCCGTACGGTGAGCGCCCGCCGCCCCAACGCCCTCACCATCGAGAGACGTACCTTCACCGAACGCCAACGAGTGGGGGACGATACCAAACTCTACGCGTACGACGCGTACGCGATCACCGGTTGGCTGAACGGTAAGCGCGTCCGTCGTCAGGCCAAGACGCACGCGGAGGCCATTCTCGAAAGGGAACGCCTCGAAATCGAAGCGGCCGCGGCGGCCGGGCAGCTTCGCACAGTGGTCACGCGCTTGTCGGATCCACAGGTCCGGACGGCGGAGACCGTGTTCGAACTCACTTCGGATCCGCTCGCGGCGATTCAATGGTATCTGGCGAACTACCGACCGCCTTGCGTCGACAAGCTGCTCACCGAAGCCAGGGACGCCTTCCTCGATGCGATGAAACCGAATGTCGAGGCCGTCCACTGGACCGACACTCGGATTCGGCTGAACGCCTTCTGCGCCGCGTTTCCGTCACGGATCGTGCACACGATCCGAACTGCGGAGGTGGAAGCTTATCTCAACGGCCAAGGCTGGGCGCCGAAGACGTTCAACAACACGCGCGGCGCGTTGTCCGCGTTCTTCGACTTCTGCCGGGCCGACGATCGCCGTTGGACCGAATCAAACCCGATCGCCCGAATCAAACAGAAGAAGGTCACGCGTGGCCTGCCGCAGATAGAGACTGCGGACAAGATCGCAAAACTCTTCGCGTTCCTCGAGGCGCACACCGGGGGCCCGCGCCGACCGCACAAGCCAGGATTCCTCGTTCCTTACTTCGCACTCGCGACGTTCGCGGGCATGCGTCCAAGCGTGCCCGACGGCGAGATATGGAAACTTGGCGTGGCCAAAGACCGCGTCCGGCTGCTCAACCTCGCGACCGGCGTCATTCACGTCACGCCGGAGATCGCAAAAACGGATGATATTCGCGCGGTGAAGATTCGCCCAAACTTGGCAGCGTGGCTGAAGAGCTACCCGCTGGAAGATTACCCGATCATCATGCCCAACATGCCAAAACTTCTCGCCGATGTGCGGAAAGAGTTTGGTTTGGGCGACGATGTGCTGCGCCACACAATGATCTCCGCGCACGTCGCAAAGTTCCGGTCAATCGGCGAGGCGGCCATCGAGGCCGGCAACAGCGAGAGCATCATCCGAGCTCATTACTTGAACGTCATGAGTGAGGACGAAGCGAACGCGTTCTGGTCCATCGTACCGCGAAAAGCAGGGTAGGGGAATGAAAAGGGTGGGACAGCCCATGTCCCACCCACGGGCGTAGAGTGGCGGCCATGGAAACTAACCAACTTCCACTCACGTTCGTCCCCGCAACTAAGCGCGAATTTCTCGACTTCCCCCTGCGCGCCGACTTTTCGCCGATCGCGGTCAGCGCCACCGCGGCGCGAACCCTCCCGCGCCGCACCCGCGGCAAGGCAGCGCTTCCTATCAACAGCCGCTCTCAACATCGCACCTTCAACTGAATATCACCATGCACGCCAAACGTCGCACCGGATACGGAATCTTCGACATCAGCCGCCAGGTCGCCCCCCGCGTACAAGCAGAATGGGAAATGGTGGAGCAACCCGGCCGTTCATCACTGCCGCACATCACGGGAGGCGTCCTGCCACCGGTCGTCGCCCCGCAGGCCGAGAGACGACGGACCGAGAAACGCCCGCTCGCCGCGTAGGCTGGACGACGCGGCTCCACTCGCTCGATGACACGCGCTGATTCGCATGAAACCGTCACCGTTCTCCCCGTCCTTCACCTCACAGCTCGTCGATATCACCGCGCTTCGCGCCAGTGGCATCTTCCCCGCCGGCCGCGAGCCTTCGATTCGTACCCTCCGCCAATGGACGCGGCTGCGTGTGATCCCGCATCACCGTGTGGGCCATTTCGTGTATTATGACCCCAATGAGGTTGCGGTTCACATCCGTACAAAGCTGAAGATCCCTGCCCGGTAATGACGAAAACGCGCACGTGCTCGTTTTCGTTGCGCCGCCTTGAGACGCTATAGCAAGTATAAAATCTTGCGCGATTTCCGGAGCGTATAAGCTTGTCTGTAGGCAGTGAAATCCTGACATATTGCGTCGTACGTGGTTCAGCCACGCTGGGCAAAGGCCCCGCGTGCCCGGTCCGCGTGGCATACCCAGCCCCAAAACAGTCTCCGTTCGCGGCGCGCGTTCCCGGAACCGCCAGCGGTGGCTCACCCCTGGCCATGTCTACATTCAATCCGCGCACGTTTACCACTCCGGGACTCCTTCGTTCGATCAAAGCCGAGCTGCTGCTTCGGTTCTTCGCGCCGTACCGCGCTTATTTCGACCCGCTCGGCGCGCATCTGCCCCCTGACGATGCACCCGAACAGCTGGACTTTGATGCGCTGCACGCCGCGTTATCCGCCACCGATGCGCCCAGCCCACCGGCACCTTTGGCTAATGCTATGGCGACGATCGATGATCTCGCGCGCGACGGCTGCGCCGATGCGGTCGAGCGTGAACTCGAGTCCGCAGGTCTCCCGCATGTCCGGCCGAAGGATGTTGAGGACGCCGACTTCATTGTGGCGACATGGCTGCGGTACCCGGATCTCGTCGAACGAGTGAATGCGCGGCACTTCGCGTTCGGCGCCCGTACCTACGATTCGTTCAAGGTCGAGGACACGCAGGAAGTGCCGCGCTTCACTGCGCCCGATACCCCAGCCGTCGCCACGTTGACTGAGCACGTGGCTGCGCGGTTCGCCCACGTGTATCCGGCTGATACGTTCCGCGCCAATTTCTATCCGGACGGCAGCGGCGGCCGTTTCATCATCCGGCACGGTGGCCCGCTCGTCCGCGAAGGCGTGGTCGACGAGCAAAGGCCCGCGCAGTCGGATACGCGCGTTTTTCGCCGAGAGCTGTTCGACGTGATTGTCTACAGCCCAGCGGATCGCGAATTGCGCATCCACGCTCGCAGCAAACGCGACTGCGATCTGTACACACGCGCATTCGGTTCATTTCTGTTCAACAACGAAGAGGCGTTCCCCGACGCGCACACCTACACGCTGCAGCCACTGGTCAAACGAGGGCGCGACGCGCTCGCCTGCGTGCACATCGAGGGCATGCGCAGCGTAAAGTTGACCGAATTCACGGTCGCCGTGTCAGGAGCGATCAAGGAGACGATGACGCGGCATGCGACCGACGTCTTTGAGATCCCAGCCATTCGCGATCAAGGTATCCCGGCGGATTGTCGGCTCCTCAAGGCCCGCTTCGAATTCCTGTTCACCGACGCGCGCCGCGCCCGCGCTGTCACGGTCGTCGTGCCGAACAAGGCCAAGTACAAACGCGATACCGACGGCGAGCTCGTAGAGAAATGGCTGCACGAGGGCGGCTTCGTTTTGGAAACGTACCCGGCGGCGCCGGCCGAACGCGATGCCCTTGTTGCTGAAGCTCCTTGAGTCGCTCGCAAACCTGGCGGGCCTGGAGACGGTAACAGCCGAGTGGGAGAGTCTACTTGGCGCCGGTTGCATGGAGCGGCTGCCTGCCGGCTATCTCGTCAACGCGCGACGCGTCGCCGAAGCGGTGCCATGTCGGAACACGCCGTCGTGCGAACGGCACCACGTTATCGAAGAGCTGCCCGACGGCGCGCTGGTCGCGATGTGCACCGACGACGACGTTTGCTGCCGCACGTTCAACATCTCGCACGCGGATCGAATCTGCTGGCGGCTCGACCTCGAGTTCATCGCGAGCTACGTCGCGGAAACTCTCAGTCTCGACGGCACGCCGGAGCCGTTGGGGCGCGATGCCTGGCGCCTGGGAACGATTACGCACCGACGCGTTCCGGTGTTCTTGTCGTACGCCTCGACACCAGCGGGGCACGTCGCCAACGCGGCGCTATACGCGGCCGACCCTGACTGTGACGGCGTCTTCCTGGTGCAGTCCCCCGCGGCCGACACGCACTCGATCCGCTCTGCCGCGAAAGCCGCGCACGTGAGACTGGGCGTGCTCTCCGACCTCGTTGCGCTCGATCGAAACCGCCGGCTGAGCGCGCGACAGGAGCTCACGGATTTGTGGCCGGACATCGCGAAGGACCCAGGTCGCCGGGTCCAGTCGATTGGGTTCCCAGAGGGGACAGAATGGCGGCACGTCGTCGTAACGTTAACCCGAAATGGCCGGCTCAGTATCGCTCACCATACCGGCAACCCGAATCGATTCTTCACGTCGAACGAACTGGGCTTTCTCCGCGCTGACGGGTCGCCCAAAAAATGCTGGGACAGCTTGGTTCAATGCGCGGACCTCGGCTGCATCCCGTACGGCATTGATACCAAGTCGAAAAGCGACGCGCGCAATCGCGCGCGAGACATATCAAATGCACTACAGCGCGCCGCTGGTTGCGCTGGATTTGCGTTCGAGGATGACAAACGCGCGGTTAAATTGTCGCGCCGTAATCACACGGCTCCGGGTTACTGGCCGCGGTTCAAGTTGAGACGCGAAGAGGAGCGGTTTTGTGGCCCGCGTGGTAATTACCAAAGCCGCGAAATCGACCCAGAACGCGACGGACACGAGGCGTAGCAGGGTAAAACCGGGCGCTCGGTGGTAATTACCCCCGGGCCATTGCAGTCCCTTCCATAACCTCCGATCTCCGCCGCCAGCGGAGGCCGCGGCGGAAGACTCCGGGACTGTGTCTCCCGGCGTGGCGCTCTGGCGCCATCACATGTCCGTCATCTCAACTCCCGCCGCCCCGGTCACCATCACGCGCGGCATCATCCCGGCCGCCGCCCGCGTCGGCATCTACGGTCCCGAAGGCATCGGCAAATCCACGCTCGCCGCACACTTCCCCGCGCCCGTGTTCCTCGACACCGAAGGCGGCACGTCGCACTTGGACGTCGCCCGCTTCCCGCGTCCGAAGAACTGGGCCGACGTGATCGTCGCCGTGAGCCACCTGCTCACGGGCCAGCACGCGTTCCAAACGGTCGTCATCGATTCTGCTGACTGGCTCGAAAAACTGCTCGCCGACGAGATTTGCCGGCGCGCCAACAAGGAAGGGCTCGAGGACTTCGGCTATGGCAAGGGCTGGCAATATGTCGCCGAGGAATACGCGCGGTTCCTCGCGCAACTCGACCGGCTCCGCGAGCGCGGGCTGCACATCGTCCTGATCGGCCACTCGATGATCCGGAAGTTCGAAGCGCCCGAGGCTGCCGGCAGCTACGACCGTTACGAGCTGAAGCTCGGCAAGCAGCTCGCCGCGCTCACGAAAGAGTGGGTCGATGCGCTGCTCTTCGTGAACTATTTCACGAAGCTCACGGAGAAGGACGGCAAGCAAAAGGCAGTCGGCGGCCGCGAGCGCGTCATCTACACGACGCACACCGCTGCCTGGGACGCAAAGAATCGCTACGGGCTCGAGGAAAAGTTGCCGTGCACCATCGCCGCGCTGGCGCCGATCTTCGCGCGCGCGCTGATCCCCGTGCCGGCCGCCGCTCCCGGGGCGGTGGCGACCGCCGCCGCGCCTGTCGCCGGCCCGGTGCTCTTAATTACCCGCGAGCAGATCGACAAGCTCGACCTGTACTGGCGCACGCTGAAGAAGACCGACGCCGACCGCGCCAAGGCCTTCGCCTGGGTCCGCTGCGACAGCATCGATTTCGGCTGGGACGAACTCACCTCCGACCAGGCCGAGAAACTCATCGCCCAACTCCAGCAGCAGATGAATCGGATCGCGGAAGGAGGTGCGAAGTGAACCCGCTGATCATCGACATCGAGACCGGTCCGCTCTCGCGGCCCGAGCTCGCCGACTTCGTCCCGACGTTCGAAGCGCCGGCGAATTGGAAGGATCCCGCGAAGATCGCGGCGTACCGCGCTGAGAAGGAGGCCGATTGGTTCCAGTCCGCAGCGCTGTCGGCCGTCACCGGTCGCGTCCTCGCGATTGGCTACCTCGACACGCGCACCGATGAAATCGGCTTCTTCGCGACCGGCGACGAGCGCGACGATCTCACCGCGTTCTGGCAGCACGTCGCGCCGGGCGGTCTGCTCGCGACGGCGCTGGTCGGATTCTGCAGCAACCGCTTCGACCTGCCGTTCCTGATCCGCCGCTCCTGGCGGCTCAGCGCGCCCGTCCCGCGCGCCTTCACCTCCGGCCGGTTCCTGCCGTCCGAGTGCATTGACATCCTCGATACGTGGCGCTGCGGCGTCCGCGACGATTCGATCTCGCTCGACACGCTGTCGCGGTTCCTCGGCGTCGGCCGGAAAACCGGCAGTGGCGCCGACTTCGCCGTGCTCTGGTCCACCGACCGCGACGCCGCTCTCGAGTACCTCGCCAACGATCTCCGGCTCACGCGCGAATGCGCCGAAACGCTCGGCCTGATCTCCGCCCCGACCTCCAACCTCAGCCTCTAAACCGTCATGAAATACACTTCCTCCGAACAACCCGCGAAAGTCTTCCACGTTCCCGCCGGCGATTACCCGGTCACCATCGTCGAAGCCGCGGAAACCGTCTCGCGCTCCACCGGCGCGGACATGATCAAGCTCACTCTCGAGGTCGAGGCGCCCGACGGAACGACCGTGAAGGTCTTCGACTACCTCGTCGGCACGCCCGCCTCCGCCTGGAAAATCGACGCGTTCCGCCGCGCGCTCGGCCAGCCTGTCGTGAAAGGCGAGACGGTCGAGCTCTCGGCCAACGATCTCGTCGGCCGCCAGCTTCGCGCGCGGCTGAAAGTCGAGAAGTACAACGACACCGAGAACAACAAGGTCGAGGCTTGGCTGCCGGCGGCAGTCGCCGCGACGCCCGCGCGGCCGGCCGCGGCCGCAACGTCGACCAAGAAGGAGGACGACAGCAATGAGCCTTTTTGAGCTCCGTCCCTACCAGCGCGAATGCGTCGATGCGGTGCTCGCGAAGTTCCGCGAGTACCGCCGGCTCCTAACCGTCGTGCCGACGGCCGGCGGCAAGACCGTCATCTTCTCGACGCTCGCCGATCGCCTCCAGCCGGTGCGCACGCTGATCCTCGCGCACCGCGAGGAATTGCTGGCGCAAGCGGCCGACAAGCTGCACCGCGCCACCGGCATCGTCGCCGAAACCGAACGCGCCGAGTCGCACGCCAGCCTCGACGCGCCGGTCGTCGTCGCGTCGGTCCAGACGCTGATGCGCGAGAAGCGCCTCGGTGTTTGGCCGCCCGATCACTTCGGCCTCGTTGTCGTCGACGAAGCGCATCACGTGCTGGCCGACAGCTACCAGCGCGTCCTCGCGCACTTTCACGACCACGCGAAGGTGCTGGGCGTCACCGCGACGCCTGACCGTGGCGACCAGAAGAACCTCGGCACGTACTTCGAGGAGGTCGCGTTCGAGATCGGCCTGCAGGACTTGATTCACCAAGGCTATCTCTCCCGCATCGCCGTCCGCACGATCCCCGTCCGGATCGACCTCGGCTCCGTGCGTACGACGGCCGGCGACTACAACGATGCCGACCTCGGCGACGCGATCGAACCGGTCTTGCGCGAAATCGTCGCGTCGCTGCGCGTCGCGATCGGAACGCGCAAGACGCTCGTCTTCCTGCCGCTCGTCCGCACGTCGCGCAATTTCGTGAAACTGTGCGTGGAGGCGGGATTCGCCGCCGCCCACATCGACGGCGAATCCGTCGACCGCCGCGAACTGCTCGCCCGCTTCGCCGCCGGCGAGTTCCAGATCCTCAGCAACTCGATGCTGCTCACCGAGGGCTTCGACGAGCCATCGATCGAATGCGTCATCTGCCTTCGGCCGACGAAGGTCCGCGCGCTGTACGCGCAGATCGTCGGGCGCGGCACGCGGCTGCACGCGGGCAAAGAGAACCTGCTTGTCCTCGACTTCCTCTGGATGACCGAGCGGCATTCGCTCGTCCGCCCCGCGCACCTCGTGGCCTCCACGCCCGAAATCGCCGATGCGATGATCGCGCAGTCGGTTGGTGCGGCCGGCATCGAAGAGCCGCTCGATTTGCTCGATGCGGAAAGCGACGCGAAGTCACAGCGCGAATCTGCACTCGCCGCTGAAATCGCCGCGCACTCCCGTCGCACCTCGCAGCTCCTCGATCCGCTCGAGCTGGCGTTGTCGCTGCATGCGGTCGAGCTCGCCGACTACCAGCCGACGATGGGCTGGCACTACCAGGCGGCGACTCCGAAGCAGCTCGCCACGATCCGGCAATTCGGCCTCGACCCGGGTCTCGTCCGCAACAAGGGCCACGCGTCGGCGCTGCTCGACACGCTGTTCTCGCGGCGGTCGCTGCGGCTCGCGACGCCGAAGCAGGTCGCCTGGCTGCGCCGCACCAACCATCCGAGTCCGCAGTCGGTCTCGTTCGCCGATGCGCAGCGTTGGCTCTCGGACCGTTTCAACCGGAGGGCCGCCTGATGCCTCTCCGCTACACCGCCGCTGGCGACCAGCCCGGCCCTCTCGATGTCGTCGAGCGGGCTCGGCGGTACGTCGCCAAGATGCCGCCGGCCGTCTCCGGCCAGCACGGCCACGATCAGACCTTCGCCGTCGCGTGCGCGCTGATTCAGGGCTTCGGCCTGTCGCGCACCGAGTCCGAGCCGCTCCTGCGTGAATACAGCGCCCGCTGCGAGCCGCCCTGGTCCGACCGCGAGCTCGCCCACAAGCTGACCAGCGCCGAGGGCGCGGCCGAACCACCCGAAGGCCGTGGCCACCTCGCACTGTCATCTGCCACCAGCACGTCACCGGCGCGGCCGCCCGTCGGCTCGTCTCCTGACTCCTGTCTCCTGAATCCTGACTCCTGGTTCGAATCCTTTCTCCGCGCCTGCTTCGAGCCGACCGACGTCCTCTCGCTCGCACCCGGCGCGCTGCCGCCCGACAGCACCCGCGCAATCCCCGAGCACGCCGGCGTGAACACGTTCACCCGCGATGAATGGCTCGCGCGCGCCGCCGAGCGCGGCGGCATCGCCCGCGTGTTCTCGTCGCGCCACGGGCTGTTCATCCGGATCAACCCCGTCCGCGCCGGCGCCGACGGCACCGATGCCGACGTGACGGCGCTGCGTCATGTCCTCATCGAAAGCGATGCGCTTCCGAAACCCGATCAGGAGCGGTTCCTCCGCGCCTCCGGCCTGCCGATCGCCGCGCTGATCGATTCCGCCGGCGCATCGATCCACGCGTGGGTCCGCATCGATGCCAAATCGCGCGAGGAATATCACGCCCGTCGCGAGAAGGTCTGGGCTGCCGTCCCGGAGCTGCGCATCGATCCCGCGAACAAGAATCCGTCCCGCTTCTCCCGCTGTCCCGGCGGCCTTCGCGGCGATTCGATACAGCGGCTCCTCGCCGTGAACATCGGCCCCGCCACGTACGCCGATTGGGAAGCCACGCACGAGGATGCCGCGGAAATCATCACCGCCTCCGCGTTCTGCGCCGAGGATGAGCCCGATCCTCCGCAGCTCATCGAAGGCATCCTGTACCGCGGCGCGAAGATGATCATCGCCGGTCCGTCCAAGAGCCGGAAGACATGGAATCTCACGGACCTCGCGATCTCGATCGCGCTCGGCAAGCCGTGGTGCGGCTTTGCCACCCGCGCGGCCTCTGTCCTGTACGTCAATCTCGAGATCGCGCGGTTCAGCTACCGGAAGCGGATCCGGTTCATCTGCGCCTCCCGTGCCTTCGCATCCGTCGATCTGTCGCGGTTCCACATCTGGAATCGTCGCGGCCGCGCCGATGAAATCACCCAGCTCTCCGGCCGGCTCCGGCGCCAGGTGGCCCGGCTCGGCGCCGACTTGGTCATCATCGACCCAATCTACAAGACGTATGGCGATCGTGAGGAAAACTCGAATACGGAGATGGCCCAGGTCCTGAACGAGCTGGAAAAGCTCGCCCATGTCACCGGTGCGGCGGTGCTCATCGCCGCGCATTTCCCGAAGGGCAATCTCACCGGCCGCGACGCCATTGACCGCGTCGCGGGAGCGTCCGTGTTCGGCCGCGACCCAGATGCGCTGCTCATCATGACGCCCCACGAGGCGCCGGATGCCTTCGTCGTCACGCCCATCCTCCGCGATCTGCCGCCGCAATCGGAGTTCGTGATCCAGTGGGCCGCGCATCACTTCGAGCGGATCGCCGCCGATCCGCGGGCGGTGCAGGGCAGGGACAAGGGTGAATCCGGAAAATCATCGACGACCTACATCATCGGCAGTCATCGCGCGCTCTTCGCGACGATGCCACCGCTCGCATTCGACCGCGAGAATCCCGAGGGCAGCGAAGTCGTCCAGTACGTCGCGCAGAAACTCGCAGGGGAGGGCAAGGATCCCTCCAAGGCGCTCTCCGTCTTCAACTACATCCGCAAGTCGGATCGGGGCATTCTCGTCTTCGATTCTCAGCTCAAAAAATGGAAGGGGGCCAACCATGTTCCGGCCTGAATTCCACGTTCCGAATACCACCCCGAATACCACCAAAATACCATGTACTAGGACCTGGTATTCCGGGGTGGTATCTAGACCGGTATTAATACCAGGTGCTCTTCTTCTAAAGAAGAAGTGGGAGAGCATTTCTAAAGCTCTCCCCACTTCTTTAGTGGGACAGGCAAAACCGGCGCGGTCGATGCACCAGCCAGGAGGTCGCCGATGAACTCGCGTGAAAAAGGCAAGCGCGGCGAGCGACGTTGGCGCGATGTGCTGCGCGATGCTGGTTTCCTGAAAGCCCATCGCGGCGCGCAGTACTGCGGCGGTCCCGACTCGCCCGACGTCCAGTGCCCCGAGCTGCCCGGCCTGCATTTCGAAGTAAAGGCCGTCGAGCGGCTCAACGTCTGGCAAGCGATGGCCCAGGCGGAGCACGATGCTGGTTCATCCAAGACGCCCATCGTCGCCCACACCCGCAACCGTGCCGGCTGGCTCGTGACGATGCGCGCCCAGGATTGGGTGGCGCTCATTCGCGAATCGTCGCACGTCGTGGCGTCCCCCGTAGCCGCGAGCGTGAGCGAGTGGTCCGAGGTCTCGCGTTCTTCCGCGTCTCCCACGTCTTCCCCGTCTTCCGAAGCCGCATGACCTACGCCGACCGCCAGTCCGAGCACGACGCCGCGTACGCCCGCGCCTACGCCGAGTGGGTCGCGTCGCTGCCGCCCGCCGAGCGCGCGAAGCTCGAGGCGCAAGGCCTCGCCGCGCCCGACACTTCGCGCAAAACGTCCACCCGCCAAGCCGACCCCACGATCCTCAAGCTCGCCGCCGCACCAGACCCGGCGCCCGGCGCCGCCGCTGACTCCGACCCTCAACTCTCGACCCTCAACTCTCAACTCAGCGTGCCCACCGCGCCGAGCGCGGCGGACACGCTGGCCGCCTTCTGCGCCCGGATCCGCGCCCACCCGAACCCGCTCCTCGCCTTCGATGCCGCGTGCTTCGCGTCCGGCCTAATGGCCATCGAGGGGTTAAGCGAAACCGCGCTCGCCAGGCGCCACGGCGTAACCCGTGCGGCGTTTTCGAAAATCGTCGTGCAGTGGTCCGAGACGTTCGGCCTGCACCCCTCGCGCGGCATGCGTTCGAAGAAAGCCCGCGAGGTCTATCGCCGCGCGCGATTGACATTCCTCGCTCAGCAACATGAACGCCGCGCCGCTTGAGCCACTCGCGATCGACTTGTCCGCTGAAATCAACGCCGCCTTCGCGAATGCGCGGACCCACGCTGCCGCCGCGACTGCGAGTGCCAACGATGCCGTCACCCGCGCCCTCGAATGCGGTCGGCTGCTCAATCAGCAGAAGGCCGCGATGCCCCATGGCGCATGGCAGTCATGGCTCGCCACGCATTGCCCCGAAATCTCCGCCGCGACGGCTCGCCGGTACATGGCCCTGGCAAAACGCTCACGTGAGCGTTTTCTCGACGACGGCGCCGGCCTCCGCCAGGCGTACCTCGCCACCGGCGTGCTCCCCGCATCGCCGCGTGCTCCCCGCGAGCCCGACGCGAATACTCCCACGATCACCTTCGTCCGCGGCCTCGATCAATTCCGCCGCTGGTTCAATCGCCGCACCGACGAATGCCCGCTCGACCAGTGGACCCCCGACGCCCGGCGCCTTTTGCGAAACGAGCTCGCCTGGTTCAAGAGGCTTTACGATCAACTCGGCCAGCCAATGCCGCGCAAACCGCAATAGATGGCCGGTGAAAATCCGGAATAGAATAGGGATATTTCCGGTACAATCCCCCGGTGCGACCTGCTACCATTCGATACGATGCTTGTTCCCACGCCCGAATTTCCCACACCTGTCGATGAATCACAGCCACCCTTCAAGAACCTTCGATTCCTGATCGTGGATGATAATCCCGATGGCCGATTTCTCGTATCGAAGACCCTGCTCCGGAAGTTTCCCAAGTCCACAATCGTCGAGTGCCAGACTGGTGAGGCCGCGTTGCCGATCGTCGAGCAAGAGAAACTCAGCTTAATCGTCGCGCATCGGACGTACGAATACGATGGGACGACGTTGGTTCGCGAACTACGCGCCCGCAACGCCAGCGTGCCCATCCTGATGATGTCCGGCATCAATCGCGAGGAAGTCGCCACAGCCGCGGGCGCGAACGCCTTTCTCACGTACGAGGAATGGCTGCTGGTTGGAAATCACGTGGCGTCGTTGTTGGCGCAAACGGCTGAGGCACAATCGGACCGTCGCTGCTCCACGCTCACGCCAGCCACCAGCCGATGATCAAAGTCGCCCTGACCGACGACGATGCAGGCATCCGCAAGGTTGTCCGGCAGACCCTGACGCGTCAGCCCGACATGGAGCTTCTTTGGGAAGCCGAGGATGGCCTCGACGCGCTGGAGCGCACCGATGACGCGGAACCTGACGTTATGGTGATGGATATCGACATGCCACGCATGAACGGCTTGGAGACGCTGCGGCAGATTCTGAAATCCCGCCCCACTGTGAAAGTCGTCATGTTTTCCGGTCGTTCGGCGGAGGAACTCGCCGAGATTGCCCTCGGGGCGGGCGCATTGGGCTGGGTGTGTAAATCGAAACCCCAGGATCTTCCCGACGCGATTCGTGCCGTGCATCTCGGCTGCGTCTTCATCGGCGCCTGAAGCGCCATCGTTCGCCCTGCGGGCTCGCTCGGCGATCCCGCTCCCGCGCAACTGCCCGCGCGCCTCAACGTTCCCGACCGCCAGTGGTTTCCTCTCGGCGATTTGCTATCTGCTATTGGCGATCGAACGGCGCGCTCGTCGCGCCGCGCATCACCGCAGCCGCTACCGCTCGCCCGTCCTCCATTCCGCTCCGCGCGTCCGTTCCGCCTGGTGGCTCGCTTCGTGCCCGTCCTGCCGGGCCGCAACGCCCCTCGCCGCCTCGCTCGGCGGACTCGTGCCGAGACCGCCTGCGCGTCGCTGCGCGACCGGCGGCTGCGGGCGTTGCGGCTGATCCGGCAGCACGGTCACTGCGCTCACCAGCAGGCTCCACTCCCGCACTCCGCTCCATTCCGGCCGTTCGATCGGCAGCGCCTGCTCGTTGGTCCTACTTCCAACGCGCCGCGTGCCCAAACCAATCCCAGCGAGCGAGACGGCGCAGCCCCGCCGACTTGCTCCACCAACACGACCGTCGCCCTTCGGTTGCCGGTACAAAGTCAGCCGCTCGTTCGCTGCGCTCTCTCGCCACACGAACGCGAATCGCGCGCCCCAACGTACTGCGTTTCCGATTCCTCGCCCCGCACCCGTTGCGCCGGCCAGCACCGGCGTTGCGGCGGCACTGCGCTGGCGGCTGCGCCGTCCCGCGTCGTGTCCGCCGTCACGTCCGTGCTGTCCGTCACACCGGCTGCAGGCGGTCAGCGCACAATCCGGCGCTATGTAAAGCGTGCCCATTTTCCGGCCTCAGTCCAAGTGTTCCATCGGCCGGGGGCATACCCGTCGCTGCGCTTGCCGTGAGCCTGTCGAATCGGCTCCGGCGCGTTACATAGCGCGGGATTGTGCGCCCACCGCCAGGGCTTTCCACGGACTGCGTTTCGGAATGAGGCGCGCGAAGCCAAACTCCAGCGCGGCTCCGCCGTAAGTTTACCGTAATCGCTCACGCCGACCGCACGCCGCAACGCTCCGCCGCACCCAACAAGGTTATTCGTGCGGCGCTGTCGCGCCATCGAACACGACCCCCGCCCCCGCCCGGCTCCGTCCTACCTCGCACGCGCCGCGCCGCCCGTGACCCCGCGGCGTTGTCCCGCCTCGCGTGCCGCTCGCCAGGCGCTCCCCGCGTTCTCTCGCTGCGCTCGTTCACTGGGAGCTTCCCCCCACCGCCCAGGCGCGCGGTGGCCCCGCGCGTCCGCGCGGCATCGCTTCGCTGGCCGCGCGGCGCGCTTGCGCGCCTCTGGCGCGCCGCCAACAAACCGGCGCGCTAACGCGCGCCTCAACAACGACAACGCTCCGCCGTCTCAGCGCTCCGCGCGCGTTTGCCGCTCCGCTGTCTGCGCTTTCGCGCGGTTTCGTCCGGGTGACACGCCCCCGCGCGCATGGAAATTGTCCCGCAACCCCACCGCGGTGGCCGCGCCACCAAATTCAGCCGCGCGCTTTTCGACCGCGTCGTGACCGCCGTCCGGGACGGCTCCGGCACCGTCCCGGCAATCGAACGCGAAGGCATCGACCAGTGCACGTTCTACCGCCACCTGCAGCGGCACTCCGCCCAGCAGTGTTCCGATTTTCAGCGGTTGGTGATTGGGAATGGTCACGTGATGCGTGCCGTTGACTTGGGTGGTCAGCCGGATGTGCGAACCTTCCTGTCGGACGCGCTCGTAACCCAGCACCCGCAATGCTCGCGCCACGTCCTGTCCCGACACTTGGCGCGGAATCCTCACACCGCGAATACCTCGTCGCGGACAAAATGGAGACGTATCACCTTCGGCGTTTCACCGGCGGCACCGTCGCCAAAGTGGCATTGGACCGCCTCCCGCACCATTTTCCGCACCTCTTCGATTGTCTCTCCCTGGGTGGCAATGGCGTGGCCCAGTGCGGTGGCCACATAGCCACCGTCGACCTCGTCCTCGCGCACATCGAAAATGATCTCCGTCATGCCCACACTATGATCCGTCATTCGACGGAATCAACTCTCGTGTCGGCCGTTGCCGGCGCATGACGCGTGAGATCGTTCGCCGTACCTTGGTTCTTCGCCCGGCGCTCGTCACTTGTCACCCGGCACTCGTCTGCCGGTCACGCTGGTGCGCTCGCTTAAACTTCAACTTCCAACTTCAACTGCGCGACCGTGCCTCGCCGCGTCCGGCGCCCGCCCTGAGCCCGTCGAAGGGTTGACACCCGCGCCGGCGCATGAGCGCCAAATCCCTCCGCATCCTCTCCCTCCTCGGCAAAGGCGTTGGCCTGGTCCTAACCATCGCGGCCCCGTTCGGTTCGACCGCCCACGGCATGATCGTCTTCGCCGCCGCCTCGATCCTGAAGGATGTGGTCAATCGCGTCGGCGACATCGTCGACGACGGCAAAGCCAACGACTCCTTCAAACCGTCAGCCTTCTGAGCCAAGAAACCGCTGGATGTGGCGGTCGAGTGATGAAAGGCCGCCGGCGCAGGAAGCGGCCTGCACCCGCTCGACCATTTCGGCGGACCAGGCTTCCTCTTCGACCTGTTCGTTGATGAACCAGTGCATCAGCACCTGGGCCGGATAGTCCTTCGCGGCCACGGCCGCCTCGTACACGGCGTTGATTCCACGCGTGTTCGCGCGCTCCATTTCCTGCGCCGACCGGGCGACGTCCGCCAGCGACCCGAAGTCCTGCCCGGGCGCGGGAAGAGCGGCAAGCTGCGGCATCCCCCGCCGGTCGAGTACATGATCGATAATTTTTTGCGCGTGCTCGCGCTCTTCCCCCGCTTGTTTCGCGAAAAATTCGGCGAAGCCCGAGAGGTTCTCGGCCCGGCACCAGATCGACAACGCCTGATACGCCAGAGCGGCAGACAATTCGTGGTTTAGCTGGCGGTTGAGCTCAGACAGGACGGTGGGCGGAATGGCGGGAGAGGGCATGGTGGGGTGCAAAGCGTTGAGTCATGCCAACTCCGCGCTCGGAGTCGAGCCGGCAGCGTGCGATCGCGCGGCGCACGACGCCGCCTTGGGGCTACGCGGCAATAGCCGAAACTGAATTCGGAAAACTCGCATCGATCGCTTTCGCGCATTGGGACGGCCGGCAGTCGTCTGGGCCCGACTTCACTCCACCGCAAACACCTTCATGACCTCATCGCCGAGATGGTTGATTACCTTCACCGCGATCCGCCCCGTTGATGGCTTTGCGAACGGCCGCGAGACCGCGCTGTGCAGCGTTTCCCAGGCAGTTTCATCGATTTCCGCTTTGAGCGTCGTTTTGAGCGATTTGTAGGGATCGCTGGCGCCGAGGAAGTAGGCGTGGCGGACGAAGAAACTCTCTTCGTTGTAGTCGGTGTCGATGAACCAGCAGGCGATGCCGTCGGGCCCATCGCTCACGACTTCGCCGGTCTGCGGCTTGAACACGTCGACGCCATTCACGCGGACGCGCACCGTGTCCTTGCCGACTTTCTCGATGTCGATGTCAGGTTCCCCGAAAATGACGAAGAGATTTCCGCTGCCAGTGTTCTTCAGTTCGCCTGCCATGTGCAGGTCCGGGTTCATCCGCGCCTTGAGCACCGGAATCTTGCCGAGTTTTTCGAACTCCGCCGAGTGCGCGTCATAGTTGAAGGCACAGGCAATCAGGACGTCGAAGCCCGCATCGCCGGCCTCACGCGCCGCCGCGACCAGATCGGGTCGCGTGACGGTCCCGAACTCCGGCCCGATGAGAATGCCGGCGCGTTTCTGCGGCGCATCCTCGCCCTTGCCTTCCTGATACCGGCCCTCCGCGCAGATATAGTTTCCTGGCCAGCCGGTGAGCGAGGTGAACACAACCCGGTCCTCCTTGTGTGCCTGCTGCACGCCGGACGTGCGGAGATTGTCGAGAATCACCGTCGCGAAATCAGGTGTGCCGGCGACGCCGTCGCGCGCTTTGCCATCGGAAATCCGCCAGCCGTCGATCACGTCGTCATTCTCATCCACGGCGAGCACGCGGTGCGGCGAGAGACTCTCGACCGTGAAGGGGCCTGCGACACGGACCTTGTTCCTGTCATCGTAGGGTCGGTCGTAGAGAAACTCGTTATCAGCTTTGGCCGCGATGGAGGCATCGATGGCCTTCTGCCGCGCGATCCGGGCTTCCCACCACTGCGCATGCGCGTCCTTCGCCGGCTTCGGCCAGTCCTTCTCTGCGGCACGCGGGACTTCCCACTCCTCCCACTTCTGTTTGAGCAATTTGTTCAACTGCGTGCGCAGCGGCTCGAGTGTCTTTTGTGCCTCCTCCCAGATGACGTCGATCTCCGCGTTGTTGGCGATCGACTTGAGCGTGATGTGCGGGACCCGTTCGTAAACGAACCCATGGCGAATGTCGCCGCGCGTAGGCTGTTCCGACGGCGCCTTGCGCGTGAGCTCCGCCTCCTTCCGCTGGCCCTCGGGGCTGTCGGCCAGCAGGTAATACGGGTAACGCGCCCCCATGATCCGGGCGCGAGCCAACGCCAGCGCCACGCGAGAGGTATCGATCGTAATCCAGCGGCGGCCCCACTGCTCGGCAACGTAGGCGGTGGTGCCAGAGCCGCAGGTGGGATCTAGCACCAGGTCGCCCGGATCGGTGGTCATCAGGACGCAGCGTTGGATGGTGCGGGCCGAGGTTTGGACGATGTAAGTTTTATCTTCAGAACGGCTCGAAAATTTCACGTCGCTCCAGATGTTGTTCACAGCGACGGCAGGAAAGTCGTCGATGAAGCGAACATAGCTGAGGCTAGTTCCGCGGGCCTCCAAACGATTGGAGAAACCTAATCGTTTCATGCCCTGCTCATTGGTCTTCCAGCGATTCTGCAAGCTCGGTCGAAACTCGATACCGCCTACTCTCACCGGGAACCATGAAGCGGCGCCTTCGCCTTTCTCGCGACCCATGCTCTGGCTCGTTAGATTGTCTTGTCGATATACACGTGCGCCGTTTCCGAGTAGTTCGGGCTGGGTTTTCTCTTCCTTGGACATCGGACGCCGCTCTAGCGAGGACAGTTCGATTCGTGAGTATTCGGCGAACCCACCTTGGTCGCCCGCCTTCGGCAACCACGCATCGCGGAATTTTAGGACCGACTTGTTGCGGGCATACCAAACAACGTAGTCAGTGACTGGTGACAGGTAGTCTTGGGTTTGGCTACTTGTCTTTTCGATCGTGATCAGCGCGACGCAGTTGTCCTCACCGAACACTTCGTCCATCACCGCGCGAATACGGTGCACATTCTCGTCGCCGATCTGAAGAAAGATTGATCCCGAGTCTGCCAGCAAGTCGCGCGCGATCGTCAGCCGGTCTCGGAGATAAGTCAGATACGAATGAATTCCGTCCCGCCACGTGTCGCGAAAGGCCTTCACCTGTTCCGGCTCGCGCGTAATGTGGTCGGCGTTCCCGTCCTTCACGTCGCGGCTCGTCGTCGACCACTGGAAATTCGAGTTGAATTTGATCCCGTACGGCGGATCGAAATAGATGCACTGCACCTTGCCGCGCAGTGCCTCGCGCTCGGCGAGGCTCGCCATTACCTGCAGCGAGTCACCGAGGATCATCCGGTTGGTCCAGTTGGCGTCGTGCTGGTAAAAATCCGTGCCTGTGGCGTTCTTTGGCAGCCCGTTGAAATCGGCGAAGAGATCGATCTGCGAGTCGGCGGCGCGGGCGCGCTCTTTCGACTGCCTGAGCAGGTCATCGATCAGGACTTTGGGATGGACCTTCTCCTGGATGTAGAGCGGCGGTGCGTTGACCACGAGGTTTGTCCAGTCCTGGTCGTCCTTGCCGCGCCAGACGAGTTGCGGGTCGAGGTCGCGGTTCCGCCGCTCGTAGGCGAGCCGAATGGGCGACTTCTCCGCCTCCTGCATCACCGACTGAAACTCGACCGTCGGCAGATTCTTCCGCTTCGCATCGTGACGCAGCGTGGCGATCGTTTTGCCGGCGCCGTTTTTCTTCGGGGTCTTTTTAGGTGCTGGCATGGCTGGCAAGTGCCCGCGTGGGCGACGCGTTGGTAAAAGAGCGGATCAGTTTGTCGAACTCGGCTTCGATCTCGAACACGCTCGTGAACTCGGCGAACGCCCACCGGCCGTATTTCGCGAGATTGTTCACGCCCGGGACCCAGTAGGAGCGCATGGTGTTCGCCTTCTCTTTCGCGTCCTCGCCGCGATACCCTTTGATTTCGACGATGAGGTTGAGCGGCTCCTCGCCGCCATCATCCACCTGGACGATGAAATCGGGCAGGTATTTGTGCGGATTCGCGCCCTTCAGGTAAGGCACGTCGAAGTTGAGCCCCTGGTTCTTCACGTAGGCCAGAACGCGCGGATGCGCCTCCGCGACGCGGCAAAACTCCGCCTCCCAATCGCTGTCGCACACGACCCAGTTCACGTGGCACTTGTCGGGAGCTGTCTTCCACCGTGTCTTCTTCGACGTTGTGAAATTCACGTGGGCGCTGGAGCCGGTGGGGTTGTACGCATCGAGAGTCGCCTTGATCTCGTTTTTGCCCCGCAGCGTGTCGGTGATGGCCGCCTTGATTCGCTCGCAGGCCTGGTCGGCGAGGCCACGATAAAGGACGTGCGCGGGAAATGTCTCGCCGCTGCAGCGCAGATAACCGCCTTCCACCCACTGCCGCACAATCCGCTTGAGCTGCCCGAAAAGGTGCAGCCGCGGTTCATCCCCCGGATCGCGGTAGTGACGTTCGAGCAGGTGCTGCGTGAGGCGGAACAGGATCGTGGCCGTTCTCACGTCCTTCAGATGGTCGGCGGAAAGCGTCACGCCCTGGCCAACCAATGGTTCGTTGCGCACTTTGGAAGAGCCAACGAGCTTCGGCGTGATCTCCAGGCACGAGTCCGGGGAAAAGCGCGCCGTGAGCTCGGCATCAGGCAACTCGACGCGATAGCCATCGACCCGCGGGAACCGAATCTCGAGCGCGTCCCGGTCAGGGCGAACGGCGAACACATGTTCCACCGGCCGGGGCGGTTTCGGCGGGGCGATCACGGGCTTCGCGGTGAAATCGAACGGAATCCCGAGAATGTCGGCATACTCGACGGACAACCGGCCGTTTTCGTCGAGGTCGTAGGATTGACGGCGTAGTCCGCGGCCTACGACCTGCTCGCACAGCAATTGCGTGCCGAAGGCCCGGACCCCGATGATATGCGTGACGGTATTGGCGTCCCAACCCTCCGTCAGCATCGCCACGGAAACCACGCAGCGGATCGAGTCCCCGAGCTTACCCTCCTTGCCCACCGTGTTCATCACCTCGCGCAACAAGTCCTGATCGGTGATTTTGCGCGCCTTTTCCGGATCACCGCGCTCGATCATCTCGCGACGGAACCGCTCGATCTCGTCGCCGGCGATTTCCCGGAAATCCTTGTCGAGCGCCTCGCCGGATTCGAGTTGCTCGCTGTCGATGAGCAGCGTGCGCGGCCGCGGGAGGCGGTGGCCGGTTTCGTCGTAGTTCTGAAAAAGTTGAAATCGACCGCCGTGAAATACCGGCGGCTTTCCTTCGACCGCCGGCCGGTGGAAGCCGGAAATGTAATCGTGAACGAGCTTCGACGTGGAGGTATTGTTGCAGACGACGATGAAGACCGGCGGCACCGAAATCCCCTCGCGCTTCCAGAGGTCGAAGGTGATTTCATAGTGCCGGTACAGCGCATCGAGTGCCGTGAGGAGAGGCACGGGAAGACTGAGCGGGTCGAGCCCGCCCGATTTGCTGCGACCTTTCTTCGGCATTTTTTTGCCGATATGCGCCCAGAGGTCGCGGTAGATCGGCATGGCTTCACCGGGCACGTTATCGGCGACGGGAACGCGCGGCAGTTTCACGATGCCGCATTCGATCGCATCGATTAGCGAAAAATCGCACACCGTCCACGGGAAGAGGGTGCCTTCCGCGTAACCGGACCCACGCAGAAAAAACGGCGTCGCCGAAAGGTCGAAAACCGTACGGACATCGAGCTTCCGTTTCACGATTTCGATGCCCGAAATCCAAAGCCGTGCGGCTTCGCTGTTCTTCTCGGCTTCGTCTTTTTCCTCCGCATCCAGGTCGTCGACATCCTCCCCGCCTTCGGGCGTGGCCTTGTGCCTATAACAGTGGTGGGCCTCGTCGTTGATCACCAAAACGCTTTTCAGACCCATGAGGTCAGGCATCACGCGTTGCAGCATCTGCCCTTCTGTCTCGACCGTATTCAGTTCGGGCCCGCGCCCCTTCAGCAGCGCGCGCCCCACCTTCGACACCTCCATGCGCTCGCGGAGCTTGAACGCGTGGTAATTGGTGATGACGACTTTCGCCTTAGCGATTTCGCCGAGGAGATCCGATGGCACGAGTTCGCGGTGCTTGTAATAATTGTCACCATCGCTTGGCAGCACGACGCGAAGCCGGTCACGGATCGTGATGCCCGGCGTGCAAATCAGAAAACCACGGGTGAACGCCCGGCTGCCGGGACGCCGGACGGCGTTGACCGTCTGCCACGCAATCAGCATCGCGATGACCGTTGTCTTGCCTGCGCCGGTGGCGAGTTTCAGGGCGATGCGGAAGAGTTCAGGATTCGCCTGGGCGTTCGCGGCGCCCAGATAGCCAAGGATCTTCTTTCCACGCTCGCCCTGTTGCGGCGCCACCTCGGTCAGCCAGATGGCCGTTTCGATGGCCTCAATCTGGCAGAAAAACGGCCGCAGGCTTTGAAACGGGTAGCTGCGCCAGTGCTGGAGCAGGCGTGCCGTCTCCGGCGTCACTTGCCACTGTTGCGGGTTGGGAAGCTGGCGCCACTGATCAACATATCCCCGGATTTCGTTGATGATGGTGTTGGTGTCGTACTGCTGGCGCGGCGTTGTCAGCCCCTCGTCGTCTTTGAACAGCAGCTCGTCCTGTTTCGTCGCCGCCGACACGCGGCGCTTTTTCGGTTTCGGCACCGGGGTGACGAACGAGGACAGCCGTCGTGCCTCGATGATCCGGTCCGTGGGCTGGCCATCGGGATCCAATTCCCAATGACGACCTGGATATTCGTAAGGGGAGTTGAGGATCGGCTGCTCGAAGAAATGGAGCGGCATCGTATGCGTGAGCGGGATAAGCGCCGCTGGACGCAGCGCGAGCCCGAAGTTGACTATTCCCGCGACCAAGTTGGAAGGAGGAAATAAGAGGTCACACCCGCGACGCCGCCTGTTCACAACGCCCCCCTTCGCGGTGCCGGGTCCCTAAGAACCACTTCACCTGGGCGTTTTCGCATACGCGCGGTAATCGCGTTCGAGTGATCCATTTTCCGACACGGCTGATGTTCTTATGCGATAGCCGACCTATTTTCTTATTTTTCGCTTCGAAGAATCGATTGGCCGGCACGCTTGGCGCCGGCGCCTCGCCGTACAATTTCGTTTAGAGCAGACAAAACCTACAATCGCAGCGCCGCCATTTTTGCGCGTGACGCAGGCTTGAAAATCGGTTGGAGTCTCGCTTCGTCCAGCTCTTCACTATTTAGGTGAGAGCCAGTCAGCCCTAACTCCGCCTCGCCATGCGCAACGCGTTCGTTGCAATATGGGTGACCGGGATGGTGATTTCGCCATCCCTTGGGTGGTCGGTGTCCCTCTTAGGCAATGCACGCGGAGATGAAGATGGGCGCAACGTTCCCGTGCCCCGCTCAGCCCGTGTGGCGGTTCTGCGCCTCCGAATGCGCGAGGCAATAAGGCGATTCATGTAACGCTTCGCCGTTCGTCGGCTATCTCGCTACGGAGCCATGCCAGCCACCCCGATTTCCACGGAGCAAGAGCTTGACGATGACGCACTCGTCGGGGCGGTTTGTCGTGGAGACGTGCAAAGTTACTGCCTGTTGTTCAAACGGCACGCCGAGTCGCTGCACGTTTACGTGGCGTTCCGTGTTTGGATACCACACCTGGTCGCGGAGACGGTGCACGAGACATTCGTCTGGGCCTATCGACACTTGGACCAGTTCCAGCCGGGCACATCATTCCAAGCATGGCTGCGCGCCATCGCATGGAATCTCGCCCGAGCCGAGCTGCAAAGATTCGCCCGCGAGCACAAACGTCGGGAGAATTATCTTAGGCATCGGCTCACGTTGGAGTGCCTCGCCGCGGGTGAAAACAGCGATTGCGCAGAGCTGGACACGCTACGCGAATGTCTGGGCCGTCTGAAAAACGACGCGCGCCATCAGCAGATCATTCACCTGCGTTATCACGAAGGCCTAACCAGCCGCGAGATTGCGCCGCTCGTTGCGCACAGTCCCGTGTGGGTCCGGGTAACATTGCACCGTATCGTCCAGCAGCTGCGCACGTGTATCGGCGCGAAAACAGCTCGCCCGCCATGCTGACGCACGAACAAATTGTCGCCTTCCTTGAGGAAGCGTGGTCGCCCGATTCAAGTTCGGGCTTCGAGATTGAACTGACCGCGAAAGCGGCGGCCGTGACCCAGCTACTCGAACTGGCGCAATACGACTCTCTGCTGCGCGCGCTCATCGCTGGTGCCTCGGAACGCGCTCGCATCGAAGCCTCTGTCCTAGCGGCGATCCAGGAGCCGTCGCTTCAACGCGGGGGCTCTGCGTCATCGCACACGACGTCGCGGCCGATGCTCGGCCTTCCATGCAGTAACTTTGGGAACACTATGAACGAGCCCGATCACACCCCCGACAAAGTCACCCGCGACCTGCTGAAAGACCAGATGGCGGAACAAGGTATCGAGATCCGTTCCCGCAGTCCGGGAAAAGACGCACAGGTGGAGAAGGAACTGGCGGAAGAAGCCACGTGGGGAGATAAATCCAAACCCGCGCCGACGCGTGACGCCGAGAAGAAAGGCGAGGACAATGACTATTACCACGGCTTGAGTCAGTAGTTTGGCTGCCACGAATGAAAAACGTTCAAGTATTCGAGGGAGCACGACTCGAGCCGAAGCCGCCGGATTTTCTGGGTAACCACGCGCGGTGCCGGTTTATCGGACGGGATACCTCCGGACTGCCGTCTGCGGTGCCGCTGTCCGATGAACTACTCAGCTCGCATCTGCTTTTCCTCGGTGGCATCGGCACCGGAAAGACCAACGCAATCTTGCAGCTTCTAGCGCAGCTTCGCCGTTCGATGACTGAGCGCGACGTGATGGTCGTATTTGATACAAAAGGTGACTTTTACCAGGAGTTCTACCGTCCCGGCGACACGGTCATAAGTAACGATGGGAAGGCGACGGGGCCGGCCTCGGTGGATTACTGGAACATATTTCACGAAATTGGCACCGGCGAACAAGTGGAGGCCAATCTCGTGGAGATTGCGAAGACGCTCTTTTACGAAAGGACTGCGCGAACGAGCCAACCGTTTTTTCCCAACGCGGCGCGCGACCTGTTCGGTGCGATTCTCCATCACTTCGTTCGTTCTTCCGAAGCGGCAGCCATGGACAACGCACGCTTACGGTCGTTTCTTGACCAAGCAGCGCCCGGCGACCTGCGTGCGCTGCTCCAATCGCATGCCGACATGAAGGCGATGGTGAGCTACATCGCCGACGATCGCTCGCCACAGACACAGGGCGTGCTGTCTGAGCTGCAGCAGATGGTGAGGGAGATCCTGATAGGCAATTTCCGCAAGGCGGGCACGATTTCGGTACGCGACGCAATTCGCAGAAAGGGCGGGCGCTGCATTTTCGTCGAATACGATCTAGGCATTGGAAACCTGCTGACGCCGATCTACCGGTTGCTGCTTGACCTGGCAATTAAGGAGGCGCTTTGCCGTGCGAAGAGCGAGGGCAATGTCTGGTTCATCATCGATGAGTTTCGCCTGTTGCCGAACCTGCAGCACGCTGACAACGGGGTCAATTTCGGGCGAAGTCTCGGCGCGAAATTCGTGATCGGCGCGCAGAATATAGATCAGATCTTCCACGGCTACGGAGAGTCCCTCGCCCGGAGCATCCTTTCCGGGTTCATGACAACGGTGTCGTTTCGAGTGAACGACGCGAACACACGGGAATTCGTCAAGGGCCTGTTCGGCAAGAATCGGAAACGCGAAACCTATATGGCGTCGGTGCAGACTCGCGGCATATCGGAAAGCGTGCGAGAGGCCAATGTGATCGAGGACTGGGACACAGCGAACCTAGTGACCGGTCAGGCGATTTTGGGCCTGCCCGGCTACATGCCCTTTCTATTTCAGTTCGATCGATATCAGTCCGCGACCACCTAGACGAATGAATCCACTATGAGCTTCCAGCTAATCGACCAACGAATCGCGCCCGCCGAGGGCGAAATAACGGTGCGCACGTATCATTGCACCACGATCTCGCCCGTCTTCGGCCTGATTGGGCTGGAGACCAACGGTTACCTGACCGTGACGAACAAACGGATGATATATTATTCCGAGGGATCATCGCTCTTCGGCGTAGCCGGCCACAGCAAACTCTACAAAGATGTGCCGCTGGCTGACGTCGCGACCATTTCGCTCAAAGAGGGAACACGTTTCAGTATCCTCCGGCTCTTGGCCGCCGTGTTCCTGGGGCCGATACCGGCGGCGCTCCTTGCCTTCCTCTTCGTGGTCGCGCTGGGGATGCTGAACACTGCACCGGGCGGAAACAGCTTCTACCTGCTGCGGATTGGCCTGTTTCTGCAGATGTCGGCGGCCGCGCTGTTCGTGCTACTCTCACTCTCGATACCGCGTGAGAGCATCCTCCGCTCGATGGTCGCCGCCTGCGGGCTGCTCCTGGTCGCCGTGATTCCTGCGATTATGCGCCTGCCGGCCCAAGGACTCCCGGCGCTCGGTCCGATCTACAGGGTTCCAATGCTCACGCTGGGCGTGCTGCTCCTGATCTATTGGGTCTGGTGCGTATATTGGTTCTTCCGGAAGGAATATCTCATGCTGGCGATCCGCTCGAAAACGAACTTCCCACCAATCATCCAGATTGCGGGCGTTTCGTGGTGGGGCAGGATCAATGTTGCGGCTGACCTCGCCTATGGAATGGCTCCAGCCGTCGACGCTAATGCGCTGTTCAAGGAAATCGGCGCGGTCGTGACGGATATCCAAACCATGGGCGATTTCGGGGTCAAGAAATGGCAGCAGCCAGCCGTCGCGGCGGCCACGGAGTCAGGCGCCAAGGGTTGGAGCTTTTTCGCGTTCCAACGGACATCGTTCCGACCCGCATTAGCCTGCTTTGCCGCGCTCGCGCTGCTGGTGGGCGCGGAGTCGATGTGGTATCTGCGCAACGAGAAGCGGATGCTCGCGACGCGCATGCAGAGCGAGTTGGCGCAGGTGAGAGATCTAGCCCAGCGCGATTCAGCTGCGAGGACTTGGACTCCAAGATTGCTGGCTGCCGCCGAACGCGAGGCCACGGCAGGCGAAGCCGCCTTCGCGGCCAATCAATTTACCGACGCCATGGCTCACTGGAAGGTATCGCTGACAACCTACCGGGCCATCCCAGGAGCAGCGGACGCGCTGAAGAAAGCGTCGGCCCTTCAGACGCAATACAAGGCGAAGACTGGATCAACATATTTGCAGGAGTCCGCCAGCGAGCGGCTAAAGTCCGCCCAACTCATGAAGGCATTCAGCGTCCTGATCGATCAACATCCTAGTCCGAACGAGCCTTGGAGGGACGTGCGCAAACGTACCACCGCGGCGAGGGAACTGGATGAGGATAAGTGGGACCTGACTGGTCCCGAATGGGTCCGCGCCGGTTCGGGCGTGCCAAAGGCGACGCAGCTCATGCGTGCTGACCTTTGGGTAAAGCAAGCGGAGGCCGAAATAAAGAAGGACAATGCCGCCGGTGCGATCGCGGCAGCCGAAAACGCATTGAAGGAACTTGCCGGCTATCCGGATGCCGTACAGCGGCGAAAGTTGGCTGTCAACATGAGCGAGTATGGAAAGTGGTTACAGGCGGACGTGGAAGAAGGCGCCGGCGGCGCGGCGAAGCCGGCCGAGTATATCCGGCAATTCGAGCAGTTCGGCGGCGCGGATTGGAAGATGATCTCCGGAATGGTGGAAAATGCGCGCGGCATCGCCAACCGGAATGAATGGGACAAGTGCAACGAAGAATGGGAGTCCATCGTCAGCAAGATGCCTGGCGTTGTGCTCGCCGTGCGCTTGGGAAGGTGCGAAGTGGATGCCCGCCGCGGCAATTGGGGCACGGTCGCGGTGCTGGCCGGCAAGATCCTTCGAGATCAACCCGGACACAAGCGGGCCGCTGAGTTGAAACGCAAGGCGGACGGCATGGAAATGGCGCGCCGGGCCGAGCTGGCCTACGTGCGCGCGATGGCCACCGCACTGGACCAGGAGGTGGCTGTGGAGCGTATCAAAGTTGGCGATATGACCGACTTCATCGCGCACATGGACCGCTACGGCCGCGAAGAGTGGGCCCAGATTAAGGATGCCATCGCGAAGGCGGAAGCGTTTAGCCAAAACGAACAGGGTGCGGAGAGCCTGGCCGAATGGACCAAAGTGAATGGGCTATTCCCAGCAGCGGTGCAGAGGATGCGCGCGGAGATCTGGCTCGAGCAGGCTGAACTCGCCGCCAAAAGCAACAACTGGCAGCGCGCTCTTGTTCACGCCGAGCGCGCCCTCAAGGAAAAACCGGATCACGCGCGAGCGCGGCAGCTACGGGATCAGGCCGACTCGACCGAGGAAAAGCGGCTGCGACAGTCGAACTGACTCACCTGTAACTCTTGCCCCATGAATACGAGCTCAACGCCTGTTCAGCCCACCACGACCGCCGGTCCGTCCCTTTCGCCCCATGGCAGCTTCTGGCGCCGCAAGCCGTTCCTCATCGGCCTGGCCGCCGTCGTCGTAGTACTCGGTGTCCTGGGGTTCGCGCTGAAGGACAGTGGCACGTTGTCGTTCACTTTCGTGATCGACGGCAAGCCGCTGCCTGTGGGATTGGCGCCGAAGGTGGAGTTGGACGGACGGCCGTATACCAGCGGCGTGACCGTGGGGATGGGAAAGCACCGGCTCACCGCCGACCTGCCGAATGTCGAACCATTTGCGCAGGATATATGGGTCTTCGTAGGCAGGAAAGACCTCGGGGCGATCTCCCTCATCTCCAGCAAAGGGACGCTGGTCGTCGCAGTGAATCTGGTCCCGGCGGGCGTGACGGTTCGGCGGGGCCTCGAGTCGGTTGCCACTGGCATGGCTCCGCTAACCGTGGAGAAACTCGTTCCAGGTACTTACGACGTGGAGATCAAACGCGGTGAGTACACCGAGACGCACTCAGTCAAGGTGGCCGGCCGGGAACGGACCGAGAAGAAGATCGAACTCAACCTCGGCAGTGTGGAGCTAGCGGCGCATCCGGCGGACGCGGAATTCCAGCTGTCCGGCAACGGCCAGTTGTGGCAGGGCAAGCTGCCGGCACGGTTTGAAGATGTGCCCGTGGGCGATTACCGCTTTACGGCCCGTCGGAAGGGCTGGGAACTCGAGGCGAATGTAACCGTCGCGCGGGGAACGACGGCCACCCAACGAATCGAGTTCCCATACGGCTCAATCGAAGTGACGAGCGTGCCGCCCGGCGTCACCATCTCGTCGAACGGCAGCGAAGCGGGCAAGACGCCCCTTCTACTCCAAGAACTGAAACCGGGCAGATACACTCTGGCAGCCACAGACGGTGGGCTTGCCTCGAAAAAATGGACATCAATTCAGGCAGCTTTGATGTCGTTTTTCGTTGGTTGGTTTTCGAAGGCCACAGGCGAGAGGTAGCCGAGCGAGCTGT
>Ga0082335_1002543_pt1 | contig 33662 bp, 33 predicted proteins | sample Subgrocontami58m_FD_72375 | JGI IMG/M metagenome (GOLD analysis project Ga0082335, IMG submission 72375) | Subsurface groundwater microbial communities from S. Glens Falls, New York, USA - GMW37 contaminated, 5.8 m (SPADES assembly) (version 2) ... | reverse complement strand
TGAACAAAAACTCCAATAAGGCGGAATCATGGAATTAGGCTCTCTCTTTCTGGTACTGGCTGTTCTTGTGATTGTCGGCGTCTATTTGTATGCGCCCTTCACATCCCTTGCACGACGTGCGCGCAACAGCGAAACGCATGAGGTCTCTGCGTTGAAAGCGGAACGCGACCGCGTGATCAACTCCCTGCAGGAACTCGATTTCGATGTCAAACTCGGAAAAATTCCCGCAGAAGACTACCCCGAGCAACGCGCCAATCTCCTGCAAAAAGGCGCAGACATCCTTCGCAAACTCGATGAACTCGCACCGGTTTCATCCTCCGCAACCAATGCCGAAGCGTGGATCGAAAAAGCCGCCGCTGCAAAACGAGCGGACTCCTCCGAGAGAGTTGCACAGTTCAACGATGATGAACTCGAATCCATGATTGCGGCGCGGCGCAAGGAACACAAAAGTAAATCTGCCGGCTTTTGCCCAAAATGCGGCCAGCCTGTTTTGGTCACTGATAAATTCTGCCCCTCCTGTGGGAAGGCGCTGAAGTAAAAAAACCCCTCATCCCCAACCCTTCCCCCAAGTGGGGGAAGGGAGTCCCCTCTCCCATTTTGGGAGAGGGTTAGGGTGAGGGAATATTGAGGAACTCATGAAATTACGTCACACCATCATTTTAGCGATCAGCGCAATCCTGCTTGCTGCTTGTAACTTCACCCTGGCGGCAGATGTCACTCCCCCGCCCGGCTATGTTGTCCCTACCCCAGCCCCCACGCTGGGACCGCTTTACCCTGCCAGCGCTCCAGACATTGAAAATGGCGCAGCGATCTATGTGGAAAAATGCATGCCCTGCCACGGCAATACAGGTCTCGGCGATGGCCCTGATGGCAAGCAATTACCGGTGACGGTTGCGGCTTTTGCCTTGCCCGAAACCGCCCACAGAGCATCTCCCGCAAAGTGGTTTACGACTGTCACACAAGGCAACCTTGATCGTTTCATGCCTCCGTTCTTAAGCCTGAGTGATCAGCAACGCTGGGATGTTATCTCGTATGCTTTGACATTCCATACCACGCCTCAACAAATAGAAACAGGCAAATCTTTATTCGAAGAAAACTGTGCGGACTGCGCCGAGTTTTTCAACAACCAGGAAATGATGTCCGCGCTCTCTGCGGATGAAATCGTAAAGTTGATCAAAGAAGGCGAGGGCGATATCCCGGCATTTGGAAGCAATTTCAGCGACGACGAAGCCTACGCAGTTGCGGCATACATTCGCACTTTGACCTTCGCGCCTCCCTCCTCTCCAAAAGCTGCTCCTGTTTCCGAGACACCCATCACCGCCGAGGCAACGCCTCTCGGTGCCACAGTCCAGGCATTGGTCACGCCCGAAGCAACTGTGACCGGTTCACCTGTCGCCGCCAGCGCGGGCAAGGTCAGCGGTATCATTGAAAATCGTTCGGGCGTAGAATTCCCAACCGATCTTAAGATTACCTTGCGCGGTTATGACCACGGCAGTGACCCAAGCGCAGGACCGCAGGAAATTGTCAACCTCGAAGCAACTGTCAATGCAGACGGGACTTATATTTTCGAAACTGAGCTCGTTGAAAGCCGGATTTACCTGACAGAACTTGAAGTAGACGGTTTGAGTTATCAATCTGGATATGCGGTTGTGCCAGCCGAAGCTGCCGAATTGGTTCTGCCAACCATTGTCGTTTATGCCGCCACAGAGGATTTCTCCGCTTTGAGAATTGATACAGTTCAAGTTTTCTTTGACTTTGCAAATGCCGATGTCGCGCAGATCTTCGCGGTGTATTCCATCGTCAACACAAGCGATAAAACCATCATCATCACTATGGGCGATAAACAAGTTGTGCCTTTTATCGCATCCCCCGACGGCGCAGAAGGACTTGGCTACGAAGCCACGCAGAATAGCGCGCCCTTCGTGCCAACTGCAAACGGCTTTGCCATGCCGCCCAGCGAAACACCTTACGGACTGATCGCGTTCGCTTCCCTTCCGAAGACAAAAGAGATCGTCATTTCACAGCCCGCGCGCCTGCCCATTGGCGGCATCACCTTGTACCTGCCTGAAGGCATGGATGCAGAAGGCAAGACACTAACTGATCAAGGGTTGCAGGCGTTGGAGACCATGAACTTCCACGTTTACTCAGCCAGCGGTTTGAAGGTAGATGAGAGCATTGATTTCACAATCACAGGAAAACCGGAGACGACGGCTGTCAACCCCGATATCACCCAAAACAAAACGCTGTTGATCGGCGTCGGCGCGTTCGGACTGGCGCTTATCCTTGCCGGCGTGTGGATGTACATGCGCGACAGGAATAAAGAGGAGGAGATTGAAGAGCAAGAGTCTGAATTTGGCGACACTCAATCCATCATGGATGCCATCATCGCACTCGACGATCTGCACCGCGCCGGCAAACTCTCAGACCCAGCCTACAAACAACGACGCGAGGAATTGAAGAACGCGTTGAAGAGAAAATCATAAATAACATGTCATCGCGAGGAGGGCGCTCTTCCCAACGCCTGTCCTGACGGTTCGACTTTCGCTCACCGTGTCGAAGGGAAGCAATCCCCACATCGTGATGGAGATTGTGTCGCCACGGCGCCACGGCGACGCTTCGGGCAAAGTGCAAGTGCACCCTCGCAACGACATATGGAATTTCCAATGATCGAAGTCAAAAAACTCGTCAAACGCTTTGGGCTTAAAACCATCCTGCGCGGTGTGGATTTTTCCGTTGAGCCCGGTGAATTTGTGGCCTTGCTCGGTCCAAACGGCTCCGGCAAAACCACCTTCCTGCGGATTTTGGCTTCCCTCTCGCGGGCGTCCATGGGAAGTGTGAAAGTGGCAGGATATTCCCTCCCGAATGAATCTGCCCAGGTCCGCGCCAAATTGGGTGTGGTTACGCACATGCCCTTGTTATATCCTGACTTGACTGCAGAAGAAAATTTACAATTCTACGCCCGCATGTATGGCATTACCAATTTCCAATCACGGATCACTCTAGTCTTAGAGATGGTTGGGCTTGAAAATCGCCGCAAAGATCTCGTCCGCACATTTTCACGCGGCATGCAGCAACGACTCGCAATTGGCAGAGCGGTCATCCACGACCCTGAAGTGATCTTGTTTGATGAGCCCTATACGGGTTTGGATCAGGATGCCTCTGAAATGCTGGATGATGTGCTCCGCACTGTTGCCGCAACCGGACGCACCGTGGTCATGACCTCTCACGACCTCGCCCGCGCCGAAGACCTCGCCACCCGCTTCGACATTCTCTCGCGAGGTGTGATTACGGCGACAGCAACACAAAAAGAATTAAAGAAAACAAATTTGCTCACGTTTTATAAACAGGCGTTGGTGGAATAATTATGGCAACTAAATCAAAGATCATCGGAAACAGAAAGCGGAAGGTAGGAGGCAGAATGTCTTCCGCCTTCCGCCTTCCGCCTTCTGCCGCTCCGCGTTTCCTCGCCAAGCCGACGTTCTTCAAAGCAACAATGGCAATCGTCCAAAAAGACCTCGCCGCGGAGTTTCGCTCTCGCGAATTACTTTCCGCCATGCTGGTCTTTTCCATGCTGGTTATCCTGATCTTCAACTTTGCACTTGAATTGGATATTAAAGTGCGCCAATCCGTCACTGCCGGCGTCTTATGGACAACCTTCGCCTTCGCTGGCACTCTCGGCTTGAACCGCTCCATGGCCGTGGAAAAAGACCGCGGCTGTCTGGATGGTCTCCTGCTCGCGCCCGTTGATCGCTCTGCCATCTTCTTTGGAAAAGCCATCAGCAACCTGGCTTTCATGCTTATTGTGGAGGCGATTGTCCTGCCGCTGTATGCCCTGCTGTATAACGAAGTCCGCATCTTTCAACCTGCTTTTCTCGGCGTGATTTTACTTGGCTCGATTGGTTATATTGCCGTCGGCACTTTGCTTTCTGCCATGTCCGTGCAAACCCGCACGCGGGATGTATTGCTCCCGATTCTGCTTTTCCCTGTGGCTATCCCTGTCCTTTTAGCTTCCGTCAAAGCTAGTGGTGGATTATTAAACAACGCAACTTTTGCAGAGATCCTCGCCCCGCTCAACCTGCTCATTGTCTACGACATAGTCTTCATCGCTGTCGCTTTTATGGTATTTGATTTTGTTGTTGAGGAGTGAATGCAAATCAGCAAGTCAACCAATAAGCGAGTCAGCGAGTTGAAAATCGTAATTAGAAAATCGTAAATCGAAAAAGGAGTTCGTCCAATGCAATCCAAACCAATCGTACTCTCAATTTTGGATGTTGTTTCCATCATCGTGCTCGGCGTTGCTGCCTACCTGGCGCTCGTCTTCGCTCCCACTGAACTTGTCATGGGAGATGTACAACGCGTCTTCTATTTCCATGTCGGTACGGCCTGGGTGGGGCTGCTCGGTTTTATCCTCGCAGCGATTGCAGGCATTGCCTACCTGGCCACCAAAGACATGAAATGGGACCGCTTCGAGGTTGCGGCAGTCGAAGTCAGCACGATGTTCTTCTTCATCACTATTGTGCTCGGCTCCATTTGGGCACGCCCCGTCTGGAACACCTGGTGGACCTGGGATCCCCGTCTTACCACGGCCGCAGTGACTGAGCTTATCTACATTGCCTATTTCATGCTGCGCCAGGGTATCGAAGATCCCGAAAAACGAGCGCGCTTCGGAGCAGTCTACACCCTGCTGGGCGGTCTCAGCGCGCCGATCACCTTCATGGTCATCCGCCTCTTCCGCACTATTCATCCCGTCGTCATCGGCAGCCAAAGCGCCGAGGCAGAGGGCGGCTTCAGCATGACAACCGATATGCGCGCTGCCTTCTTCTTCTCCCTCTTCGCTTTCACCATTATCTTCATTGACCTGATCTGGCATCGCATCCGTCTTGGCCGCTTGCAGGACAAGGTCGAAGAACTCAAACTCAACCTCTCATTGTAATTGGAGCATAAAATGGAAATCACTCCCGATACCTCAGGCTACATGATCGCAGGCTATATCATCACTTTCCTGACCATGGGCATATATGTTTTTAGTATTTACCAGCGCAATAAGAACCTCAAGCAGGATCTTGAAACTCTCAAGTCTCTTGGTACGAAAAAAACCAAAAAGAAATAAACCATTTGAAAAGGAGTCCGCGTATAATCAAGGCGGGCTCTTTTTCAAATGCAAAGACCTCGCTGGACGATTGGCCTAATCTCAATCATGGTCGCCATTTCAAACATGGCGTTCACACGCGATGCTTCGCCTCCGCTCAGCACAAGCCTCCTGCCTGCTCCTGCTCCCAATCCACCGCCTGGCCCGGATCGATATTCCGTCATCACCGTGGAATATACTTCCTACGAATGGTATGTTGCGACTTGGGACGGGGATAATGTCGTATGCTCAGTGAATACCGACCACGAAAGTCCCCCGCTGCCGGAAGAAATTTATAGAGACTGCGGGGAAAAGATCTATAAAAAATGGATTTCTCAACCACCATGCAACCTGAACGATATTGAAAATTGCATTGGCTATTACACTTTCCTTGTGAACAGCACAACAAAGGAAAAAGAGATATCCATGCAGCTCGCGCCAGCCAGCGCTTGGATCTCGCTTGAAGATTGTGAACCGATATTAAGCAAATCCACCAATATCTGTGAAACTAAACCAACACTCGTCATCAGCGGCCAGGAACCTTTGCCAAACGAAGCCATCATCCGCATCGAGGGGATATACGACGGCGAGCCATTTTCTTGTGATGATGCAGACGTTTGCAAATTCCGCATCCCCGAAACAGATGAAGATGGCGCGGCTGTTGAATTCTGGTCATATTCATCGTATGGAGATAGCAGTCTTGTTTACAGCGCGCAAGTCCGCGTAAAATTTGCCGATGAAGGCGACCCGGACCAACTGTATTGGTTTGTGGACGTTCTTTCTTCACAATGGCAGGGAGAGGCTGTTGCGAGTTGTTCCGATACATGGGGAGTATTTCCCCCAATTGGCGGCGTGCCAGAATGGCTCAGCACCCCAAAACGAAGCGAAGAACTCAGCAGTGATATTCCCTACTCCTACCTTGCCGCAAACCTGATCCTGCAAGGCGTGGTGGACGCAAGTTCCTGCCTCGATGGTGGTCTGGCTGCCGGCAATTTGGTAAATCAATGCGGGTTGGAAAAATCACGCGAGGCTGTGAATGAATGGCAGGATCAATTTGATCAACTGATCCTCAATACGGCCAAAGAAACAGGTGTGCCGGCGCGCTTGATCAAAAATCTCTTCGCGCGCGAAAGCCAGTTTTGGCCGGGCATCTATCAGGCAGTTGGCGACGCGGGGCTGGGTCAACTGACGGAGAACGGCGCAGATACCACCCTCTTCTGGAATAATTCCTTCTACAATCAATTTTGCCCGCTGGTGATGGAGTCCAGCGTTTGCGGCACGGGATACATGCACCTTGATGAAGAATCTCAAATTGCGCTGCGCCGCGCTTTGGTGGAAAGCGTTAATGCCACTTGCGAAAATTGTCCGCTCGGACTTGACCTCACGCAAGCGGATTTTTCAGTGGGTGTCTTTGCGCATACCATGCTCGCCAATTGCGAACAAATGGGGCAGGTAGTCTTTAACTACACAGGCAAAACCGCTGGTGAAACTGGTTCGTATGAAGACCTGTGGAAATTCACATTGGTTAATTACAACGCCGGCGGCGGCTGTCTGGCAGAGGGCATCACCAATACGCAAGGCAGAAACCTCGAACTCACATGGGAAAATGTCTCAGCTTATCTCAGTGGAGCCTGCTCCGGCGCAGTGGATTACGTGAACGACATCAGTAAATAAAAGCAGATAATTTTAAACACCCGCTCGTTTTGATGGAATAATTCAACCGCTTGTATCCAGGCGGTTTTTGTTTTAATTTCTCATCTTCAGGCAATGCTCCTTGCGCCGTCTTCGGCGCAAGACTTACTGGCACACCTGCATTGGCGGGCGGTGCCAGGGAAACGCCGCCGAGGACGGCAGCTTTAGTCAACTAAGCAATTTCTATAATTCTGCCATCCCTTCGGGATTGAAACTGCGTAAGGTGAGTAAATTTATCAGAGTGGCAATCAGCCAAAGGAACAGTGGCAAGTTTAGGGTGGGGGAAGAGGCGTGGGAAAATTCTCATTCAGCACAGATAATACTTCCTGATAAGTAAGTCTAATAAGTGCATATTATATAAATCACTTGTTTGTATAAGGGATTGGAATACAATTTGTGAAATAATCCACAAATTGAGAGGTCATCTTGTCAAAACTTAAAATTTCCATTTTACTGATCGTTGCCCTGTTTGCGCTTACAGCGTGCGCATCCAAATCCCCCACCGAGACAGCCGTCGGGACGGATGATCCCAGCGTGGAGTCCACTGTGGAAGCGGCGGCTTCTGCCGCACCTGTCAATGACAAGTGCTTGAGCTGCCATACCGACAAGCAGCGCTTGATCGATACGGCCATGCCTATTGTGGTGGCGGAAAAGGAATCCAAAGGCGTTGGCTGAGGGGGCGATGTGGCTCCGTTGGAGCCCTGGCAGAAAGTGTTGGTTGATAACGAGAAGTTCCTGCCCACCGAACACGGGCAAATTGCCTGCGTGAATTGTCATAACGGCGTACAGTCGGCAGATAAAGAAACCGCGCACGAGGGACTGGTAGCCAGCCCAAGCTCGGAACCTGAAAAGTATTGCGGCGGTGAGTGCCATTCCGAGCAGGCCGCTACCTATCCATTTGCGCTTCACTCCACCCAGCAGGGATATTGGACTGCATTGGATGCGCGCAGCGGTGAAGTTCCTGAAAATCATCCTGCCCTCGAAAAGATGTTCGGCAACCATTGTGCCACTTGTCACACTACCTGCGGTGAATGTCATGTGAGCCAGCCGAAGAATGTAGGCGGCGGCTTCTTCACAGGTCACGTTTTTGAAACGACCCCGCCAATGACGCGTTCGTGCACGGCCTGTCACGGCAGCCGCGTGGGCAATGAATTCCTCGGCAAGAACGAAGGGATTGCAGGCGATGTGCATTTTCGCGAGGCGCGTATGAACTGCGTGAAGTGCCACGAAGGCGCAGACTTGCATGGCACAGCCACCGATGCAACGACTGCTGAAGTCAATCGCCTGGCCGGTATGGAATCCCCGAAATGCGTGGACTGCCATGTAGAGGCTGTTCCCGGCGGCGACGATAACCCGATGCATCAGGTGCATGGCGAAAAATTATCGTGTCAGGTATGCCACTCGATCACGTACACAAGTTGTGATGGCTGTCATGTGGCGATAAGCGAAACGAGCGGCAATCCGTTCTTCGAGACCGAAGCAACGTACCAGACTTTCCTGATTGGTCGCAATCCAATTCAATCTGAAGAACGGCCTTACGCCTATGTGCCTGTGCGCCATGTCCCTGCCGCGGCGAATGCTTATGAATTTTACGGCGAGGATCTCTTACCTGATTTCAATGCGCTCCCCACGTGGAGCTATGCCACGCCGCACAACATCCAAAAGAATACGTCGCAAAACGCCTCCTGCGAAGCGTGTCACAACGGCGACGCGGGCATCTTCCTGACTGCGGACAAGGTAAAACCCGAAGAGTTGAAAGCCAATCTCTCCGTGATTGTCGAAACCCTGCCGCCAATAGTCACGCTTGAACAAATGCTCAATGCGCCTGCCATGCCCGCTGACCATTTGGAACAAGTCTCGAATATGTGCACGGTATGTCATACCGATGGCATTCGCAATGCGCCCATAAGTCCCGAAGACCATACGATTTACAAAGACGATAATTGTTCCGGTTGCCACAAGTTACAGCAGTAACTTGATAGAAAATATCTTAAGGAGAATCACCATGTCTAAGAAAGTGCAAGTATTGTTTGGATTACTGATTGTGGTCAGCATGATCCTGAGCGCCTGTGCGCCCGCCGCTAAACCCGTCGTGGAAGTGACCGAAGTTCCCGTTGCAGCTGTAACGGAAGCCCCCGTTGTCGAAACTGGGTCCGATTTTCAAGCCCTCTTCGCAACGCTCGTTTCAGAACTGCCCGCCGATGCAGGGTACGGCACAGTCAAGCCCACCGCGTTGAGCGAAGAACTTGTTGACAAAGCGCCCTTCATTCTCGATGTCCGCGAGACCGCTGAATTGGAAACCGACGGTTATATCGAAGGCGCGGTCAATATCCCGGTGCGCGAAGTCCTCGCCAACCTCGATAAACTGCCCGGCCTCGACGAACTGATCGTCGTCTATTGCGCGTCCGGTCACCGCGCCGGCATGGTCTTTGCGACTCTCAAATTGCTGGGCTATACCAACGTCCGCAATCTCGCGGGCGGACTGGGCGGCTGGAAGAAAGCCAGCCTGCCCGTCATGACTGGCGTCATGCCCGAAGCGGCCGCGGCCATCAGCGCCCCCGTCATTGCAGACCAGAAATTATTCGAGGCGCTTAATGGCTTCCTCGCCGGCTTGCCCGAGGGTTACTTTGCAATCAAAACCGACGCGCTGGGTGAAGCGTTAGCCAGCGCCACCCCGCCCGCCATTGTTGACATCCGCACCGCCGAAGAATTTGCCAAAGACGGCTACATCGAAGGCGCGGTCAACGTGCCGATGCAGGAGATCTTCTCCAGCCTGGATAAACTCCCCGCCAAGGATGCGCCAATCGTTGTGCATTGCGTCTCCGGTCATCGCGGCTCTGTGGTTGTGATGGGACTGCGCCTCCTGGGTTACACCAACGTCACCAACCTTGCCGGTGGACTTAACGCCTGGAAGAACGCCAACATGCCGGTGGTCGGATGGGTAAACTGGCCCGTCGTGTGGCAGGAGTTCGTGTCCACCCTGCCCGCCGATCAGGGGTTCTACACCATAAAAGCCGATGGACTCAATGGCTTGCTGGTTGAGAATCCACCTTTCATTGTGGACCTGCGAGAAGCCTCCGAAATCGCTGAGAATGGCTATATTGTTGGCGCAATCAATATCCCCATTCGCGACCTGCTCAAGAATCTGGATAAACTCCCCGCTCAAGATCAGAAGATAGTTGTCTACTGCGCATCTGGTCATCGCGGCGCTCTTGCAGTGGCATCCCTGCGCTTGCTCGGTTACACGGATGTGATCAACCTGGCTGGCGGGATGAATGGCTGGGTCAAGGCTGAGTTCGCAGTTGAGACTGGCGTTCCTGCCGCCCCGGTTGCTGGCACTGCTCCCGAGGTAGATGCCACCCGTCTGGCAGCTTTGGATGCTTACCTGAGTAACCTTTCTGAAGGCTTTGGTTCCATCAAAGCAGTAGACCTGAATACTGAAATCGCTGGCGGGACGATTCCCTTCATGCTTGATCTTCGCTCCGAGGAAGAAAAAACTACCGATGGTTATATCGATGGCACAACTCTGGTCTTCATAAATGATCTGCCCGTCAACCTGGCATCCTTGCCTGCTGATAAGGCCATGCCCATTATCACGATCTGCAAATCCGGTCATCGCGGTGCGATTACCATGATGTATCTGCAATTCCTGGGCTATACCAACATCCGCAACCTGGCCGGCGGAATGAATGGCTGGGCCGCTGCTGAACTTCCAGTAGTCAAATAACTCATATCACAGTCACAAAACTGCCCACGGGGTTTCTCGTGGGCAGTTTTTCTTCTGGGGTATTTCCCCCATCCGTTCACACACAAGTATTGACAATTCACACTGGCAACGTAGATGACAAACGCTTATCCTTATCATAGACAGGTATCAGAGTTTCTTATTACAGAGAGGAAAATGGTCGAGTTATCCAGCTTGCGTGTGTTCCTGGTTGCCGCCGAAGAGAAAAATTTCAGCCAGGCTGCGCGGCGATTGCACATGTCGCAATCTGCCATCAGCCAGAATGTTCAGGCGCTTGAACGCGCTTACAACGTGAAATTATTTACGCGCCATGGCCGTACAGTGCAACTCAGCGAAGCCGGCCAGACCATCCTGCCGATGGTGCGTGAAGTACTTTTGTCTGCGCGGTTACTTGAGGATGGCTTGAACGATGTAAACAACCAGATCGGCGGCGAACTTTTGATCGGCTGTTCCACCTCCGCAGGAAGATATTTGCTCCCCACCCTGCTCGCCACGTTTCGCCATGACTATCCCGCTGTACTCCCACGCGTCAGAATAATGAACCGTGATTCCGTGGTGGACAGGCTCCTCTGCCGCGCCATCCCAATTGGTATTTCCAGCCGCCGCATCGAACACCGCGACATTGAATGTGTGCCCCTTTTCGAAGACAGAATCATCCTCATCATTCCTGCCAAACACCCTTGGGCGGATTACGGTCACGCCCTGCCCGCTGATCTGCTGGATCAGCCTATTATCTCGCGCGAAGAATTATCCGGCACATGTGAAACCGTGCTGGAAGGTCTAAAACGTCACAACATTACGATGGACGCACTTAACATGGTGATGGAACTTGGCAGCGCGGAAGCCATTGAAATGGCAGTAGAACGCGGCGTGGGAATTGCCTTCGTCTCTGAAATGGCGGCGGCACGCGGACTTGCCTTGGGGCAGATCAAAAAAGTTGAAATGGATGGTCTCGATTTGCGCCGCACAATTTACATGGCGCGTCATATTGATTTCCCATTTACACGCGCACAAAGGTTGTTCTGGGAATTCGCACAATCGCAATTTGAAAAACTCAACACTGAAATATGGGATAGTTTAGTGAATTTTGCAACAATTGTGTGAGTTGTGCTAAACTAGGCTCATGATGTCATTGCGAGCGCACTTTGCAACACTTGCACCGCACTGCGTTTGGTGCAGTGCAGGTGAGCAATCTCCTGCTAATTGGGAAAATCTCATCGAGAAGTTCTCACCTTTTAATCTAGGATTGCTTCGACGGGAGAGCACCGTCTCGCAATGACATATTGATTCCAGGAGATCACATGCTTTCAACCATTGAAAAAATCCTCTTCATAATTGCAACGCTTGTCTCATTATATTTCACTTATCGCGGCGTTGCGCGCATTATGCAGCACATCAACAGCGGGAAAGGCAAAATCAACTGGTCACTGGCTTATAAACGGATTGGCGATCTCATCTTAAAGGTGGGATTGTTCCAACCCGTTTTTCGTTTCCGCCTGTGGACAAGTATTTTGCACGCGCTTATTGGCTGGGGGTTTCTTAGTTTCCTGCTTATCAATCTCGCCGATCTAATTTACGCGTACACAGGTTTCAAACTTCTCGATAACACAGGTCTGTTCGGAGATTTATACAGACTGCTTGCAGACATTGCAAACGTCGCGATCATCGTTGGCATTGTGGCAATGGTCCTTCGCCGCTTCATCCTGCGACCTATGACTTTATCCACGCGCGAGACAACTCTTCTGCATCCCAAAGCGCGTTTTGGCATTATGCGTGATTCAGCAATTGTTGCGATGTTTATCTTTATTCATAACCTGATGCGGTTTTTGGGGGAATCCTTCGGGTTGGCGTTGGCAGGTCACGCTGACAGATGGCAACCCACCATTTCAACGGTGGCAGGCTTATGGTCAGGTGTGGATGCGAGTGTCTTGGTCGCAGGAGAACATATTGCGTTTTGGTTGTCCATTGGCGCAGTCGTCGCGTTTCTTCCATACTTCCCATATTCAAAACATATTCACTTATTCTTTGCTCCCTTAAATTTTGCGCTGAAGCCTGAACGAAAATCCATCGGACAATTAAGTTATGTCAATCTCGATGACCAATCCATTGAGCAATTTGGCGCGGCGAAAATGAAAGACTTGGGCTGGGAGCAGATCATGGACAGCTACGCCTGTATCATGTGCTTCCGCTGTCAGGAAGTGTGCCCTGAATACAACACAGGTAAACTGCTTTCACCCGCCGCGTTGGAAATTAACAAGCGTTATCATTTGAACGATGGCGGTTTGACTGATGTCCCAATGACCAAGTTGATCTCTGAAGAAGCGGTGTGGGCTTGCACGAGCTGCGGCGCATGCGTGGACATTTGCCCTGTTGGTAATGAACCGATGCGCGATATTTTAGATATCCGCAGAAATCTTTCGATGATGGAAAGCGCGTTCCCCAAACAATTGGAAACCGCGTTCAAGGGTATGGAACGCAACATGAATCCATGGAACGTTTCGCAAGCGGACAGAATGAAATGGGCGGAGGGCATGAGCGTGCCAACGATTGAGCAAAATGCCGAGCCAGAAATTTTATGGTGGGTGGGATGTGCGCCCGCTACAGATTCGCGCGCTCAAAAAACTGCGCAAGCCTTCGCAAAAATTTTGAACGCGGCGGGAGTCAATTACGCAGTGCTTGGCAAGAATGAATCCTGCACAGGCGATTCTGCAAGGCGCGCAGGGCGTGAAGATATTTTCTTTGGCCTGGCTTCACAGAATGTTGAAATATTGAATGAAGTAGTTGGCGGGCGCGAAGCGTCCCGCCCATTACGAATCGTGACGACCTGTCCGCATTGTTTGCATACGATCAAAAATGAATACCCAGCTTTTGGCGGAAATTATCAAGTCATCCATCACACTCAGTTAATTAATGAGTTGGTAGGCGCGGGGAAGATCAGTTTGGAAGTGAGCAGTGATCAGTTATCAGTGACTTTCCATGACCCGTGCTATCTCGGACGACATAATAAAGAAGTGGACGCACCACGCAACACGCTGCAATCTGTCGGCGTGACAACGATTGAAATGCCGCGCAATTCAGCCAAGTCCTTCTGCTGCGGCGCAGGCGGCGCGCAAATGTGGAAGGAAGAGGAAAACGGCACGGCGCGTGTGAATGAATCTCGTTTCGCCGAAGCCAAATCAACCCTGCTAAGTGCAGCAGGACATTCGGCTGGCGCGGACACGATTGCTGTGGGATGTCCATTCTGCTTGACAATGATGAGCGACGCATCGAAAGCAGATGGAGATAATATTCAGGTGAAGGATGTCGCGGAGATCGTGGCGGAGAGAATGAAGTAAATCCTCAAGGATATTCTGGGTGACAAGCACAACATCCCTTTCTTAATGAAAGGGATGTTGTTTTAACCCTGCTGTGACCTATTTACGGAATACTTCCAGCAATATCCGTACCGATCCTGATCTCGATATCCACTGAAGAACCTGGGTCGGGACTGAACTTGATCTGCCGGTTTGAAATACCAAAGACGCCCTGCATCCATTGCAATGTATAAAGCTTGGGTCCGTACAAAATAATAACGGTTGACCCATAAGCTTCAGGAGCAGAGCCAACCTCGGTCACATTCATGCCATAGGATTGGAAGAATGCGCCGGCGCGTTGATCAAGGCCGGTAAAAGTGCCATCCAGGATTCGTACGCGCGCTTCTTCATCACGCATCAGCACAGACGGGTCACCCTGTGCGAGAGGGCTGAGAGGTCCGCTTGAGGTGAAGATCTCATCGCGCAACACACGAATCTTATCCGCAACCGGTTTCATGATGCTGGCGTTTTCCCCGCCCAGAATTACGTTGTCGAACGTAACCATGCTGGTATCGATCACACCGGTTTTGATGCTGTCGCGTGAAATATCCTTGCCGAGCACAGCCAGCTTAATGGCATCTTCAAAGGGCATATTGGTATGAATACCCTGGGACAGCTGTTTATAAAGTGTCGGCGCCTGGGCAATCAATGATGGAAACACCTCTGGGTCGAATATTTTTTGTTGGAGCGCGAAGATCACCTGCTGCTGGCGTCTAGAGCGATCGGAATCGCCTCCCTCGGTCTTGCGTGTACGTGCATAAGCCAGCACCTTCCAGCCGCAAAGTTCGCGCTCGCCGCCGGGTGTAATCACAACATGATCCAGCCCTGAACCAATGGGATCGAGAACAAGGCGCTCCTCCGGCACAACTGTAATGCACCCAAGAACATTAACCATATCAATGAAGGTTAAGAAATCAATCTGGGCGAAATAATGCACAGGGACGCCCAGCAATTGTTCAACAGTTTTCATGGCCAGTCCCGGGCCGCCGCCGGGTAACTGTGCGCCTTCACCGCTTGAATAGGCCGTATTGATGCGGCTATACCCAAAACCAGGGATATTCACCCACAAGTCTCGTGGAATGGACAACATACCCGCAGTTTTTGTAAGCGGGTCAATCGTAAAAAGAATCATGGTATCCGAGCGCGGCGGGCCTTGATTCGCGGCCCAGTCCCGGGCGTCCAAACCGATAAAGAGAATATTAATGCGGCTGGCGCCGTCCCAGGCGGGAGGCAAAGCAGATTCGGGAGCGACGAGTGGCGTGGGAGGCAAATCATCCAATGCAATCGGAGTGCCTTCGGGGTTGAATTGGGTGAGAGCGCCCAAACCTCCTTCGCAACTGGCAGGGGAAACCCCCGGAAGATCGGTCAGCGTCCAGCAGGCAGTGAAGTTACTAACAAAGATAAACGCGGCAACACTTAGCGCCACGGTCACTCCAAAAAATATCAACTGTCCAGTGGAGGGGCGCCCAAGTTTTGGAAATTTAATTTTTTTCAAGAATTCAAGTCTATTCATTTTTTCAAAAACCTCAGGGTTTAATATATACCATATCCAGCCCAAGTCGTTCCAGTCCTACTTGAGCCCAGTATTGCAACACGGCCGATTCCTCTCCCAGGCAATTCATCAGGGCTGGAATGGCGCGATGATCGCGAATTTCTGAGAGAGTGCGTAAAATCAATATACGAATGCCTGTCGGCGCTTCGGCCATGACCTTGAGCAGGCTCGGCACCGAGGGGCTGCCTATCTTCGCAAGAGCATTGCCTGCCAAACCCGCCGTGAGAGAATCTTCGTCAGCCAGCGCATGGATCAATGCATCAATCGCATCTTCGTGTGGATGGTTACAAAGAGCGAGGGCGGTGGCGGCGCGCACTTCGGGGGCTGAGTCGTTGAGGAGCGGGAGCAGGTCAACGGTGCGGGTGTGAGGCGAGGCTGCGAGGGCGCGCACTGCCCACCAGCGGGTGTCGGCCTCTTCAGCGTGTGTCAAATCCAATACAGCTGGGATCACCGCCATTCCCAATTGTGTCAGGGCGAAAATGGAATTTTCTGCGCGGGTGTCGTCGCCGCTGGTTAATTCTGCCAGCAGATTTTGCATTTCGACTACGCTCAATGCAGGCATTTAAACTGCGCTCAATGCAGGCATATTTATTTGGCAGGCGGGGGGATGGGAAGTTGATCCTGTGCGGTGTTGATCCATTTATCCCCTTCGTCAATCAACATCACGGGGATGTCATCCACGATCGGATATTTGCGCCCGCAATCCTGGCAGATGAGCCAGGTATCCTTATGCAAGACAAGCAGGCCGTCTTTTTCGCGCACACAATTTGGGCAACGTAATATTTCAAGCAATTCTGAACTGACCATGTATTCTCCTTTTTCAGGCCGGGATTGTACCATGCGAAAATAGTTTGTTATTTTAAGTATTTGGCGAGAGACAAAGTTCTTTCTTTTTGGCTGCCCTTTCAGGGTCTTCTGTGCCGGGGCCGTATTCGCAAACTGCCGACCACGGCTGATAGTATGTCTGGAACTTATCTGAAAAATAGACCTGCCCACTGCGCCAGACTGTGCGGTTTACGGTGACATCCGCGCCCTGAGCGGCGTAATCCACCTGAAAAATCTCGTTTACTTTTAATTCAGGATTCTCTTCAAAAATGGGCGGCAGTGGAGGCACAACATTGGTTGGGCCTGTCGTATCCCATATGACACTGCGTCCATCGGAGGTGGAATAGAGTTTCCAAGTGAGGCTGTTACCGTCAACATAGGTTTCCATCAACAGCCAATAGGGTGAATCGTTCAGGAATTTGAAATCCACCAGCGGGAAGTATACCGTTGCATCCATACCTGCGAGGTCAGGGTTAATTGCGCCACTGATGGTCTTTTCATAATATGAAACGCGATAGGCGTGAGGGTTTCTTTCAATGACAGGAAAACCCGCAAAGAAGACCGTGCGAAAGAGTGTAGTGCTCACCTGACATATACCGCCACCAACACCCTTGATGGTGCGTCCACCATAAATGATGAGGGCCTCTGCAAATCCATTTTCAAGGCTGACATCGCCAAGCACACTGCCCATGGAAAAGGTCTCGCCCGGCGCAACAAGCAATCCATTATAAGGCGCAGCGCCGGCAACGATATTTTGAATACGTGCGGTGCTGGAGCCGTAGAAATATGTGGTCTGCTCAGCGATAAGTTGGGTGATTCCCAACTCCGCGCCATTGGCTGTATCTGCAACGGCAGGTGTTTGTTCTGAAACACTGAGGGCAACGCTATGCTCGCCTCTTAATAAAGAGGCATTAATCACAACGATGCTGGCTTCCACATCCATGACTCGCCCAATGGCAGAGGCTTGAATGGGTTCGATCAGCCCCGTTTCATTGTTAAAGAGGAAGCGGGCATTGGCGGATGGGCGGTCGGCCAAAACTTTCAGGTCATTCAAGGAAGCGCGCAAAGCATCCGGGTTAAGCCCAACCTGCATTTCTGTGACACCGTCATTTTCAAGGACAGTCACGGCCAGCATGTTTGCAAGGACGGGAATATCAAAGGTCCACGGGCCGGGGTCGCCCTCGCGATAATTTGGCAAAGTCATTGTCAATGGCTGGCTGAGTATGCGGCGGGCGGCTTCTGCCTGTGATGAAACATCCATCAACTTTGGAGAAGTCTCTTGAATGACAAGCGGCGCTTCCCCATCGCGAAAGGATTGCAACCGCGCGCCCAGATAAATTAAAGTGGCATCCAGATTTAACGAACGCCCCAACCGACCTGGCTCTGAAACGACATTCGTTCCTTCCAAGCGTAAACTTGCCTCAACAACTGACTGATCAACCTGCGCCGCAATATTTTGCAAATAAGAGTATGCCACGCGCTGGTCGAAGATGACAACGGGCGCAACGTCTGATCCAAGTCCGCCAGCGTTGATCTGGTTTGCGAGCGCGGTGAATAAACCATCTTCTCGTCCATGAGAATAAGCGGCCAAGGCGCTGGCCGTGGGGTCGAAGACCATGCCCAATTCTGCGGGGGAGGCGACCCAAATTTTATCCGCATCGCGGAACAGGACTTTTCCCGTAATGGGATAGGACAAGGTTCGACTCAATTTCAGCGCGGCATCGTTAGGGGAAAGACTGGAAAGGTCCACGCCTGCCACGGAAACACCGGGGAAAATCCGCCCTGCGTACGCCAGTTGATAGCCCATCATCCAGACCAAGATCACAACCAGGAATAACACAAATCCGCTGATGAGTATGGCAAGGATCTGCTTGAATAGATTTCGATGAGATCTTAATCGTTCCATGGAATTGATTATAACGAAAAAACCGAATTCATTTATGATGCTTACATAAGTTTAAGATTAGCAACCTGATATTAGCAAAATGCGGCGCAGGCGGAAGCAGCTGGTGTCCGCGCGACTCCAACCTTTTTCATTAATGGAGTCAAATGGAAGGCTCACAGCTTTTCTCCGTCCTGAAAGAATATATTGAAAAAGCCTTGAACGGAATTTTCAATACCGAGAGCGGATAAAATTTGATTAATGATCTACCCCGGTGTGTCAGCGTAGAGTCTACAAACAGGTAAATCTTCGAATTAATATTCCTCAGGAAAAGCCAGAAATTTTCCTCCTTGACATTTTAGAACATGTGTTCTAAAATTCGCCTTACTTACTCGACAAGGAGGTCGAAATGAATACAACCCGTCGTTATCCAGTTGGGGATGGCTTGAAAAACTTGTGGAACAGCCTGGTCCAAAACAGAAAATTCAACCGCGGCGCGGCCTGGGGCATGATCATCCTCAGCGCCCTGCTGGCATTTGAAATCTTCAATTTCAGCACCACACAGTATGCCCTGCATGACATGCTCGGTGACCTGAAATTCGCAGGCTTCCGCTGGGCAACCATCCTGGCCATCGCCTTCTGCGGGATCGATTTTGCCGGCATTGCCCGCATTTTCACCCCCGAACAGGGGCGTGACGAACCTGCCGAAGTGTATTATCTCTTTGGCGCCTGGTTGTTGGCGGCCGGCTTCAACGCCACATTGACCTGGTGGGGCGTATCGGTTGCGATCTTTAATAACGGTAATCTGCAATCCAGCGCTGTAATGAGTGTGGAAACGCTTACCAAGGCTGTGCCCATTTTCGTGGCTGTCATGGTATGGATGGTGCGCTTGCTGATCATTGGCACTTTCTCGCTCGCCGGCGACCGCATCTTCACAACCGCGCAATCCCACCAAAGCCAATATCAAAACCAACTCCCCTACAATGCACAGCCGCAAGCGCGTCCGTCCTTTCAAACTCAGGCTCAGCGCCCTGTCAATCAATCTGTGAATCAACCTATCCTGCGCGCGGCATCACAGATCAACCGGCCGGTCAACTCGCCATCCTCCTTCAACCCGGCCCCCAAACAGACTCTCAACTCAGAGCCGTCTTCTTTCATACCATCTGAACCAACGTATCATCCCGTCTCTTATAATGCGCGCAGTTCAGGGAACTGAGATCGCAACTTCGACGCGTAAAAAGGCCTGTCCTCACTGAGCGGAGGGAGGACATGAACTTCGTCCGAACGCAGTCGAAGGACATTGGTACTTCGACTGCGCCGCAAAGTACGCGGCTCCGCTCAGGATGAAATACAACTTCATAAAAGAGAAAATAAACATGCCCCGCGCTCGCTCTACAAAACCAATTCGGCAAACAGCCGCGACCCAGTACGATCAAAGGAGCGGTTATTTGCCTGGTTTTGCAATAGTACCACTCACCGTCATATTTATCAGCGCCATGCTCGCCTCCCTTGCATGGAAAACCAACCCTTTACCGCTTCCTTCAGCTGCGCCGCCCGATTCCAGATCAACCAGCATTTCCCCCATCTTTAGAATGGAAGTCCAACATTGGGCGGACTCAATCTCTGGGTGGGCATCCGCTTCGAATCTAAACCCGAACCTGGTTGCCACCATCATGCAAATCGAATCCTGTGGGAATCCGCGTGCCGTCTCCAGCGCCGGCGCGATGGGACTTTTTCAAGTGATGCCATTTCACTTTCTCGCAACTGATAATCCCTATAACCCGAACACCAATGCCGCCCGTGGACTCGCCTACCTCGCACGCTCCCTCGAATTCGCAAACGGCGACGCACACCTCGCCATGGCCGGCTACAACGGCGGCATTGCCATCATCCAGCACGCCGAATGGACATGGTCTGCTCAAACAAAAAGATATGTACAATATGGCACACCCATTTATTATGACGCAATAAGCGGACTCGAATCAAGCGCCGCATTAAATGAATGGTATGAAAAATATGGAGTCAGTCTGTGCAAACAGGCCCATCAAAGGTTGAGCTTGCCGTAATATTGCGCCACCCTGCGCGCAGCGAAGGGTTCTGGTTTTCGATATCTCGGAAATGCTTCGGGCAAAGAGCGCACTCAGCATGATACAGTAAAACGGTTGATCACTTCAATATCTTCAACCAGATCACAAAGGTCGTTCCTTTCCCCTCTTTTGACTCAACCTTGATTTGTCCGTCGTGATGCTCCACGATCCAATGTGCAATGGACAGTCCCAGCCCAAATCCACTGGTCTTTGAACGCGTGCGCGATTTCTCCGCGCGATAAAAACGATCAAAGATGTGAGGCAGGTCTTCTGCGGGAATGCCCGGCCCCGTATCACGGACGATGATACGCGCCTGGTCACCCAGTTTGGAAAGGCTAAGGAAAATATCCCCGCCCGGTGGTGTATATTGAATTGCATTCGCAACCAGATTCAATAAAACCTGCTTCAACCTGTCGCGGTCTCCATTAACCATGACCTGATCAATATCATTAAGATGTACAAGGACTTTACTGCCGGCCAGCATACGCATTTCCGTAAAGACTTCAGTCAGCAACAAATCCACTTCCACCGGCGCAAAGTTGAGGGTAAGTTTGCCAGATTCCGCCTGCGCCAGCATCAGTAGTCCGCCCACCAGACGTGTAAGCCGGCCCGCCTCCTGGTCAATACTGCTTAGCGATTCTTCGTCCGCCGCCTTCATGCGGCGCATCAAATCCACGTTGCCTTTAATAACCGTTAATGGTGTGCGCAATTCATGGCTGACATCTGCCAGAAAGCGTTGTTGTGAAGTAAAAAGAGATTCCAAACGTTCAAGGGTCTGATTGAATGAGACCACCAAACTGCCGACCTCATCTTCCGTCTCATCCTGATACGGGATGCGCCGCGAAAGATCATCAGCGCGGTTGATCTGATCCACTGTTTCAGTGATGGCTTCCAAAGGAAAAAACGCGCGTCCCAAGACTGCCCAGGACCCAATCATCGCCAGCAAAACTGCCAGCACTGAAATAACAACCATGATCGAAAGCAGGTTATTACGTGTCGCGTCCACTACTGTTAAACTGGCGCCTACCTGCAATGTTCCAATTACCCGATCACCCAACTTAAGGGGAACGCTCAACACCCGCAGGTGGGCGCCATCGAGGTAGGAATCTTCATAGAAGGTCAGACCAGATTTCAATCCAATCGGATCGAGGGGTTGGGATAATGCCCCAATGCTGGGAGAGGTCGCAACCAAACTCCCGTCCGGTCCCCAAACCTGCACGTAGGCGTTTGAGGTCATATCCAATGGGGGCAGGCTGATCAGGCTCAACTCCCCCACCGAATTAACCTTGGTAACCTGTGTAATATCACGCGCCACACTTTCCAGCATGGTATCCACTTGATTGAGCAATATTACGTTAACGAGAACATAAACGGCTGCGCCAAAGATAAGCAAAATTCCGCCCATGAATGTTGAGTAAAGCAAAGTTAGGCGCAGGCGCAGAGACATTCGATTTACGGTTTACGGTTGGTAGTCGAGTAGTCCTCGAGCGCGATGTGCTGAGTTTATAAGACCCAATTTGCGGATTACGGATTTTCTCTCATCACATATCCCACGCCGCGCACGGTATGGATAAGACGCACCTCGCCGCCGCCTTCCAACTTCTGGCGCAAATAACGGATATACACTTCCAATACGTTGCTTTCGCCGCCGAAATCATAGCCCCATACCCGGTCAAATATTACTTCACGAGTCAACACCTGTTTCGGATGTCGCAGAAACAACTCAAGCAATTCATACTCTTTTGCCGTGAGCGCCACAACCCGGGTTCCACGCGAAGCCTGACGCGAACCGGTATCGAGCGAAAGATCAGCAAATTTTAAAACAGGAATGCGCTCGGGCTGAGTACGCCGCAGCAAGGCGCGCACCCGCGCAAGCAGTTCGTCCAAATTAAAAGGCTTCACCATGTAGTCATCTGCGCCCGCATCCAAGCCTTGAATCCGATCTTGCACTGTGTCCTTCGCAGTCAACATCAGGATCGGGATCGAACCGCCGGTCCGTAAACGATGGCACACTTCCAAGCCGTCCATACCGGGCAGCATCCAATCCAGGACAACAAGATCGGGTGTGTGGTCGCGCGCAGCGATCAAACCCATGCGTCCATCAACAGCTGTGTCCACCGTGTAACCTTCATACGCCAAACCACGCTGCAAAAGTTTGAGAATTGCCTGGTCATCTTCGATAATTAGGATTCGTTCATTCATAGCATTGCTCCTGACTAAAATATACCATAATTTCGCATTGGCTTATTTCTTTCCCAGCATGTCCAGAGCGGATTGAAAATCCTCCGGATATTCTGTTTCAAAGTTCATCGCCTCATTTGTGTTTGGATGTGTGAATTTTAATGAGTAAGCATGAAGCGCCGGGCGCGGGATGAGTTCTGTTTCTGGCGCACTGTAAAGGACATCTCCCAACAGTGGATGACCCAACGCATACGCATGGACCCTGATCTGGTGCGTTCTCCCTGTCATCGGCATCGCTTCCGTCAATGCTGAGGCTTGGTACCGTTTAAGAATCCTGAATCTCGTCTCAGAGCGGATTCCGCTTTTGTCATCCACCACCGTGCGGTGTTTATGACCGACATTCACCCGCAATGGAAATTTCGTGATCTTTTCATCCCATTTGGGTGCGCCAGTGAGAATGGCATGATAAATTTTCTCCACCTGATGTTTTTCAAACTGGATATTCAGAGAACGATGTGATTCGGCTGTCAATGCAAAGATGACGATGCCGCTGGTCACCTTGTCAATGCGGTGGACAACCCATATTTTTCCATATTGCACTTCCAATAGTTTGACAAGATACGCCGCATTCTTATCCCAACCATCAGGCAGGATGGAGAGTCCTGCGGGCTTATTAACGAGGAGTAAATGTTCATCCGCATAAATAATTTGCATTAATCTAATTTTACCGCAAGCGCCATTTCATATATGCAGAGTATGCAAAAAACAGAGCTACCCTTTCAGGTATGATTTTGCCTGCTTCAGATGCCATATTGGCTGTGCCAATTTTTCACCGTTTTGTGCATCGCTTCCATCTTGCTGAAGAAAAATAGGCGGCGAATAAATACACCCTCATCCACTTTTACAATGAACCGATGAGGATATGTTCAACATTCCCCCAATGTATATGAGAAATCCCCAATCTGCCCGAACGCATTTATCTGGAATGAAAAAACAGACCTCGAAAGACGAATGTCTTTCGAGGTCTGTTCCCGATTTAAAGATTACCGCCAGAAGTTTTGCGTGAACGGAAGCAGCCGCAGGAAGATATCCAGCAATAAGCCAATCATGAACAACATGCCAAATTTGCGGTTATTGTAAAAAGCGTAACCGACAAAGTAAAGCGGCCAGCCAGGCTGTCCCTCAGGCCGGGTTTCAGGCTTGGGTTTCAAAAATACAGGATACACCCGCAGGAATTGTGGGATGGCAAGAAAAACAATTGCCATGATCGGGGTGAAAAAATTTATCGTTATTAAATATACCGTCAAAAAATAGGGGATGACCATCATGGCCAGCACCGTAAAGCGGGAGACTTTCTCGCCGATGACGACTGGCAGGGTGTGAATTCGTTTGACCTTATCATTGTCAAGTTTATCTATGTGTTTGCCAAATATCACCGTTGTCACACCCAGGGCATATGGGAGGCAGGCAAGAATAACATTCCAATTCCATTGATGCGCCAGCACATAATAACCACCGCCTATCATCAAGGGTCCCCAAACCAGAAGGACTGCCACTTCGCCAAGGGCAATGTATTTGAGCGGCCATGTATAGAACAGTACGAAGAAAGCGCCAGAAGCGAGCAAAATCCAAATCAGCGGGTCGTTGGAGTTTACAAAGATCAGATAAAGGCCTGCGGCTAAGGCAAGTGATCCCGTAATTGCAAAATATGTAAGGTGTTGGCGCCTGGTCATCAATCCATTGGCAAGCGGTTGTGTACCATAGATATTGCGATAGTAATTATCCTTATCCACGCCGCGCACAAAGTCGGTGTAATCATTGAAGATATTGTTGCTGGCATGTGCCATGATCAATCCAAAGGCAAGGGCAAGCCAGGGACCAACATTAAATGCCCCGTCACGCCATGCAAACAAGCCTGCCAGTGACGCGGAAATAAAGGTCATTACAAGAACCGCCGCGCGAGTGGAGATCAACCACTTGGAGATTACATCCAGGCGATCCCATTCATCCTTTGAAACATCGGGAATTACATTCAACGCCTTCTTCCACATTGTAAAATTCATTTAGACACTCCTTAATTTATTATGGTGATTATAACCAACTCACATCAATTCACAACAAGATGATTGTTATCAGATTCAGTGTAATTACTCATGCAAATAAAACTACGTGGCAGTTATACCTCGCTGGTCATGATAAACAGCGGTTTCATCTCAAAATTTTCATACTTTGGACGATAGCGGTTCGTATCATAAAAACGGCTGACATCCACAAGCTTTTTGGTTGAAGTCACAATATCCAAAGGCATATTGTCGTAGCGTCCATTCTTCAAAACCACCAGCCTGCCATGGATGCCGCCCAGTATAAGGTCGAGCGCCAGGTTGCCAAATGCCATTGGAACAATCGAGTCAATTGCATCCGGGTCGCCGCCTCGCACCATATAACCAAGCTTTTGGTTGATCACATCAACCGTCTTGCCTTTGCTATATTTCGGAGAGATTTCCTTGATCCGCTCTGAAACCAGATCGCCGATACCTCCCAATTTAGCGTGACCGTACGCATCCGTGGAGCGGTCTTTAAAAACCATTTCACCGCCCTCATACATGGCTCCTTCTGAAATAAGCAACACAGAATAATGACTGGGGTTGGCATCACGGTCTTTAACCAGCAATTCCGTCAGGTGGTTAATATTAAATTTATACTCCGGAATAACGCAACGGTTTGCGGCTCCGGCCATTGTGGGCAGCATGGCAGTAAACCCGGCATAACGCCCAAACACTTCAAGAACCATAAAGCGTTCATGCGAACCAGCGATTGTCCGCAGGCTGTTGGTCAGTGAAATGGTGCGGGTTACGCAGGTGCTAAAGCCTATACAATAATCCGTCCCTGGCACATCATTATCCATCGTCTTTGGGATGGCAACAACTTTAAATCCCTCCTGATATAGCCGAACCCCATAGCTGAGTGTATCGTCGCCCCCGATTGGGATCATGGTATCTACACCCAGGTAATCAAGATTTTTTAGCGCTTCCGAGGTCAAGTCATTTTTCTCTTCAGCATACTTATCCTGCAAATGACCGGGGACATCCTCCTTCTTGACCTTTCCCGGATTTGTACGCGAAGTGTGCAGGAATGTACCACCAGTGCGGCCTGCACGATTGACGATCTCCTCGGTCAGGATCTGAAAATTATTGCTGTTATCGGCATTCTTATCACGGATGATATCCACCAACCCACCCCAGCCGCGGCGGATACCGATCACTTGATATCCTTCACGCAATGCACGAATCGTGACCGCGCGAATAGCGGGATTTAATCCCGGTACATCACCGCCCCCAGTCAGAATGCCGATCACACCTTTTTTTTTGTTAATCATCACAGCCTCGCTTTAGCTATTTTATGGAAAATCTTTTCATCTCCATTGATAATTTTATCCCAAAGCCGATTGGATTCACTGTCTATCGTCTGGAATTGCGGATGGGCTTCAAGGTAGTCCACAACCGCGTCGAAACGGTAACCCGCTATCAGCGTGGTGAGAGGCGCCGAATCAGTGTGGATATCTGCTTGTAGGATTGTCGAATCTTTCGGCGTAGGATGGATCGCTGATGCAGACCTGTTCAAAAGATAAGGCTTTATTTAGCCCTCTCCCATTTCAGGAATGGGTTCAACAGGTGTGCGATTGGCGAGGTAATTTTCAACAAGGAAAACAAGGAGCGCGGCCCAGACTATTCCAAAGCCGATCAATTGATTATGGCTGAACGGTTCCTTATAAATGAAAACACCGATCAGAAATTGAAGAGTCGGCGCAATGTATTGAAGCAAGCCAACCACCCATAATGGAATCGAACGCGCCGCAGAAGCAAACATAAGCAGGGGAACTGTGGTGACAAGACCCGCGCCGATCATGAGCAGATCTGAGGTGATGCCTGTGTTGAGAAATGCAGCGGTGTTATTGACTTGCATAAAAATGAGATAGCCAAACGCGGGAATGAAGAGGATTCCTGTTTCAATGGTGAGTCCATAAAGCGAGCCGAGCGGTGAAAGTTTTTTGACGAGACCATACAAGCCAAATGACAGCGCAAGAGACAATGCGATATAAGGCGGGCGGCCATATACAAAAGCCAGGTAGGTAACACCAATTGCAGCGAGCAGGACGGGAATCCATTGCGCAAAGCGCAAACGTTCCTTGAAAAAGATCACGCCCATCAATACGCTGAGCAGCGGATTAATAAAATAACCGAGACTGGTTTCGACAATAAAATTTGCGTTGACCGCCCAAACATACAAAAACCAGTTCACGCCAATCAGCAGGGCTGCGAGCGTATAGATGCGCAAAACTTTGGCATTTACGGTTTTGCGAAAGTCCGTCCATTGTTTGGTAAAGAGGATGACAACGATCAAAAGTAGAAACGACCAGATGATGCGATGCCCGATCAATTGAATGGCAGGGACGTGATGAAGCATTTTCCAATAGATGGGGAAAAAGCCCCATGCAACGTACGCGCCAATTCCATATAAGATCCCTTTATTCATTTATGCTCCTTGGTAAGGGCAGGTCGTTCATCCTTCGAGCATTCGACAGGCTCAGCCTGCCCTGACCACTCAATATGTCGAAGAAGACATTCATCACTCTGCTCACATTGGGTGATAAATTGAAAAATAAGAGACCTTGCTGTTTGGGCAACAAGGCTTTTGATGGGATGCGGGCTGGTTTAAAAACATTTCAGAATATATGACAACGCCTTACTCCCAATCAATCAAGCGACGGCCTGAAAAGCCCGTTTCGATCTCGTGCCAAAACCGGATCCTGTCCTCGCCGCATTTCCAACACAGATACACTTTCCTGCCATCGCGCAAAGCGACGAAGTCTATTAGCCCAATGGACAAATCCTTGACTTCGATCCCCATATCCTGAATTTGATGGAGGAGGAAATCAAGATGGTCAAATTCTGTGAGAAGTTTGCTTAATTTGGGATTCCCGCCATTGCCCGCGGATTTTTGGACAAGTTCCCAAAGTTCCGGCTGGTGCGCTCGTATCTTCTCCCCTATCTCCATCATCTCTTCCAGCATTGGACGGACGATATTCAGGGCGTCATTTGCTTCCTTGGGAGTGTAATATTTTGGCATAGTGGGAGTATACACGGAAGTAAGTAAACACGGAAATAGGTAGACGGGTAAACAAGTATTCTTACCATGTCCACTTGTGTACTGTGTTTCCTGTATACACTTCTTACGCTGCCATAGCCTGATAGCCTTTCCTCTTTACCGCCGTGATAATCTGCTCGTCGGTGAGTTTGGATTCGTCGTATTCAACGACCATTTCAAGTCTGTGATAACTGGCGTTGATCTCCTTCACCCCCTCGAGCGTATCCTCAAGGGATTCGAGTTTCATGGCGCAGTTGGTACAGGTCATATCGGGAATTTTAAAAGTTTTCTTAATCACTGAGAACTCCTTGCTTGGGAAAATCTTCTCTCATCTTTCTTCTTTCATCCTTCCTTATTATCAACAAAAGATGAAAGAAGAAAGAGTTGAGCTACTCAAAAACGATCTGTCCCGTATACATTCCCATTGAACAGGTGAAGAACAGCCTGCTTCCTTTTGCCTGCGCGGGGATGGTCACTTTTACAATTCCTGTATCGGGTAATAATTCGTAGTAATCCAGTGCAGGGATGACAAAGTCACGCGCGCAGGAATAGGTCTTGTCCGTGACAAGGTTTAAAGTGAAATCCTTGCCTGCAGGGGCTTTGAGGGTTCTCGGAAAATATCCGCCATTGTTGACATTGAGGACGAGTTCACCGTCCGCGATGACTTGGGGAGAGTTTGCCTGGGATGAAGAAATGTTTTCGGACGGGATCAAATTGCGGGTTAAGTTTTGAAACGAGAGTGGAAAGCCCAATACATTGAGTCCGCCGTCCAGAGTCACAAATCCTAAAATCAAAACAACGATGGCGACAAAGCGCATGAAGAATTTTTCAAGGCGTGAACCGAGTTCAGTCGTCAAATATGCGACGATGAAAAAGACGGGACTGGTTCCAAGCGTGAAGGCTAACATAAGCGCGGCGCCCATTGCGATACTGCCAGTGCCGAGCGCGGTTGCCATCATGGCTTGCGTAATGCCGCAGGGAATAAAGACCGTGAGCGCGCCGAGGAAGAGCGGCGTGAAAGTATCTGTGCCCTTGGCAGTGCGGCGAATATAGCGCGTGATAAATTTAGGCGGCTCGATGGAGAAGTAACGGAAGATCGGATGCACATTGAACATGCGCAGTGCGCTGCCGACCATGAAGATGCCAATGGCGATCATGAGCATGGCGCGGGTCATCGGGCTGAGTGTTAGAAAAGAACCAAGCCAGCCGAGAAGCGCGCCAAGCAAAGTGTATGCAATTATTTTTGCGACAAGAAAAAGAAAAATGGGAAATGCTGAATTAGAGCGCGAGGCTGAACTTTGTTTTTTCCTTTTATTTTTTACAGCCTGCTCAAGGTAATCCTGCTCAAATTGATGCGCAAGCGAGCTTGCCAGCAGACCACCTTGCACAGCGAGGCAACTTAACCCGCCAGTGGTGATGCCGGTGATGAAGGCTACGATGAGTTGACTCATAACACCAGAGCCGCTGGCGAAGTTAATGGACGTTAAATTAGGTTGAAACACAAAAAGCGCGATTGCAATTGAGACAAACACAACGCCAAGAGTAACAATAATGACAGGATCAATGGATGATTTTCGTTTTTTGTAAGTCATCACACCTCTTTAAGTTTCCGCGTAAATTTAATCCACCAGAATATACCACTAAACACAACCGTGTTTGCGTGAATGTTAAGATTAAATTAAGGCAGACAAAGAGGGTAAATGTCTATGGAATCCAGTTAGACAATACATTCACAATTAAATCGGGATGGACAGGATCGTTTGTTTTGAAATGAACACCGAAGTTGTGCGGACCGCCCATGCCTTCATGCATCATGAAGGCACTGGATTGGACGATAGTGCTTTCACCAGGCTTGAGTACCATCGAACCGATGGTTAATTGGGGAGGTCAGCAGCCCTCCAGTACTTCGATATACGGATCCCCTTTGAAGAGCAGAGTACCGTCGCCCTTGTTTGTGATTTTAATGGCGAAGGTCTTCTCCACGTTGAATTTTACATCGCCATAATCAAGCTTTTCCTGATTGACTGCGATGGATGGTGTTCCTCTGCCATCTCCACCTTGATCGGCAAAGAAAAATGCAGCGCCAATCAGCAGAATCCCGCCGAATACAACCAACGGCCACGAAAAGGCTTTGCCTTGTTTTCGTTTCCTATGTTTCTTGCTCATTGAGATTCTCCCCGGTGATAATTGAATTGAAAAGAGTATAGATATGCAATCAAGTCCCAGATCTGCTCTTCGGTAAATATTGAGCCCCACATCGGCATGCCTGTGCCCATGCCGCCACGCAGGATTTTTCCCTGCAGCAGCGCGGGGCTTGCGCCGAGCATTCGCGTTGGATTTGTGAAATCAACGGGAGTCTGCATTGTCATGTTATCTGTGCCTGCCATCGTCTGCATGGACAATTCTCCTGCCGCGGCAAGATCATCGGCGAAGACGCCATTGCCTGCGCCGTTCTCACCGTGACAAGCCGCGCAGTTCTGGGCGTAGAGCTGCTGTCCATTTGTGAGAGATTCGCGTGTCGTGTTGGATTGCCAAAGATGAGCAACCTCATCCCAACGTTGTGATTCGGTGAGTGAAGTGCTGCTCAATTCATCAAATACTTGATAAGGCGAATTTGCGCGATAGTAATTGAGAGATTGGAGAATTGGAGAATTGGCCGCTAATTCGTAACCCCGAATCGCTGATGGTTTTGATTCAGGCACAACAGGAGAGTCGTGCGGAGCGTCAATGTCGAGGTTGAGGGAAATGTATAAAGGAACAGAAACAGATTGAGGGTCCGAAGGTGAACCGCCGACTTCAATCGTGCCGCGCATGCGCCAGTGATTAAGTCCACACCAGCGTGTGCAGAAGAATGTGTAAATCCCAGGCCTGTCAAAAGTCAAAGTGACGTTAGAAACTTTGCCAGGCAGGACATCCACACTCTGCATATCCATTTGTCCAACAGCAAATCCGTGAACAACATCATCGGATGTAAGTTTCAAATGAAGCGGCTCGCCTGCATTCGCCTGAATGACATCAGGATTCCAGCCGCCATCTTCCGCGATTTTGGCATGGATGAGCGATGTGCGCGCCCAGACGAAGAGCGGCGCTCCGACCGCCCCCAAAACTGCCACCATTATAAAAATGCGGGAGAGGAGTTCCGAACGCTTCATAGTAGTAACCATAGCATTGCCAATGTAGTGATAAAGCAATAGATGACAATGGGGACTGAAGATACTTTCACTTCGTTCGCGGCTTTTTGCGCGGTGCGCGCTGACCAGATCAAGCCGCCGACCAATGCCAGCATTTGTGCGGGCGCGAGAATGGATGTGAGCATCGGCTGCCATGCGGCGTTTGCTGTGCCGAATAGATTCCAGCCAAGACCGAGCGGATCAGATAATGAGGCAATAATATAGCTTGCATTGGTTAGGACGAAAGACAAACTGAATGCAACCCAGAACATCAGACCGAGAGGAATGAGGGTAGTTGCGAGAGAGGCAAATGCCCTTACCCCAACCCCTCTCCTAATGGGAGAGGGGCGAGAGGTGAGGGAAATCATCAACCAGAAAAAACCAGGAAGAATAGCAAAAATTATTGCAAGAAAAATGGTGGCATAAATAAACCATGCACTTGTGCCAACGTTGTAAGCCGCATCTTTGAGCGCGCCCCACGGACCAAGTAGAACACCTGCGTAAATCATTGCTGAACCCAACATGATGAAGGCTTTGAAGGCTTCATCTATTCTTGTGGATGGTTTTGCAAGATCAGCTGAGAATGCGCGAAGGTTGATCGCGATATTATCGTGCGGGCAGGTGCGGATACATTCCATGCACAAACCGCAATAGGTGTTCTTTGTCAAGCCGCCTGGGAAGACATCCCACGGACAGCCATAGCCTGCTTGCGATCCGTTGTAGCAGGGCTTGCCTTCACAGGTCACACAGACTTGTTTATCTTTGATCCGCAATTCAATCGGCGCTGTTTGAGAATACAAACCGATAAATCCGCCAACAGGACAGAGATAACGACAAAACGAGCGGCGCTCACATATTGTACTTAGTCCAATGGCGGCGAAGAGCATAGCGGCAAGGACAATAGCAGTAATATTTGGCATGGTGAGCAGGACACTGCTAAAGAGAGCCAGCAGTAGAAACGAAATGTTTTGCAGCCAAATATTTCGCAAGGCTTTCGGCCAGCGCAGGTTAAGCCACTTTGGTTTTTTATCTGGTGGATTTAATACCGCGCCGCGTTGCAGCCATTCTCCAGGAAGCGGGATGGGACAGACCGCGCACCATCCGCGCCCGAAGAATGGGACAGCCACGAGAATCAGGATTGCCCACCACGCGATCCACACGAAGACAATGCTGAAGTTGTGACTGCCAACAGGCGTGCCGATGAGTCCGGCTAGAATAGCAAAAACGTATCCAACCAACATGACGATGAATACAGCCAGTTGTGGGTAGCGGCTTTTGAGGGCAGACTTGAGGAAAGGCAGGCGGGTGAGTTCCACGACAGTAATCAGTAATCAGTTATCAGTGTGGGGCGGGGAGAAAACATTAAGTACCCGATGTTGCCAAGGGTTGCGATGATGGCAAGCCCAATCGAGCGATAAAACCATTCATTCTGTCCAACACTTAAATTGCCGATCATGAACGGATGCATCGCGCCGCAGGTGACATTGCACCGAAAACGAAATGAGCCTGGCTTGTCGGCAACGAAAGATAATGTTTTGGTCTGACCAGGGTCGGACTCGACTGAAATATCGTAACCATCCACATACAGTCCATGTACCACATCCGTGCTGACGAATTCGAGGGTAATCGTATCGCCAAGGTTGACTTTAAGTTCGGAGGGAGAGTATGCAAATTGTCGCGCTTCAATCCGAAAGGCCCGCTCTTGCGGCGTAATGGGGTGGACTGGGAATGGCGCAAAAGCCACTACCAGTCCAGCCATTACAAAGAGGAGGAGAAAGAAGCGAGATTGCATGAGATTATGGGATGTTGGATGGGCCGTACTTGGAATAAGTTGCGTCTACATATACCCTGGCTTCTGCAGGAGTCTTCCCCTCTTGCAACATTCTCATGACATCCCGGGTTATATCCACACAGATCGAACATCCAAGAGCATGGTTGTCGAATTTGATATTGCCTTTATCATCCACATCCGAAACATAACAGTCGTAATTGGATGTATGCCCAATATCACCACAGCCGCAATAACAAGGAATGTCTTTCATAATATCAGGGTTGGTGGAAGCGAATTGATATGCCTCCTGCACCGCCACAGGCGCAGATTGCACTTCCGCAGGCATTTGATCCAGCGGCATCCCCCCTGATTTTTCGGTTGAGCAGGCAGAAATAGCGGTGGTCAATAAAACTGCCATGCTGGAGAGAAGTAAAAGTTTGCGTGTCTTTGAAACCATATTGGGCCTCCGTTATCGGATAGCCCAATAGTAGTCTGATAAATGAATTGTCTCCAGCGCTGGATTGCGTAACGGCCTATACGCCAAATGGCTTATGACAAACATCCTTTGGCAGATATGAGGTTCGATCTCTTTTATAACATCTTGATTAATCCATAGCCGCCCAATATATGATGATTGATTTTTCATGCGCACCCGCAACTCTTGCGAATGACCAAGTTTGTCTCAAGGATAATGCGTTTCTTGTCAAGTCTTTTTCCCGGGATCAGGCGTGTGAGCATGTTCATGGCCTCCACTCCCATTTGATAAGCGGGTAATGTGACGGTTGTAAGCACGGGATCAATCAGCGCGGAGAGTTCGATGTTGTCCTTGCTGACAATGGCGAAATCCTCGGGGAGCAGTAATCATCCCGATTTGCTCATGGCCATGTTTGATGAGATGGTCTGTGGCTAGAAGCCCCGCATTTTCAAGATCAAACAAAATTGTATGAGTTGGAAATTGCGGCGCATCCACATAGACAACGGGCGGACCATCGGAACGGGTGGAATGATGTTTCTCGAACACGCCCCCACCTTCGCGATCTGCACCTGTGTCAACGCGACCAATTCGCGGACGGAGGCGAGCAAGGTGCCGCCTGTCTGCGCGGAAGGGCACGTGGTCGTCCACAATCAAGA
>Ga0082335_1002542_pt1 | contig 33672 bp, 22 predicted proteins | sample Subgrocontami58m_FD_72375 | JGI IMG/M metagenome (GOLD analysis project Ga0082335, IMG submission 72375) | Subsurface groundwater microbial communities from S. Glens Falls, New York, USA - GMW37 contaminated, 5.8 m (SPADES assembly) (version 2) ... | reverse complement strand
AGGTGATCGCCCCGTCGTTCGAGTTGTAGCTCGTGCCATTGAGATCTATGCGCGTGCCCGCGGTCACCGCGATCGCACCCACCGTCTGCACGTTGTTCAACGACGCGCTCGCCGCCGAGGCCACCGTGAAGCTCGACAGCCGCGTGCCACCACCCACGTGGTCAGACACCGTCACCGCCCCGGAGCCCGCAGTCAGCGTCAGCGCGCGTGCCGCACCCGTGGAGTCTACCGTGCTGTCAAACTGAATATTGCCCCCAGTGGCCATGCCCGTGCCCGTCGCCGTGCCAGGCGTGGTGTCGATCGACACCGTCGCCGTATTGAGCAGCACCGCATCCTTGAAACGCACCGCACCGCCCGAACCAGCACTAAGGTTCGCCGCAGTCTGCGTCAACGCATTGCCACCCTTGGCCGTGAGGTTCCCCGCGAGCGTGATAGTCGGCGTCCCATTGGTCGCATCCAGTGTGATCGTGCCCGCATTGCCACCGGCCGCTTCGCCCGTCGCGTTCGTGTTGCTGCCCGAGGTGTTGATCGTCACCACCGCGATCGTGTCACCGGTAATGTTCACGTTGCCACCGGCCTTGCCAGGATTACCCGCGCCCGCCGTGCCGCCCTGCGCATCGATTGCGCCCGCGATGCTCACCGCACCGGTAGCCGTGATGCTCACACCGCCACCTGCGGCATCGGCCGCACCCGTCGTCGTGATCACGCCGGCTGCATTGCTGCTGAAACTCTGCGCCGCCGTTGAGGTGAAGCCGCCGCCACTCGTAGTGATGGCGGCATTGACGGCCACCGCACCTGTATTGCCGATGCTTACGCTGCCACCGTTCGTTGAAATCGCCGCGTCGTTGGTGAAGGCAGTGCCGCTGCTGCTAAAGGCGCCGCTGGCTGTTACCGTCTGATTGACATCCACGGCCCCAGTGGCACTCAGGCTCACTCCACCGCCCGCAGCAATCGTTCCGTTCGCCGTGAGATCGCCCGGCGAAAACACCCTGATCGTATCGCCGACGGATGTGAGCGCGCCCACGGTAATGTTTGTTGTCGGGATCGCGCCATCACCAGCCGTACCGCCAACTGCTTGGTTGGTGCCGACGCTAACGATGGCGGTCGTGCCATTGAGGGTTACCGTCTGACCCGCAGGCACGCTGATGTTCGTAAACGCGGCGGCGGTGCCATCGTTAATGCGGCCCGCCCCCCCGATGGTTAGCGTCACTCCAGTAGCCGCGGAAACGATACCGCCAGCGCCAGTGCCAAGCGTGATATCGGAAGCCGCGGCGGTCGCGATGTCGATCGATCCGCCCGAAGTAACGGTGCCGAGCGTCACTGCGTCCGCTTCCAAAATGCGGATGTTGCCGCCGGCCACGGCATTGATGGTGCTTACCGTCGTATAAATCGGATTGGTCGCGCCGATCGCGTTGGTTGCCGCGAGGTTGAGCGTGTTGGTCGTGATATTCGCGGCCGCAGCAGCCGGGTTGTCGATCGAGTTGCCGATGATGGTGACATTGCCGCCAACGGTCATCGCCGCGCCTAGGGTTACGCTGCCTGTGTGGGTGAGCGTGACGTTTCCGCCGGTAGTCGTGATCGCGCCGGCATTGCTGAAATCGACGCCGCTGCTTTGGAACGTCCCACCGAGGGTGTCGATGGCGCCGACGACTACGACGTTACCCGAAGCGGTGTTCTGGTCATTCTGACCGCTCGTATTGTCATTCGCCCGCAACGTTACGTTGAGCGCTCCGCCCGTGGACGTAATTGCGCCGGTCGTCGTGATCGTTCCTGCGGCGATCATCGTGAGACTTCTGGTCGTCGCGGATGTTGTTGAAATTGCAGGGGTCAGCGTAATGTTGCCCGCTTCGGTGCCCGAGCCATCGGCAGCGGCCGTCGTAATCGTTACAGACGTACCGGCGTCTAGCTGCGCAACGATGGCGGATGCAATGATGTTTGCGCCGGTGGCGTTGGGACGAAAGACGTCCGGATCCCCTCCGCTTTCGTCAATCGCGGTGGTCCCTCCGGCAGTAATCGCGACGTTATACGGATCGATCAGCCAGTTGCCGCCCTGACCCCGCGTTGCGCGCAGGTCGAGCTGCATCCCGGTGACGTCGAGTTGGTTGTGGCTGGACGTCTCCACGACCCCGCCGTTTCCGCCTCCCGCACCACCGCGCGCCGACACAGAGCCATAGACACGCGTGACATCTTGCGACCAAATAGCGATGTTGCCGCCATCGCCGCTTCCGGTGGCATCCGCGTTGATCGATGCACCCGGCGCGACATAGGTGGCGCTTGCGTTCTGCTCGGGGCCGGCGCCCTGGAAGTCCCCACCCACCAGCGCCGTCCCACCGCCCGTTCGGCCAGAGACGTTCACCACCGCCTCGCGGATCAGCCCCACGCGCGGCGCAAGCAACAGCACGCGCCCTCCGTTCCCGTCACTGCCCTGACCATCGATCAAACCGGACGCGAGCAGCGTGCCTTCGCCTGATTCGATTCGCACTTCGCCGCCGGAACGCCCGCTGGCGAGAATTTGGCTGGCGACATCGAGCGTGATGTCGGAGCGCGCGGCAAGTTGCACGTTGCCACCAGCGGCACCGGTCCCCGTGACGTCAATCGCCCCTTGCAAAACGATGGCGCCCTGGTCCGAGGCAACGCTCACCGCCCCACCGTTAGCGCCGCTCGCCTGCGCCAAACTGGCCGCATCTAGCGTCACACCCCCGACGCCTTGGATCGAAACCGTGCCGCCGCCTAGTCCGCCGCTCGCGCTCAACTGCCCCGCAGCAAGCGCCGCCGTGGTCGCTGCATTCACAGCGATCTGACCGGCAGCTCCGACCGTGGCATTGGCCGTTACTGGCGCGGATACGGTGACTGAACCGGCACTGGAGGCGAGCGTCACGCTGCCGCCTTGCGTACCGTTGACGCTCACGCGCGCAGCAGGCGCTAGCGTAACCGCTACGGGCGCACCAACGCTGACGGCGCCGCCCTTGCCTTGCGTGCCGTTCGCCTCTACTGCGCCGGCAATGGATGCCGAACCGGTTTCAGACAGAACCGTAATCGACCCGCCCTGCGGCCCGCTCGCCTCGGTCTTACTCCCCGCAGCCAGCGTGACATCCTTCTTCGCCTTGAGCATGATCTTGCCGTTCTCGCCGACCACCGCGCTGTTGGCTGAGATCAATCCGCTTTGCTTGATCGTCCCGGCGAAGATGCCGATGCTGCCCGCCTCGGCGATCATTTTGCCGACGTTGATGGCGCTATTCTCCGGTGCGGTCAGCTGCACGCGCAGTTCGGGCTTTTGCGAATCGACGAGTTCGACGCTCTTGCCCGCGGCGAGGATGATTTCGCCCTTGGGGCTGGTGATAACGCCGTTATTTTCGACGTTGGGCGCGACGAGGTAGACAAAGCCGCCGCTCGCAGTGGTGATGGTGCCGTTATTGACGACCTTGCCCGAACTGCCCGTATCCCGCAGCTTGAACTTCCCCGCGAGCGCGTCGGCGTCGCTCAGGTTGAGGCTGGAGGCGACGAAACCCGCAGTATCGATGCGCGCACCGGCGCCGATGGTGATGCCGTTGGGGTTGATGAGATAGACGCGGCCGTTCGAGAGCAGCTGCCCCAGGATCGCCGATTGCTCCTGGCTCGTTACGCGATTCAATACCGCGCTTTGCGCACTCTGCTGGATAAAGCGGGTGAGTTCATCCGCCTTGATCGAGAAACCCTGCCAGTTGATGATCGCGCCGGGCGTGTTGGTGACGTTGAGATTCTTGCCGGCCGCGGCGAAGGTCGCAGCCCCGCTCACCACCGTCGGATTGGTCGGGTTGGCCTGCGCGTATCCGGCGAAGCAGGAGACCACGGCAATAGCCAAGGCCCTGCGCCGAAGTAACGCGGTTGCCAAACCGTCTACTCTCACCGGCGATCCCCCCACATACGCTCGCAAATTATTTTGTAATTTCCGCGCCAACTCGGCGAGGCAGACAACCTAGAACGAGACGGCGGTTGGGCCCGCTTTTCGCCATCTGGTTCATGTTAGCACAACCTCGTCTATGTGCTTGGTACGATTGTGAAATCCGCTTGCCGCCCGCGCTGTGAATCACATACGACCTAATCCTTTCCCTTAGGCTACAGTAGGACAGTTGACGCCGATAAAACAGGAACTATTTCACATTATTTTACAGTTCAGGCGAAAAATGCCCCGGCGCGGACGGGGCATTTCATCGCGCTCAGGGAAATACGGCCCCGGATCCAGCGCGCACGCGGGCGCTTTGGCGTTTCGTTCTCGCAAGCCTAGTAGATGTAAGCGATACTGCCGTGCACCCGTACATCGCCTTGCGTCTGCAAGCCGCCGGCGTCAATCACCTTGGCGACATCCAGGCGCAGGCTGACGTTGGTGCCGCGCGAGAAACGCACGCCGAATCCGGCACTTCCCACGTGCTGCGCGTGAAGTTCGAGCGCGGCCGGGCGTATGCGTTTCACCGCGCCCCAGTCGTAGAACATGAGCGCGCGCAATCGGCTACCGTCGATAGGCACGACGCCGCCAAAGTCCGGTGTGTAGAACTCCATCGTGCCGCGATAGCCGTTGTCATTGATGATCTCGCGCTCCAGGAACCCGCGCACCGAATCCGCACCGCCGATGCCGAACTGTTCGCCCGAGATCAGCATGTCGCGCGTGAGTTGGCCGTTCATGCCGAAACGGAACTGCCAGTCGCGCGGCAGCGCACGGTTGTGGTTGAAACCCCAGCGTGTCAGAAAATAGCGCGGATTCGCGCCGGCGCGCGCAGCCGGCCGCACCGGCGTGGTCGAGGTATCGCCCAGAAACGCCCCGGTCCCGGCATCGTTGCCCCCGGGCAGGTTTTGGATCACGGATAGATTGAAACTGCTTTCGCTCTCGCTTTTGCGGTAGATGCCCGCATAGGTCAGGCTGACCGGATGCACGGTCACATCCGGCACCAGCCCGGCACCGGCCACGTCGAGCTGTCGCACTATGCTCTGATAGGCGCGCCAATCGAGGCCGTAGCTCAATTTGTGTTCCAGATCGCCAATTCTCTGCAGATTTTGGTTGTAGCGCGCGCCCAAAATGGTGCCGCTGCCGCTGATGCTGAACAGGTTCGCCACGATGCCGGAATTGACGTTCGAATAGCCGGCGGAGAGATCCACCGAATCGCCCTGCGCGTAGAGCGGTATGCGGTATTGCGCGCCGACGATCATTACGTGCCTGCTCGGGTACAAGCCAAGCCGGTTGGTCCGGTCTTCGTCGTTGGGCGCAGTCACGTACTGCGCGTTCAGCACATGGTCGCGATTCCACATATTCGAATTTTGATAACCCAAACCCAACCGGAAAATGCCGGTCTGTTGCGTCCCGGTATTGTCCAGCGTGACGCTCACTTTATTCGGCCGCTCGTCGGCTATACGCACCACCGCGTCGACCTGCCCTTCCTCGGTACCGCTACGCAGCAGCACGGTGGTTTGTTTGGCGGGGTTTTCGTTGGCTACGCGCAAGTTGTCGGAAATGAGAAAGACGTTGGGCGGCTGGCCTGATTGCACCAGCGGCAGGCTCGCGCGGATGTTGGCTTCATCGAAATACTTGTTGCCTTCGACGACGACCTTGCCGATCCTGGCCTCGATCACTTTGAACTCGACTTCGCCATCGGATATGTCCTGCTCCGGCAGGATTACCTGAACCGCGCTGTAGCCCTTGCTGGTATAGGCCTTTTCCAGCCCCTCGAGCGCCTTTTGCACATCGCCGAAGTCTTTGTCCTTGCCAATGTAAGGCGCAAGGATGAGCCGGATCGCTTCTGCGCTGATGAGGGTTGCGCCGTGAACAGCGAACTTTCCGATCTGGAAGCGTGGCTCTGCCGACGGTACGGCTGGCGTCGCAGCCGGCTGCGACTGCGCATAGGCAAACTGCACAGCTATCGATGCTAGCAGCGCAAGGGCACATGCTCTTTTGTATTTGTAACTCAAGCCGCCGACGCCTATTCCCTGTCTTGTAACTACGTCGTGGACCGCGCCCCAACGCAGTCCGCTTGGCTCCGGCACGCAATCAATCGGGAAATCCCCCTCAAGCCGCCGGAAATCTTCTTCGAAGCACCACCGCTCTGGAACGGTATAATTTGAACTGCTTGCCGAATCGCTACTCTATCCCGCTGATTTGATTATATCCAACTTCACCTGACCCAACATGACCAACACACACTCCCGGCTGCTCATACTCGGTTCCGGCCCCGCCGGCTATACAGCGGCGGTCTATGCTGCGCGCGCGAACCTGAAACCGGTGCTGCTCACAGGCCTCGCCCCGGGTGGCCAGCTCATGACCACCACCGATGTCGACAACTGGCCAGCGGATTTCGCCGGCGTTCAAGGCCCCGAATTGATGGAGCGTTTCCAAAAGCATGCCGAACGTTTCCAAACTGAATTAGTTTTCGATCATATTCATACGGTGAAACTAAAGCAAACGCCGCTCACGCTCATCGGCGACAATGCCACCTACACCTGCGACGCGCTGATCATCGCCACCGGCGCCTCGGCCAGGTATCTCGGCCTGGACTCGGAAACCAAGTTCATGGGCAAAGGCGTTTCGGCCTGCGCCACCTGCGACGGATTCTTTTACAAGGACCGCGACGTGGCCGTGGTCGGCGGGGGCAATACCGCTGTCGAGGAAGCGCTGTATCTTTCCAACATCGCGCGCAATGTCACCTTAATCCACCGCCGCGACAAGTTCCGCGCCGAGAAGATCATGATCGACAAGCTTTCTGCCAAAGTCAGGGACGGCAATGTCAGTATCAGATTGAACAGCGTGCTCGACGAAGTGCTCGGAGACCAGACGGGTGTCACCGGAATACGCATCAAAAACGTCGCGAGCGGCGCATCAGCGAAGCTCGATGTCCACGGCCTGTTCGTCGCCATCGGTCACACGCCCAACACGCAGATCTTCGACGGCCAGCTCGAAATGAAGAACGGGTACATAGTCACGCGAGGCGGTCAGGAGGGAAATGCCACGGCCACCAGCGCTGCCGGTGTGTTCGCCGCGGGCGACGTGCAAGACCACGTCTATCGCCAAGCGGTAACCAGTGCGGGTTCGGGCTGCATGGCGGCGCTGGATGCGGAGAAGTACCTGGATAACCTCGGTTGATCCACGCCGCGGGCAGAGAGGTCGCGACCACCATGAAAGCCAAGACTGCGATCGACGAAACCGAAATCGACCTGTTCAGGCAAGCCGTTGCGGACACGCGACCCCTACCGCAGCACGGCAAGGTATTGCGCACGAAACCAGCGCCCCCACCCTACCCGGTGCAATCGCATCTGGACGAGTACAAAGCGCTCAAGGAAAGCCTCTCGGCCGGCTGGAGCGCAGAGGACTGGCTCGATAGCGGCGAAGAGCCGAATTTCCTCCGCCCCGGCCTATCACGTCAGGTGCTGCGCAAGCTGCGCAGCGGCACCTGGGTGATCCAGAACCAGCTCGATTTGCACGGACTGGACCGCTACGAGGCGCGTGAGGCGCTGACCGCCTTTTTAGCCCGATGCATCAAGCGGAACATGCGCTGCGTGCGCGTGATCCACGGAAAGGGGTTAGGTTCGAAGAACCGCGAGCCGATACTGAAGGCGAAGGTAAAGAATTGGCTCGCCCAGCGCGAGGAGGTCTTGGCCTACTGTCAAGCGCGGCCAGTTGACGGGGGCAGCGGCGCGCTGTTGGTCTTGCTGAAAAGCAGACTCTAGATCGCCGCCTCGTTGGTTTCGCCGGTGCGTATCCGCACCACCTGCTCGACCGCGGTGACGAAAATCTTGCCGTCACCGATCTTGCCCGTGCGCGCCGCTTTGATGATGGCTTCGATCGCCTGCTCGACCATGTTGTCGGCCACCACGATCTCGATTTTGACTTTGGGCAGAAAATCGACCACGTACTCGGCGCCACGATAGAGCTCGGTATGGCCTTTCTGCCGGCCGAATCCCTTAACCTCGGTCACGGTCAACCCGCTGACCCCGATTTCGGACAAGGCCTCGCGTACCTCATCGAGCTTGAACGGCTTTACCACTGCGTCAATCTTTTTCATTGCGGCCTCTCATCCGTGTCGCGTGCATAGGAAGTATAACAAAAGCGGCGAATGCATAAGGCCTCGCTGCAAAATGAATTTTGCAACGGGGCGATCCAAGCGGATCGGAGGCGGGATATCCCCTCATTCCTGCACAGGCTTTAAGGGACAACGCGCAAACGCGCGAACGGAGCAACGCCGCAGGCACCCAGCCGCATACACATAACTTGCTACCCGCTCGATTTCTCCCGATACCTCGAAGTGATCGGATAGCGCCAGTCCTTGCCGAAACCGCGCTGGGTGATGCGTATGCCCACCGGTGCTTGGCGCCGTTTGTACTCGTTTCTCTTAATGAGTCCCACCACCCGTTCGACGTCTTCCACGCGCTGTCCTCCAGCCACGATCTCGGCGGGGCTCAAGTTCTGTTCCATGTAGGCGGACATGATGGCATCGAGCACGGCATAGGGCGGCAGACTATCCTGGTCGGTCTGATCGGGACGCAGTTCGGCCGAGGGTGCGCGCTCGATAATGCGCCGCGGAATCACTTCTCCCAGGCTGTTGCGATACTCCGACAGCCGGTAGACCAGGGTCTTGGCCACGTCCTTGATCGCCGCAAACCCGCCCGCCATGTCGCCGTAGAGCGTGGAATAGCCCACCGCCATCTCGGACTTATTGCCCGTGGTGAGAACGATGGAGCCGAATTTGTTCGACAGCGCCATCAAGAGCGTGCCGCGAATGCGCGCCTGCAGATTCTCTTCGCTCGCGTCCACCGGCCTGCCCCTGAACTCGCCTTCGAGCACGCAGAGAAAAGCATCGAACACCGGCTTGATCGGAATCTCGTCATAGCGCACGCCCAGGCGCTTAACCATGTCGCGCGAATCGAGCCAACTGATGTCAGCCGTGTATTGCGACGGCATCATCACCGCGCGCACTCTGTCGGCGCCGAGCGCGTCGCAGGCGATCGCCAGAGTCAGCGCCGAGTCGATGCCGCCTGACAATCCCAGAATGGCGCCAGGGAAAGCGTTCTTGCCGACGTAATCGCGAACGCCCAGACACAGCGCACGGTACACGGCCGCTTCCAAAGGCAGGGGCGGTGCGCAGGTGCCGCGCTGCGGTGCGCCGTCGACGATTTCGATATAGTCGAGCGCCTCCTCGAAAAACGGCAGTTGATGAGTCGGCATGCCGCGCGCGTCGAGTGCGAACGAAGCCCCGTCGAATACCAGTTCGTCCTGACCGCCGACGAGATTTGCGTAGACGATTGCGAGACCTGTCTCGACGGCGCGATTGCGCGCCACTGCCAACCGCGATGCATGCTGCCGCGTGTGATAGGGAGATGCGTTGAGCACCAGCAGCACCTGGGCCCCGGCCGCGCGCGCCAGGCGCGGCGCATCGGCATGCAAGATTTTCGCATCTGCGCCGCGCTGCTGCGCGCTCGCGCTAGCCTCGACCGGACCCTGTTCTCCCCACAGGTCCTCGCAGATGTTGATGCCCAGGCGCAAGCCGTCGACCTCGAACACCACCGGCTCGCTGCCGCAATCGAAATAGCGCTCCTCGTCGAACACCGTGTAATTGGGCAAATTGCGCTTGTAATAGGTCGCGGCTATCCTGCCATCCTGCAGTAACGAAGCGGCGTTGTAGCGCCGGCCCGCGGCGAGTTGCGGATGGCCGACGATAACCTTGATTCCGAAAAGAGCTGCTGCAAGCTCATCGAGCGCAGCCTTGCATTCGCGAAAAAAACCGTCGCGCAGCAGCAGGTCCTCGGGCGGATAGCCGCAAAGCGATAGTTCGGGGGTGAGCAGCACCTGCGCGCCGGCAGCCTTCGCGCGCGCGGCGCAATCCAGAATCTTGGCGGCGTTGCCAGACAGATCGCCAACAACGCAGTTGATCTGCGCAATGGCAATTTTGACCCTGTTATTCATTGGGGAATTATAACGCTTGCAGCGTGCCCACCCATCGCCAATAATCACGTCAGCTCGTCGTTCGTGCGTGCAAGATCACGCTATCCGCGGCAATGCGCAGCCCTGACCAATTCACCGCACAATAATTGAGGATATTCCGCCTTGCCCGAAGCCCAGATCCGCGTGCTCGATGATCTGTCCGAGGTCGATGCGTTGGAGTGGAACCGGCTCGCCGGCGGCCACCCGATGTTGTCGCATGAGTTTTTCCACGCGCTGCATCAGACCGGCTGCGCCAGCGCCGCTAGCGGCTGGCGACCGCAATTTCTCACGCTGTGGGAAAGCGATAGCCGCGAACGCGGAAACCAGGCTACGCGACGCCGCCTGCAGGCGGCGATGCCTCTGTATCTCAAGTCGCACTCGTACGGCGAGTACGTATTCGACTGGGCCTGGGCCGAAGCCTATCAACGCCATGGCCTCGAATACTATCCGAAGCTTCTTGCCGCCATCCCGTTTTCGCCCGTCTCCGGACCGCGTCTTTTGGCCACGAGCGACACTGCGCGCGCGGCGCTGGTGCGCGCAGCCCTGGCACTCTCGCAAAGGGTTTCATCGCTGCACGTGCTGTTTCCTCAGCCGCAGGAAGCCGATTTGATGCAGGCTGCCGGCATGATGCTGCGCACCACCGTGCAGTTCCACTGGACCAACCCCGGGTACGCCACGTTCGACGAATTCCTGGCGCAGATGTCGCACGACAAGCGCAAGAAGGTCAAGCAGGAGCGGCGCAAGGTGCGCGACGCGGGCGTGCGCTTTCGTCGCCTGCGCGGCGACGAGATCAAGGAACGCGACTGGGCCCTGTTCGTGCGCTGCTACAACCGCACCTACCGCGCGCACCACTCGACGCCTTACCTCAACCTCGAATTCTTCCGGCGCGTGGGCGAGTCCATGCCGCAGCATGTGCTGCTCATTGTGGCCGAGCTCGCGGGTAAGCCCATCGCGAGCGCGCTCAACTTCTATTCGCCGCATACCCTGTATGGCCGCTATTGGGGTGCGCTCGAGTACCTGCCTGACCTGCACTTCGAGACCTGCTACTACCAGGCGCTCGAATTCTGCATCGAGCAGAGAATCAGGTTGTTCGAAGGCGGCGCTCAAGGCAAGCACAAGCTCGCGCGCGGCTTCCTGCCGGTAAAGACCCTATCGGCGCACTGGCTCGCGCATCCAGAATTTTCCGACGCGGTGGAACGCTTTCTCGAGCGCGAGCAGGAAGGCATCGAACGCTATGTGGACGAACTGAACGAGCATACGCCCTTTAAGAGCGTGGCATAGACAGTGGAGAGCGCGACGACACGAACCCGCAGCGCGGCCGCACGCGCTTAGCGCGCGTTGGCCCCGCGTCCATTGCGCAAAGGCCAAGACAACCGGAGCGAGTCGATTTCAGCAAGCCTGCAGGAAGCGATGCGCCGAAGGCGGTAAGATAACGGCTTTATAGAGTCGAACTGCCGAGGATTTCAATGGCTTTTGCGCCACATCAGCCTGCAATCGCCACTGGCGCCTGTCCCGAGGCAGTCGGCAAGCGCTGCGTTTCAACCTTGAATTTTCTGGAGCTCCCGCAATGAGCGACACCCGCGTCACTCTCACGGATTTGCACAAACTGCGCCGCGACGGCGCCAAGATCGCGATGCTCACCTGCTACGACGCGAGTTTTGCCACACTGCTCGACAACGCCGGCGTCGACAGCATGCTGGTCGGGGATTCCCTCGGCAACGTGCTGCAAGGCCATGACACCACGCTGCCCGTCACCCTGGCCGACATGGTCTACCACGTGGCCTGCGTCGCCCGCGGCGCGAAGCGCGCCTTCGTGATCGGCGATATGCCATTCGGCAGTTATCAGGAAAATGTGGAACAGGCATTTCGCAACGCGGCGCAGCTGATGGCAGCCGGCGCGCACATGGTCAAGCTCGAAGGCGGGGTGACTTTTGCGCAGACGACGGAATTCCTGGTGAAACGGGGCGTGCCGGTGTGCGGTCACGTCGGGTTGACGCCGCAATCGGTGCATCAATTAGGCGGTTACCGCGTCCAGGGGAAAACCGCGGATGCCGCGAAGCAGTTGATCGAGGATGCGCTCGCGCTGGAGCGCGCAGGCGCCGGTCTGATCGTGCTGGAAGCGATCCCTGCCAAGCTCGCGGCGGACGTGACATCCAGTCTTTCCATCCCCACGATAGGCATAGGCGCCGGGCCCAACTGTTCCGGTCAGGTTCTCGTTTTGTACGACCTGCTCGGCGTGTTTCCGGGCAAGAAGGCAAAGTTCGTGCGCAATTTCATGGATGGCGCAACGAGCATTCAGCAGGCGGTGGCGAACTATGTGCAGGCGGTGAAAGACGGGTCATTTCCCGGACCGGAACACAGCTTCTAGAATTCGATGGCGGCAATGAATTGCCGTCATCGCTCGCTAACAGGCTGTTGAAAAACGCTTGCCGAAGACGAATATGCATTCCATCTTCATCCACCCTCAGGGGGAAGCGTTATTCAACGGCCCTGACTTGGGGGATCTAAAAGGGGGCCTGGATGGGAACGGAAGGGTCCCATCCCTTCCTTTGGCCCCCTTTTTCAACACCCTGCTAACCCGTCTTGCGCAGTCCGCCCAATAGCGCGGCGATTTGGCGCCCCGGTTTTTGCGGTTGTGATCGCGCCGACTCCGGCGCGGGCGCGGCCCTTGGAACATAGGGCGTCGAAAAGATCGCGTCGACCGGCTTCGGCTGCGGTTTCGTCGCGTGCGTACGCGCGGGGCGAGTCAGACTGCTGTACTCCGATCGGCGCTCGTGTCGCTCGTGCTCGGTATGCATCAGCCCAGACACACCCGAGGCGTCCGGCTCGAATCCCGGGACGATGGTCTGCGGTATCCGCAATTTGATGAATTTCTCGATCGCCGCGAGTTTTTCGTGCTCGTCTACGCATACCAGGGAGATGGCGCGTCCGGTCGAGCCGGCGCGTCCGGTGCGACCGATGCGATGCACGTAATCTTCCGGCGCGCCGGGCAGCTCGAAATTGATCACCGCGGGCAGCTCCTGTATATCCAAGCCGCGCGCGGCGACGTCGGTTGCTACCAGCACCGGGGTCTTGCCCGACTTGAAATCCGCGAGCGCCTGGATGCGTTCTGCCTGCGACTTGTCGCCGTGGATAGCGGCGGCGTGGATGCCGTCGCGCTGCAGCTGATAAGCCAGACGGTTCACGCCCAGGCGTGTGCCGCCGAACACCAGCACCTGGGAAAGGTTCTGTGTGCGTACCAGGTGAGCGAGCAGATCGCGTTTTCTCTCGCGCCTGACCGGATGCACTTCGTGGCTCACCAGTTCGGTCATGGCATTGCGCCGCGCGACTTCGACCAGCACCGGCCGCTGCAGCATGTTGTCGGCGAGCCGCTTGATCTCTTCGGAGAACGTTGCCGAAAACAACAGGCTCTGCCGCTTGGCGGGCAATAGCGCGAGGATGCGGCGGATATCGGGCATGAAGCCCATGTCGAGCATGCGATCGGCCTCGTCGAGCACCAGGATCTCGACCTGACTCAGCATCACGGTCTTTTGCTGTACGTGATCCAGCAGACGGCCCGGCGTCGCGACCAACACCTCGACGCCGGTGCGAAGCATCTGAATTTGCGGCACGATGTCGACACCGCCGAACACCACGCCCGAACGCAGACCGAGATGCTTGCCATAGTCGCGCACGCTGTCTGCGACCTGCGCTGCCAACTCACGCGTCGGTGTAAGGATCAGCGCGCGCACCGGATGGCGCGCGGGCGAGGCGCTGGTATTGGACTGAGGCGCAAGCCGCTGCAGCAGCGGCAGGGTGAAACCGGCGGTCTTGCCGGTGCCGGTTTGCGCGCCGCCCATGACATCGAGCCCCTGCAGAATTACCGGGATCGCTTGCGTCTGGATCGGAGTAGGTTCGGTGTAACCCTTCTCGGCGACAGCTTGCAGCAACTCGGGAAGCAGTCCAAGATCGGAAAAGGACTTAACGGTCATAAACCCTGCAAAGCGGGGCGCGGGGGCAGCGAGGCGTTAGCGCTGGAAAATATTGAAGATTGAATATATCCACGTAGTACCAATTTCTAGCGGTCCTGCAAGGTGCAGGGCACCGCGATGAAGCGAAGCGGGCATTATAGACTGGCCGCGTCCTGCGCGCTTGCCTATCATGGACAGCTCTGTGGCCCTTCTTGCGCCGTTACGCTAAACTCGGGGCTTCCTGGGCTCTCGCTTCTATTCCCCCGTTCCCGTCATGAGCCGATCCGCCGCCTTCCTCGTGGTGATTCCTGCTCGCTATGCGTCCAGCCGCCTGCACGGCAAGCCGCTTGCCGATATAGCCGGCAAGCCCATGGTAGTGCACGTGGCCGACCGTGCCCGCGCGAGCGGGGCCAAGGCAGTGTGGGTTGCAACCGACAGCCAGGAGGTGTTCGACGCGGTAGCCCGCCACGGCCATCAGGTGATGATGACCCGCGCCGATCACGCGAGCGGTACCGACCGCATCGCCGAGGTGGCCGAGCAACTGGGCCTGGCCGACGGCGACCGCGTGGTGAACGTGCAGGGCGACGAACCGCTGATCGCGCCGGAACTCATCCGCGAGGTGGCGCAGTCGCTGGCCGACCACAGCGAGGCCAGCATCGCCACGGCCTGCCATCCGATCACCGATGCCGCGTCGCTGCGCAACCCCAACGTGGTTAAAGTCGTGCTCGATCATAGCGGCCACGCACTGTATTTCAGCCGCGCGCCCATTCCCTATCCGCGCGACGGCTTTGCGTTTAATCAAGACACGCTTCCGGCGGGGCTGCCAAGCTACCGTCATATCGGCATTTACGCCTACCGCGCGCGCTTCCTGCATCTTTACCGCCGGCTCGAGCCGGCGGCGCTTGAGCGCTTCGAGGCGTTGGAGCAGTTGCGTGCGCTCTGCCACGGTTACCGCATCGCGGTCATCGTGACGACACATGCACCGCAAGCCGGAGTGGACACCGCTGAAGACCTTGCGCGCGTGCGCCGGATTTTCGCTGACGCACCCGCTCACGGCTAAGGCGGCCGCGGGGTTGGGACAGGAATCTTGAGATAGAAGGGAGCTTAGAATGAGATTCATACTATTGGGACCTCCGGGCGCGGGTAAAGGCACACAGGCGAGTTTCATCACCAAGAAATACGGCATTCCGCAGATCTCCACCGGCGACATGCTGCGCGCCGCGATCAAGGCCGGCAGCGAGCTGGGATTAAAGGCGAAGAAGATCATGGATGCCGGGCAGCTGGTGCCAGACGATGTCATCATCAACCTGGTAAAGCAACGAATCACAGAGCCGGATTGCGCGGGCGGCTTCCTCTTCGACGGCTTCCCCCGAACCATTGCTCAGGCCGAGGCAATGAAGTCTGCCGGGGTCAACATCGACTATGTGGTTGAAATCGCGGTCCCCGATGAAGAAATCATCCTGCGCATGAGCGGCAGGCGCGTGCACCTCGCTTCGGGGCGCACCTACCACATCAAATTCAATCCACCCAAAGTCGCAGACAAGGACGACGTCACCGGCGAACCCTTGATCCAGCGCCAGGACGATGCCGCCGAGACGGTGAAGGCGCGCCTCGCCGTGTATCACCAGCAGACCAAACCGCTGATCGAATACTATGCGAAATGGCAGGCGCAGGGTGATCCGACCGCACCCAAACACCGCAAGGTGTCGGGCACTGGCACGGTCGATCACATCCGCGACAGCATATTCGCCGTGATCAATTGATCGCGGTCGGGCAGCCAAGGTAACGCGCGAGATCTCAATGTCCAGTCCCATCCGCCGCATTGCCATTTGCACCGGTGGCGGAGACGCGCCGGGTCTCAATGCCGTCATCCGTGCCGTAGTTATCGCTGCCATCAATCGCGGCTGGGAATGCTACGGCATCCACGATGGATTCAACGGGATACTCTTTCCCGAGCGCTATCCTGAAGGCGGCGTCTATCGTCTGAGCCGCGACAAGGTGCGGGGCATCGGGCATCTGGGCGGCACTATTTTGGGCACGACCAACCGGGGCAACCCGCTGCATTTTCCAGTGAAGATGCCCGACGGCACGACCAGGGATATGGATCGCACCGGCGAGATCCTCGAGTTCTTTGCCAAGAAGGAACTGGACGCGCTGGTATCCGTCGGCGGGGATGGGTCTCTCACCATAGCCAACGCCCTGTACCAGAAAGGGCTGCGCGTGGTAGGCGTACCGAAGACCATAGACAACGATCTCGACAAGACCTTCACGACGTTCGGATTCGACACCGCGGTCGCCTTCGCCACCGAGTGCCTCGACCGCCTGCACAGCACTGCGGAGAGCCATCAGCGCGTGATGGTCGTTGAAGTCATGGGGCGCTACGCGGGATGGATCGCGCTTCACGCAGGGATTGCCGGCGACGCCCACGCTATCTTGATTCCGGAAATTCCCTTTGACCTGGAAAAAGTCGTCGCCAAAATCCACAGCCGCGACAGCTTGGGACGCACGCACTCCATCGTCGTCGTAGCCGAAGGCGCCGAACCCGCCCACGGTACGCGCGCGATTCGGGAGCCCGCCGAAATCGGTCACGCCGAGAGGCTGGGCGGCGTCGGGGAAACCATCGCCAAAGCACTGCAGGAGCGGACAGGAAAAGAGGCCCGAGTGGTCGTATTGGGCCATTTATTGCGCGGAGGCAGCCCCACCTCCTTCGATCGCCTGGCGGCACTGCGCTTCGGTACCGCCGCCGTGCGTGCCCTGGACGAAGGCCAGTCTGGAGTGATGGTGGCGCTTGCCTTTCCCAACGTGAATTATGTGGCCCTGGCGGACGTAGCCGGCCGCATGAAGGGCGTCCCCCTGGATTGCGACACCCTGCAGACCGCACGGGATATGGGGATTTCGTTCGGGGATTGAGCGCCGTTGCCGGACCGGCATTGCCCAAGCCGGTCTATGCACGGGGTCGTAAGCATTGTCGCACGCCGCCAAGAGAATGGACCAAAGCAAGGGCGGGTTGGGCTGGTTTTTATACAAGATCGTCGATCGTGCGCGGATGGCTTTTTCATCCGTGCACGATCGATGATCCGCGCGGACGGGACGCCGTCCGCGCAAGAGAAGGCACGACACTTCGAACTACCCCGGTGTGTTTGGGGCTTGTCAAGAAACCACCATTGCGCGCTCCGCGCGCCAACCGTGTTTCTTGTACGGATAGAAGGCATCCGTACAAGAAACACGGTTATGGATAAATGCAAGGGCGGTTTTCAATCAAGATCCCCGCTGGCGCACGGATGGCCTTTTATCCGTGCGCCAGCGGGGATCCGCGCGGACGGCTTCTCGTCCGCGCAAAATAGCAGCTCTGCGACTCTGACCCACTCTGACTAAATCTTCGCCTACTTCCCGGGATTGAGAATTTTCTCCACGTGGTTGAGCCGCAGGCGGTAGGCATCCGGCATGCCCGAGCCCAGCAACGGACGCAGATACAGGCGGAAGGCGTCGGTGATGTCGACGCCGCTCGCCGCGATGAACTCTTCCTCCATCACGCGGGTCTTCCCGGCGACACTCTCGAGCGGGACCAATTGGTAGTCGACCGAGTAAAAGCCGGTGCGCTTGATCGCCACCGACCCGTCGCGATCGCCCCACATCGCGTATTGCACCGCCTTCTCGCCCACTTCGCGCGCCTCGCGCTGATCGACATCCGAAACGCAGCCCATGAACGAGCGCTGCACATAGCCGAACGTGTCGCCGCGCACGCGCTTGATGCCGAGGTTGCGCTTTATCTCGTCGCACAGCAGATCGGCCAGCGCGCCGGTGCCGGAAAGCTGCACATTGCCATGCGCATCGCGCTCCACCTGGCGCGAAAGCTGGGTGATGATGGGGTTGCCCTGGCTGTCGTGTATACCTTCGGAGGCAGCGACCACGCAACGACCGTACTTGTCGTAGGTGGCTTTGACGTCGGCGACGAACTTTTCCGGGCTGAACGTGCGTTCCGGAAGGTAAATCAGGTGTGGCCCATCGTCTGGAAATTTCTTGCCCAGTGCGGACGCCGCTGTCAGAAAACCAGCATGCCGGCCCATCACTACCGCCAGATAAACGCCGGGCAGCGCGGCATTATCCAGATTGGCGCCCATGAAGGCCTGAACGACGAAGCGGGCGGCAGACGGAAAACCCGGCGTATGATCGTTGCCGACCAGATCGTTGTCGATGGTCTTGGGTATGTGTATGCAGCGCAAGGAATAGTTGGCGCGCCGCGCCTCTTCGCTGACGATACGCACCGTGTCGGAGGAATCGTTGCCGCCGATGTAGAAGAAATAGCCGATGCCGTGTGCCCTGAGTACCTTGAAGATCTCCTGACAATAGGCCAGATCGGGCTTGTCGCGCGTCGAGCCGAGCGCTGAGGAAGGCGTACAGGCCACCATCTCGATGTTGTGGCTGGTCTCCTGCGTGAGGTCGAGAAACTCCTCCTTTACGATGCCCGACACCCCGTGATACGCGCCGTACACCAACTCCACATTGCGGAACTTGCGCGCTTCGAGGACTACCCCTGCCATCGACTGATTGATGACGGCAGTGGGCCCGCCACCTTGAGCGACTAACACCTTACCTTGCGGCATAATCTTGCGGCTCCCATGGTCTAACGAGATCGGATCGACCGTTCGTGCCGTACGCGCAATCGCCCTGCCTTGGCGCGAACCAGGGGCGAACGAACCGGCAACGTTTCCAATCCAGTGCGCATTATATTCGCGATCGTCGAGCCTGGTCACGACACCCTATCCCATGGAAGTTCGGCCTGCTACAATTCGAAGTTTTCAAAAAATGACGGGCCGGCTGTCGCGGCCGGTATTACTCGGGGAGAAGTGAAATGACACCACTCTGGTTTACGCTGGCGTGCGGCGTGTTCGCGCTGCTATATGGCGGCTGGTCCATCAAATGGATTCTGGCGCAACCCGCCGGCAACGAGCGCATGCGCGAAATTGCCGCCGCCATTCAGGAAGGTGCGTCTGCATACCTGAACAAGCAGTACACCACCATCGGAATCGTCGGCGTCATCCTCGCGATTCTCATCGCGGTATTTCTGGGCATGCCGACCGCGACCGGTTTCGTCATTGGCGCGGTGCTCTCCGGCGCCACGGGTTTCATCGGCATGAACGTGTCGGTGCGCGCCAACGTGCGCACCGCCGAAGCCGCGCGCACCGGCCTCAATGAAGCGCTGACCGTCGCCTTCCGCGGCGGCGCCATCACCGGGCTCCTGGTGGTGGGCCTGGGCTTACTCGGCGTCACCTGCTATTACTGGCTGCTCGTGGCGAATGCCGCCGGTAGCGGCCTGCCCTTGAGCGAGGTGATTAAGCCGCTCATCGGTCTCGGCTTTGGCGGATCCCTCATCTCGATCTTCGCACGTCTTGGTGGCGGCATTTTCACCAAAGGCGCAGACGTCGGCGCGGACCTGGTGGGCAAGGTGGAAGCCGGCATTCCCGAAGACGACCCACGCAACCCGGCGGTAATAGCCGATAACGTCGGCGATAACGTCGGCGACTGCGCCGGCATGGCGGCCGACCTGTTCGAGACCTATGCCGTCACCATCATCGCCACCATGCTGCTCGGCGCGCTGACCATCAAGACCACTTCTCCGAATGCGGTGATCTACCCGCTGGTGCTGGGCGGCTTCTCCATCATCGCCTCGGTCATCGGCTGCATGTTCGTCAAAGTCACGCCGGGCAAGAAAATCATGACTGCCTTGTACAAGGGCCTGATCGTCGCCGGCGTGCTCGCGCTGATTGCGTTCTACCCGCTTACCGACTGGATGATGGGCGATATCGTCAAGAACACAACCTTCGATATCGGCGGCGCGGCAAAAAGCATCACCGTCCTGCACCTGTACGGGACCGCTGTGATCGGCCTCGTGCTCACCGCGCTGATGGTGATCATCACCGAGTATTACACCGCGACGGAATACGCGCCGGTACGGCACATAGCCGAAGCGTCCACCACCGGCCACGGCACCAACATCATCGCCGGTCTGGGCGTGTCGATGCGCGCCTGCGCGCTGCCGGTGCTGTCGGTGTGCGCCGCGATTTATCTGGCCTATGCGTGGGCCGGACTCTACGGCATCGCCATCGCCGCGACCTCGATGCTGTCGATGACCGGCATCATCGTTGCGCTGGACGCCTACGGGCCGATCACCGACAACGCCGGCGGCATCGCCGAAATGAGCCATCTGCCGGAATCGGTGCGCGCGATCACCGACCCGCTCGATGCGGTGGGCAATACCACCAAGGCGGTAACCAAGGGCTATGCGATCGGCTCAGCCGGCCTCGCCGCCTTGGTGCTGTTTGCCGACTACACCCACGCGCTCGAGCAGCACTCGGGCAAGCTGGTGAGCTTTGATCTGTCCAACCACATGGTGATCATCGGCCTATTCATCGGCGGCCTGGTCCCCTACCTCTTCGCCGCCATGGCGATGGAAGCGGTAGGCCGCGCTGCCGGATCGGTGGTCATCGAAGTGCGCCGCCAGTTCAAGGAAATCAAAGGCATCATGGAAGGCACGGCCAAGCCCGACTATTCCAAGGCAGTCGGCATGCTCACCACCGCTGCGATCAAGGAAATGATGGTGCCCTCGCTCCTGCCTGTGCTGGTGCCGATCGTCGTCGGCGCCGCGCTTGGGCCGCAGGCCCTGGGCGGCGTCCTGATGGGCTCGATCGTCACGGGCCTCTTCGTCGCCATTTCGATGACCACGGGCGGCGGCGCCTGGGACAACGCCAAGAAATACATCGAAGACGGCCATCATGGCGGCAAGGGTTCGGAAGCGCACAAGGCGGCCGTAACGGGAGATACCGTGGGCGATCCTTACAAGGACACTGCAGGTCCCGCCGTCAATCCGCTCATCAAGATCATCAACATCGTGGCCCTGCTGGTGGTGCCGCTCTTGTAAGAGACGCGATGATCTTCAATAAAAGGGCAACCGGGAGGTTGCCCTTTTTTGTTGGCCTCGGACTTGCGCTCGCCTCAGCAACGGTCGCACTCGCCCAACCGGCGCCCGAGCCTGCGTCGGGCCACGTCGCCAAGGAGGCCGTGCACGCGCGGCGCTTCATGCTCGCTGCCGCGCATCCGCTCGCAGTCGAAGCGGGATACAGCGTCCTCAAGCGCGGTGGCACAGCGATCGACGCGGCGGTAGCCGTACAAATGGTGCTCAACCTGGTGGAGCCGCAATCCTCTGGCATCGGCGGCGGCGCTTTCATCCTGCATTACTCGGTCGCGGATGCGAAGCTCGCCGCCTACGATGGGCGCGAAACGGCGCCGGCTGCCGCGCGCGCGGATCGATTCATCGGCGCAGATGGTCGACCGCTTGAACACCTGGACGCGATCGTGGGCGGAAGGTCGGTCGGGACACCGGGCACGCTGCGCGCGCTGGAACTCGCGCATCAGCGGCACGGCAAACTACCTTGGGCGCAACTGTTCGAGCCGGCCATCCGCCTCGCGCGCGAAGGTTTTCCGCTGTCGCCGCGCTTGCATCGCTTGCTCCATTCGGTGGGCCTGCCAACGCGCGATCCGGCCATGCGCCATCTTTACTATCGCGACGACGGCGCGCCTAAGGCGATCGGAACAGTGCTCAAGAACCCCGCGCTTGCCGACACGCTGCGCGAAATCGCGACGCGAGGCGCCAATGCCTTCTACACGGGAGAAATTGCGCGCGCTATCGCCGAAAAGGTGAGAAGCGCACCCAACCCGGGTGACTTGAGCGAGAACGATCTGGCGCAATACCGGGCAAAGCCGCGCGAACCCGTCTGCGCACCCTTTCGGCAATGGAAAGTTTGCGGCATGCCGCCGCCGAGTTCAGGGGGCGTTGCCGTGCTGCAGGTGCTGAGCATGTTGCAACAGCTAGCCCCGGACAGCGTCCCTTCGTTCTCGGTCCAAGCCGCGCATCTGATCGCCGAGGCAGAGAGGCTCGCCTACGCCGACCGCGAGCGCTATCTCGCCGATTCCGATTTCGTCAGCGTGCCGCTGACAGGTCTGATCGCACCTGAGTATCTCGCCTCCCGCGCGACCCTGGTCCGGCGAGATCGGTCCCTCGGTCGCGCGCCGCCCGGCAAACCACCCGGCGCGCCGCTTGCCGAACTCGCCGACGACGCCGCACTGGAACTGCCTTCCACGAGCCATTTTTCCATCGTCGATGCGCAGGGCAACGCGGTGGCCATGACCACTTCGATCGAATTCGGTTTCGGCAGCCGACAGATGGTGCGCGGGTTCCTCTTGAACAACCAACTCACCGACTTTTCGTTTGTCGCGGAACGAGACGGAAGACCTGTTGCCAACCGAGTCGAGCCCGGCAAACGCCCGCGCAGCGCCATGGCGCCGACCATGGTGTTCGATCGCGACGGGAAACTCGTCCTCGTTCTGGGCTCCGCCGGCGGCAGCGCCATCATCAACCACGTGGTCAAGACTTTGGTGGCTGCGCTCGACTGGGATTTGGATATACAGCAGGCGATTGCGCTCCCCAACTTCGGCAGCCGCAATGGTCCCACCGAATTAGAGCGAGGTAGCGCAGCCGCCGATTGGGCGGCTGCGCTAAGGACTCTCGGCCACGAGGTGCGTCTGATCGATATGACCAGCGGTCTGCATGGCGTTCTGCGCACGCACAGTGGCTGGAGCGGCGGCGCGGATCCGCGGCGCGAGGGTATGGCAAAAGGGGATTAGGCGCGTACCCCTCGGAACCTGTTGGGAGAAGAATCGGGTATCCGAATTCTATGGTTGACAGACCGTTGGCGTGTCGCATCGCACCAGTCCGATTGGAGAGGTGGCATCATTTAACGAGTGCCGACTGTCTCAGTTCGACCCCTATGCATAGATCTCAACTATGCATAGATCGTGTGGGCGCGATCAGTAAAACGTAGGCGTGGCGCGGTCCTCGGCCAGGTGGGTCAGCTGTGTTCTAAGCATAGTTTCGCCAGCAGAGTCCCGCCGTTGTACCTCTGCAGGAGACCATTACGCTTCATCGTGATCGCATTCCGGCTCGGGCAAGACACCTACCACCAACACGTCGATTGAGACTGCTTGTTGAAAAAGAAAGCCTGTCACAGGGCGAGAACCATTCGACACCACGATGCGACCGTCCCGCGTACCGGACTCGCTTATGCGGTTCTTGCAGACGCTGAAACTATGTAAAGATCGCACCGATTCCCGTTGTCCTGCTTCATAGGGACCGGCGGCGTTCCTCTCAACATAACTACGCCTAGTTGAGATCTATGCATAGGGGTCTGCTATGTAAAGCTTTGCATAGCGACCCACTACGGACACACGACGTGACGCAGATCGAGGGGCCGCTCTTGGCAAGAGCGGTCATTCCTGGTGATCCAAACTCGAACGCTCGGTTCGGTTCCTAGGCGGGGAAGCAATAACGCGCATGCTTGGGGTCGGTGAAAAAAAGAGTCCGCCCTGTTGGGCGGACTCGGTGACAGCCGATAGACGAGCTCCAGCTCATCTTGGTGTCCACCAGGATTCTTGGTGGACACCATGCTCGCGGCTCCGGCCTAGAAAGGAAACCGGCTAAGGCTGTTGTTCTTGGGCACGCTAACGGTCACGGACTTGGTGGCCGCATTGCCGGCGGCATCGCGGGCCTCAACGGTAACGGTGTAGATGCGACCGTTGCCCCTGCCGCTGCGCTCCGCGCGGAGGTTGAGCGTGAGGTCGCCAGTGACCTGGATATCGTTGGGCGTATCGCCGTCGCCAAGGCCGTTGTCCGGCTCGTTGCTCGTCGCGCTCACGATCTTGAGCGAGGTGAGGCCGACGTTGTCGGTCGCGACCGCGTTAAGCGTCACGGGGACCATCTTGTGATTGGGCGGCCAGATAGCCTCCTGTGAAGCGGTGAGATTGGAAATGATCGGCAGCGTGGTGTCTCCTCCTCCGGACGCAACGACGCGGAAGTTACTGAATGTCGTTCCTTCAGCGGTATTTCCGAAGAAGAGGTAAGCATTCGTAGAGTTTAGGGAGGGCACTGAAGTTGAGGGGACGGTTACGCTGGCTCCTGGGAGTTGGCTGGGCACCGACAGTGTAACGTTGTTGCCACTGCGAGCGATACGAAAAGTTGTCGTCAGTCCAGTTTGATAAGACCCGATGCCCTGAATGAATGTAAAGCCCATGGGGACTAGGCCCACGTCGACTGCCGCGTCGATCCCATAATAAGGATAGAGGTTGTGTATCCGGAATTCGAATGACTCTGTCGGCTCGTTATAGTAGCTCGGGTTCGGTGTGCCCTGGCCGAAGCCGACGTAGATAATGTCGTTATTGGTTGTGGGGGCCTTCACGTCCACTTCGAAAACAAAATCTGTTGTCAGGAACGCGCCGGAGACCGTCTTTACCATGGGACGATCGGTTCCGTTTCCAGTGCCGGAAGCGGAGTAAGTCCGAGTCAAGCCGTTGGCGCTGTAGCTGTATTTAGTTGTATCGATCGTAAGGTACGGGCTCGACGGACCTGTCAGCGGGTCGGAGAAGTTCAAGGCCGTTTGCGCCATCGCTGGCGTGGCGGTCGCAACGGTCACGGCGAGCAGCAGTGAAAGTGCTAAACCTGCTTTTCCAAGCAAGCCGGACCCTGGTAAAACTCGTAGAAAAGTAGCGGGTGTTTCCTCGATTCGCGCCGTGTTCATTTAAGATTATCTCCCTCTGTCATTGGTAAATATCTAGAATTACCCAAGATAGCTGACTAAAATGCTCAGCTATTTAATGATACTGTATATCATTACGCTTGGAAATACCGTACTAATCTTGTCGGAAATAACCACACTCGATATCGTGTCTTATGACTTCAACTTGTTGTATATAAATAATTCGACTGGACATTGAGCAGCGGAGGAGCGAAAGCAAGTTCGGCCAAGAGCAAATTCGGGTGGATATCTCCTCGGTTCGCTCCCGGGTAATTTGATGGGCTAATGGCTATTCGTCGGCGACCGAATCAGCCTTCGCCGAATTCGGCGTGGCGATTCGGATCAAACCATCGGCCGTTTCGATCGAAGTCACAAGATCGATTTGTAGAAAGCGTCTAAGCCTTGAGTAGCCGGGTTCGAGCGCAACCGATCGATCCGGTATTCGACTGGATAGCGTCAAGCGAGCCAAGAATCGTAAGTATTTCCAATCTCGCCCTCGGACGGCACAGTTTGTCTTATGGAAAAGAAAGCCTGACCATGGAACGCATCCAATTGATCACGGTTTTTTTGGAGGGAGTATATGACGGCTGCCCACGCCGTCGATCAGGCAATTGATCTGGAATTGAGCAGAATGGCCGCAATGCTGCTGTGAACGGTCTCTCAGTGGACTGATTTTCCTACAGCTTGGATGACCGGAATTGGCCGCTATGTAAACCTCTACATAGCGGCCATTGGACTAAACCGCTGTCGCGGTAGTAGCAGGTCAAGCACCGGGTGCGGTGGGTCAGATTTACATGAAGCGCCCATCGGAGAACGATGAAGTTGCTGCTTGCAGCACTTCACTCAATCCCGATAAGGAGCTTTACCATGACCCTGCTACGCCAGCGGATGCTCGAAGACATGGGTGTCCGCAATCTCGCTGAGAACACCCAGTCGGCCTACCTGCAACAGATCATCGCCTACGCAAAACACTTTCACCGCCGGCCGGAAGATCTCGGTCCGGAAGAGGTTCGTGCCTATCAGGTCTATTTGACGAAGACCCGGAAGCTCTCGCCGAGCAGTGTTAGCGTCGCCACCGGCGCACTGCGCTTCCTGTACAAAGTGACGCTCAAACGCGCCTGGGCCGTCGAAGAGATTCCGATGCCCAAGAGGCCATTCAGGCTGCCGGTGATTCTCAGCCGCGAGGAAGTGATGCAATTCCTAAATTCGGTCGGCAACCTCAAGCACCGTGCGATTCTCATGACGGCCTATGCGGCAGGCTTGCGCATCTCCGAGGCCACCCACGTCAAGGTCACCGACATTGACAGCCAGCGGATGATGCTTCGAGTCGATCAAGGCAAAGCGCGTAAAGATCGCTATGTGATGCTCTCGCCGCGCTTGCTCGAGGAGTTGCGCGCATACTGGAGAGCCGTCCGCCCGACGCTCTGGCTGTTTCCGGGAGATCTTCCCAGCAAGCCGATTACCCGCAGTGCGGTAGAGCAAGCCTGCCAGAAAGCACACCGTGTTTCGGGTATCAAGAAGCCGATCACGGCGCACTCGCTGAGGCACGCGTTTGCAACGCATCTGCTTGAGTCCGGCGCCGATGTGCGCACCATTCAGCTCCTGCTCGGTCACCGCAGCTTGACCACGACTTCCCGGTATCTGAAGGTCGCCACCAGCACCGTGTGCGCCACGACCAGTCCCTTCGACTTGTTGCCCAAGGTTGAGCCTCCGTTGCAGACACCGACGCCACCCACTCATCATTGAGGCGGGCGTTGCGTCCCACCGGGCTCGAGGTGGCGGACATCTTCCGCCAGGTCGGGCCTGCCTACCGCCAGCAACACGCTGCCGCACTCAGCCGCGGGCAGCGCTGCGTCATGAGCGCAATCGAGCGTTGCCGCACCGCTGCGCTCGGCGGACACGTTGAGCAGTGTGACACTTGCGCTCACCAGCGTATCGCCTTCAACAGCTGCAGAAATAGGCACTGTCCAAAGTGTCAGTCCCTGGTGCGCGCGCAATGGCTGGAAGATCGTCAGGCCGACCTCATCCCTGTTGACTACTTCCACGTGGTCTTCACGTTACCCGAGGAGATCGCCGCGATTGCCTACCAGAACAAGGCCGTGGTCTACGAAATCCTGTTTCACGCCACCGCCGAGACCTTGCGCACGATCGCTGCCGATCCCAAGCACCTGGGTGCCGAGATCGGCTTCATCGCGATCCTTCATACCTGGGGACAGAATCTGTTGCATCACCCGCATCTGCATTGTGTGGTCCCGGGCGGCGGTCTGAGTGCCGACGGCAAGCGCTGGATTTCATGTCGACCGGGTTTCTTCCTGCCGGTGCGCGTGCTCTCGCGGCTCTTTCGGCGGCTGTTTCTGGCGCAGTTGCAGGGCGCCTTTGACGCCGGGCGCCTACGTTTCTTTAACGCGCTTGAACCGCTCCAGAAGCCCGGCGCTTTCGGCCGGTATCTGGCCCCCGTACGACGAGCCGAGTGGGTGGTCTACGCCAAGCCACCATTTGGCGGCCCCCAGCACGTCCTCGAATATCTCGGTCGCTACACGCATCGGGTTGCCATCTCCAACAATCGTCTGGTCGACTTCGTTGATGGCAAGGTCAGCTTTGGCTGGAAGGATTACCGCCACGACTCGCGCAAGAAGGTGATGTGCCTGGATGCGCAGGAGTTCATGCGCCGCTTCCTGCTGCATGTCCTTCCGAATGGGTTTCAACGAATTCGGCACTACGGCTTCCTCGCCAATCGCTACCGCGTGGTCAAGCTTGCCCGCTGCCGCCAGCTACTCGCCCAACCCGTCCCAGCGGCCAATCTCCCCGATGCGCATCTCGATTACCGCGACCGCTACGAGCGGCTCACCGGCAAATCGCTGCGTACCTGCCCTAAATGCGGCCATGGCCGCATGGTTTGCATCGAAACGTTCCTGCCGGGTGCCTTGCCACGGGCACCGCCGTGCGATCGCTCATGAATTGCAATACACAATCGCTTCTGAACGCTTCCCGAATTCGCTTGCGGAACGGTGGCCTTTCTCTTGTCACGAGCGACGCATTCCCTCGCAACGCCTTCTTACCATCACCGGATTTCCCAGAAAAGCGCACGACGCAGCAACTCGAAACTCGACAGCCGGCCACAAAATCAACGCCCCGGCTTCGCTTACCCACTTCTTGCCGCCGTCAGACGCACACTCTGACCAGACCGAACTGATTCAATCCCCATAACACAACCACCAGTGGGCGGTTTAGTCCAACGGGATTTTTAGCCTACCGGTCGCGGTGGCGGCACCATCGCCCTCAATGAACTCAGTGCCCCGCGTCCGCCAGGCTAAAAACTCTCTTCACTATGCACAGTTTGAAACTATGTGTAGTTCGTGTTGGAGAAGGTCTTGCGGGCAAGTAGCGACGGGGGTTTCGGTGATGTAGCAGGATGCGGTTCTGGACATAGTTTTTGCAGGAGGGTGCAGTGGTGGTCCCGCATAAGGAGACCACCATGGGAAACAAACGATCATTCCGATCCAACCGGATCGACTGGCTAGCCAAGGGGCCGCTTGCACCCTACGTTGATGTCTACAAGCAATACCTGACTGACCGTGGCTACGCGCCGACCACATTCGATAATTGCATTCGCAGCGTTGTCCATTTTGCGCAGTGGATTCATCAGCGACGCCTGAGAGTCCGGCGCATTGATGAAGCCATTGTTACCGAATTTCTAGATGGACACCTCCCTGAATGCGCCTGTACCGGATCAATTTGCCGTGATCGTGGGAGTCTGAGCGCCGCGCTGGGCCACCTGCTGAAGGTGTTGCGCGCCGCGAATGTCACTGCTCCACCGGCAGTGATGAAGACGCCAGTGGCCGAGGAACTGAGTCGCTACGGCGAGTATATGGATCATGTGCGCGGTCTGGCACCCAAGACCCGAAGCATGGCCCTGCGAATCGTGGGGCGGCTGCTGGTCTCACGATTCGGCAGCAAACCCATCGACGTTGGCATGATCAAACCCGACCATGTACGCCGATTCTTCGCGCAACAGGCCAAGCTTTACAGCAAGCCGGCGAATGCGAGCATAGTCGTCACGACATTGCGCGGGTACTTTCGTTACCGCGCCTCGCTTGGCAATACGGTACATCGGTTGATGGGTGTATTGTCCTACCCCGCCAACTGGCAGCACTCCTCATTACCCAAGACCCTGACAGACGAGGAAGTCGAGAACTTGATCGGCGCACTCGGTCAGCACGGGCGCTCCATGCGGCGTGCCGACGCCATTGTGCGTTGTGCGCTCGATCTTGGACTACGCTGTGGCGAAGTCGCGCGCATTGGCCTCGACGACATCAACTGGCGCACCGGCACACTCACGCTGCGTCATACCAAGGGTCGTCGTGAAGATGCACTACCACTGCCGGTGGAGACCGGCAGGGCTATTGCGGCATATTTGAAGCAGGAACGTCCCAAGACCAACAACCGTGCGGTCTTCGTCCGCCGCGTGGCACCACGGGATCTTCCCGTTGGTCCTGACCTCGTGCGCAAGACGATCCGCCAAGCCTTCGCCCGCGCCGGACTCCCCTATACGCGGTCGCACCTGCTGCGCCATACGATGGCCAATCGCCTCCTGGCCGCAGGATCGTCCCTCAAGGAAGTGGCCGATGTTCTGCGTCATCGCTCGCTCAATAGCACCATGATCTACGCCAAGCTCGACAGTCGCACGCTGATCGAGGTTGCTCTGCCATGGCCCGGGAGTACGTCATGAGCACGTTCTCGCTGCAAGCGCTGGTTAAGCGCTATCTGCTGGAACGCCATCGCTTGGGTTTCTTGGAACAAACCAAAGCCTATGCCTTACGCAGTTTCGCGAAGCATGTTCAGGTCGTCGGTCATCGCGGACCGTTGACCATCGAAGTCATGGCTGAGTGGGCGCGCCTCGACAGCCATGGCAGCACTGACCCACTCACCTGGGCGCGCCGACTAAAACTGCTACGCACATTTCTGCGCTGGTTGCAGCAGTTTGAGCCACGCACCGAGATTCCAGACGATGCCATCTTCGGGCGACTGCCGGAGCGGCTGGCACCTCATATCTACAGTGAGCAAGAGATCATCGATCTGTTGGCCGCCGCCCGGCGGCTTGGGCCCGCGCCCGGATTGCGTGCTGTCGTTTATGAAACGTTGTTCGGTCTGATCGCCAGCACCGGAATGCGAATCTCCGAGGCGCTGGCACTATGCAACGCAAATGTCGATCTCAGGCACGGCATGCTTACCATCCGCCAAACCAAGTTCGGCAAGTCGCGCCAGATACCTCTGCATCCCAGCACGGTAAAGGTTTTACGGCGATATCTCTGGATCCGCAATCTGGCCGGGGACTTTGCACAGGATAGTGCTCCACTATTCATCGGTACTCGTGGGCGACGACTCGGACTCCCCATGGATAGCCATCAGGTGAACCGCGTCTTCACCACTTTGCGCGAGCAATTGGCCTGGCCCAATCGTGGAGCGCATCATGCGCCTCGTATCCACGATTTACGGCACACCTTCGTAGTACGCCGCATCCTGCTGTGGTTGGCACAAGGGGTGGATGTCGATCAGGCGATGCTGTCCCTATCGACGTACGTCGGACATGCGCACGTGACCAACACCTACTGGTATCTCTCGGCGGTGCCGGAATTGATGTCGCTGGCTGCCGGACGCTTCGAGTCATACATGCATCCGCCGGAGGTGCCCGATGCGTAAAACCATTGCACCGAAACGGCCATCCTTCGCTGCTCTGATTCAGCAGTTCTTCACCGAATATCTGGTCGCACAACGTGCGGTCAGTCCGCGCACGGTGGCCTGCTATCGCGATGCGCTGATGCTGTTCCTGGACTTCTCTGGTCAGCGATTGATGAAAGCTCCGACCAGTCTGAAACTCACCGACATTCAACCCGATCTGATCTTGGCATTTCTGGATCATTTGGAGCGCGAACGACATAACGGGGTACGCAGTCGCAATTTGCGACTTACCGCACTGCGGGCATTTCTGAAATTCGCCGGCCGACGTGACGTGGCCTCACTGCACGTGGTCGAGCAAGCTCTCGCCGTCCCGATGAAACGCTTCGAGCGACCGATGCTGGGATTCCTCACACGCGAGGAGATGGTTGCGGTCTTGGGGCAACCCGGAGAGACTTGGACCTCACAACGCGATCACCTTCTCTTGACCATGCTCTACAACACAGGTGCGCGGGTCTCGGAGATCATCGGTGTACGTGCTGCGGACATCGTCCTCGACGGTGGCTCATGCGTACATCTGCACGGGAAAGGGCGCAAGCAGCGATCGGTTCCACTCTGGCATACCACGGTCGCAGAAGTTCGCGCATGGCTTCGGCTGAACCCGATGTTGCGTGGCGAGGCACCCTTGCTGCCGAACCGCGAAGGACAAGCGATGTCGCGATCAAATGTTGTTCAGCGTATCGAGCTTGCCGTCGCTCGCGCGGCCACTCAAGCGCCGAGCATCCTCAACAAGCGGGTTTCGCCGCACACGGTGCCATACGACAGCCATGCACCTGCTGCAATCGGGGGTGCCGTTCAATGTGATCGCGCTGTGGCTAGGGCACGAAAGTACCACTACTACACACCGCTATGTCGAGGCCGATCTGGCGATGAAGGAGAAAGCGCTCTCGCGCTTGGAGGCGCCCGACACTACGATCCGTCGATTCAAGGCGCCAGACTCACTCATGCGGTTCCTCCAGACACTTTAACTATGTAAAGATCGCGCCGGCCTCGAACGCGCAGCGCCATAGAGGCCGACGCCGTAAATTCCGTGGTAACTACACATAGTTGCGAACTGTGCATAGTGGCCGGTTGCCGCCCGTTGGGCGATCAACCCAGTTCGACCTAGCTTGTGGGAAAATGCCCGAAGTCAATCTTGATGTACATGCGGAGATTTGGTCTGAAGATGCGCTTTGCAAACCGCTTCGCCGGCGGCCGAATCCGACGCCGGCTAGTTCTCCTGCTGGGCGCGGTAGCGCTCGGTATGCTCGCAGCCGGCGGCGATGCGGGACGAGCGTTTGCGCAGGCCGCCGCGTCGCGTGCGCCCGACGTGCCCTACGAGCCGACACCGCACAAGGTGGTGGCGCAGATGCTGCGGCTCGCCCAGGTGCGTGAAGGCGACGTGGTCTATGACCTGGGATGCGGGGACGGGCGCATCGTGATCGCGGCGGTAAAGGAATACGGAGCGCGCGGAGTGTGCGTCGATATCGATCCTCAGCGCATCCGCGAGAGCCGGGTCAATGCCACGGCGGCTGGCGTGATGGAGCGTATCCGCTTTCTCGAACAGGATTTGTTTGCAACAGAAATCCGTGAGGCGACCGTGGTCATGCTGTTCCTTTGGCCGGAAGTGAACTTGAAATTGCGTCCCAAGCTCTGGCAGGAATTGCGGCCGGGTACGCGCGTCATTTCGTATATACATGACATGGGTGATTGGACGCCGCAGCAGACCATCACTGTGCAAGGCCGCGCTGGCGAGCGCCGGATCTACCTCTGGACGATCGGGTCGCCGCAAGTCAGGTAGTGCCATTCGATTTCGGGGTCTACTGGCGGGCGCGGGTCTGCATCGAAGAAGCCCAAGTCAGGCAGCTGGCGACTGACCGGTATTGGTCTGGAACCGTCCGGCGCCCGTAGGTTCCAATCCGACCCGAGAGACAGTGTGATTTCCGGAATGCGGTTAGTGGCACCCATTGCTCGATCAGCCGCTTCCGGCGCGTCGGCTCGGCGACCTGGAATCGCGCCGGGACTGATTTTCCTGTCGTTTGCTCTTACCGTTCGGGGAAGACGCCACGGCGTCCGCGATCACGTCAACCCCGAGAAATCCATGGGCGCTCGTAACTTCGTGGTGCGTCAGCGACTGCCGCGGCGGGACAGGTGTGCCCTGGTCGAAAAGTACGCGCACTTAGGCGGGAGCCAATGCGCTACGCGCGGCGTGCTCCAAGACTGTGCGAACTTGCTCTAGCGTCACGCCGGGGAACCACTCGACACACTGGGACACCAGCGCACCGTCTTCAAGATTCTCAAACAGCGCTGCCACGGGCACGCGGCTACCACGGAATACCCAGGCACCGCTGACGCGCTCCGGGTCGCGCTCCACCGCCGAACAAGAGGACCAGTCAATCATGACGAAATGCTACCACCGCTGGATGAAGACGGCTAAACGGGATAGGACGATAACGGCTCAGGTTCCGTTTCCCAAGATGTAGCGAAGCGATACACGATCCAGTATTCATCGGATATCATCGATGGCCAGCACGCCAGAGGAGGAGATTCTCATGCCTGATTTCATCCGACGCCGCCTCATCCGCTACTCCGCGCTTGCCCTGTGCTGCGCCTGGTCCCTAGCGCTGCCGTCCGCTGTGTGGGCGCAAGGGGCCTATCCCCAGCGCGCAGTCCGGTTGATCGTGCCGTTTCCCCCCGGCGGGGCCGGGGATATCGTCGGCCGTCTCGTGGGGGAGAAACTCGGCGAGGCGCTAGGCCAGCCGGTGCTGATCGACAATCGCGGCGGCGGCGGGCAAGTGATCGCCACCGAGATGGCGGCCAATGCGGCGCCTGACGGCTATACGCTATTTCTGGCGAGCGCCACCCACACCATCAACCCGGCGCTGCACAAGAAACTGCCGTACGACACCATTAAGGCGTTTGCTTCGATCACGATGGTGGTCGAATCGCCGTTGGTGTTCGTTGCCAATCCCGCGCTCGGCGTGGGCAACATCAAGGAGCTTGTCGCTTTGGCCAAATCGCGGCCGGGCTCGATCAACTACGCCACGTCCGGACCGGGCACCGGGGGGCATCTGTCGGTGGAACTGCTCAAGCGCATGACCGGCATCGATCTCGTGCATGTACCGTACAAGGGCGCAGCGCCGGCGCTGTTGGACGTCATTTCCGGACAGGTGCAAATGATGTGCACCAGCCCGCTCCCGGCAATGCCGTACGTGAAGTCGGGAAAACTGCGCGCATTGGCGATGACGGGCAATGTCCGATCAGTGTCGGCGCCGGATGTACCCACGGTGGCGGAGACCGTGCCCGGCTACGAGTCGACGCTGTGGTATTCGCTGCTGGCGCCGGCCGGCACGCCAGCGCCCGTCATCGCGCGCTTGCATGCCGAGACGGTAAAGCTGCTCGCGGCGCCGGAAATGCAAAAGAAGATCGTGGCGCTTGGCGC
>Ga0082335_1002541_pt1 | contig 33676 bp, 32 predicted proteins | sample Subgrocontami58m_FD_72375 | JGI IMG/M metagenome (GOLD analysis project Ga0082335, IMG submission 72375) | Subsurface groundwater microbial communities from S. Glens Falls, New York, USA - GMW37 contaminated, 5.8 m (SPADES assembly) (version 2) ... | reverse complement strand
CGGCTGGGGGCTCGCGATGGTGTCGCCGATCGCGATCGATCGCGCGTCCGGCGTACGCGCGCTGAAGCAGGTGATCGAGCAGGGCAAGGACCGCCTCAAGCGCGGCTTCTGGGTCATTGTGTATCCGGAAGGCACGCGCATGGCTCCCGGCGCGCGCGGGAAATACCAGACCGGCGGCGCCGCAATTGCGATTCACGCCGGTGCGCCGGCCGTTCCGGTCGCGCATAACGCCGGCACGTACTGGCGGCGCAAGGCGTTCCTCAAGTATCCCGGCAGCATCACGGTCAGCATCGGCCACGCGATCGACAGCAGCGGCATGAAAGCCGAGGCGCTGACACGCCGGGTCGAGACCTGGATCGAATCCGAAATGCCGCGCCTCGACCGCCCTGATGACCCGGCGTAAGCCCATCCAACTCGAACTCGTGCTCGGCAACGTGCCCGCGCAGGCCACCGCCCGCCATCAATTCAGGCTTGACGAGCACTGGATCGAATACACGCTCAAACGCAGCCTGCGCCGCCGCAGCATCACCTTCGTGATCGACGAGGACGGTTTGCGCGTCGGTGCGCCGTGGCACGCATCGCTGCGCCGCATCGAGTCGCTGCTCGGCGGGCATGCGCGCTGGATCACCCGCAAGCTCGGCGAGTGGCGCGCGCGCCGGCCGCCGCCGTTCACGTGGCAGGCGGGTGCCGCCGTGATGGCGCTGGGCGAACCGTTGACCCTCGCGCTCGATCCCGCGCGTTCCTCCACCGCACGCGACGGCAGCCTTCTGCGCATCGCCGCGAACGAGGCGATCGACTCCGGTGTACTGGCGTCTCAAGTCACCGCGTGGCTGCGCCGCACGGCGCAGGGCTGGTTTGAGCAACGCGCCGCGCACTATGCGCCTGCACTCGGCGTGCCGCTGCCGGCGATTTATCTGTCGAACGCCAGGAGGCGCTGGGGCAGCTGCCACCCCGCCGGGCGCGTGCGCCTCAGTTGGCGGCTGATCCAGATGCCGCCGGAGCTGATTGATTATGTCGTGGTGCACGAGCTTGCCCACCTGCGCGAAGCGAATCACTCGCGGGACTTCTGGCGCTGGGTGGCCCGCGTGCTTCCCGACTACGAAATACGCCGGCGCGCGCTGCGGCGCGACAGCCACCGCTACCTGCTCGCTTGAGCGGGCGACACCGGCCTTTGTGCTAATATTCAGTGGCGCATTACGCGCGCTCAACGATCCATGCGCAAATTCGTTCTGCTGATACTCGCTGCGGCCCTGCTGCCAGCCTGCGGCCTCAAAGGTCCGCTTTATCTCCCGGCACAAAAACCCGCGGCCTCTCCCCCGGCTGCCGCGGCGCCGGCGCCCGGCACGCAGCCCGATGACAAGCAGAACCCGGCCAAGTGAGCCCCTTCGCCTGTCGCGACCAGCAGCTGCACGCTGAATGGTCGCGATCCTATCAGCCGGCGCGTACGGAATGACGATGAGTTCCAACTACAACACGCGGCCGCGGGCTGCGGAAGTCATGGTGAGCGGAATCGGAATGCATTCGATCCGCGCACGTGAATCGGTCCTGCGATTGATTGCGCGGGAACGTTTGCTGCCCTGATCGAACATCGGCGAATTCAAATCAAACTGTCGAGATTTCATCGTTGCATCGTTTCATCACGCGTTTTTTTCATCTTTGAAACGCAATTCGCGCGGAAAAAATCACGATGATGTTCGCATTGCAGCGAAAATTCCGGCGGCATATGTGCAACATCCAAACCACAACGTTCAATATTTTTTTAGAAATGTGTTGCATTTTTTTTTGAACGTAGCTTAGAATTGGCGCACCAAGCATTGCAATCCTGCTTTGGAAACGAAACAGGAATCACAAGTCGCAACGTGAACGATGCATTGGGAGTGCAGAAACAAAAGCGGTTTGCACGCGAAGCCAATCAACCACTCGTAAGGAGATGACTATGGCAGCGAAGAAAAAAGCGAAGAAGAAAACAGCTAAGAAGAAGTAACGGCTGTAGCTTGAGCGGGAGCTGGGCTCCCCTGGCTCCCGTTATTCGCATCACCCCGTTTCAACGGCTGCAGCCAGCGCAGCCGGGCGTAGCAAAGTTTCTCCTCCTGCAATATCCCCGCAGTCGGTCTCCATCACTACCCAGCGTCATGGCGTACGCGGGAATCCTATTACAACTAATTGATTTATATAAATATTAGTGACGGGTGCGGGATGGCGATGCGTACCGCAATTCGCGCTTGCACGCGCCGCGATGGCCGCGTGAAAAACACCCGTCAGGGATTCAACTGCCGATACACTGTTTCGGCGACTCGCAGCAGCGCTGCCTTGTCGATCTCGCCGGATAACGCGTAGCCGAATTTGCCGTCAAGCCAGTAGAACACACCCACGCCGCGTTCCTGCGCAAAACGGAATGCGGTTTCGCTGCTGTCGCGCGCGCCGCGTCTCACATACAGAGTCAGGCGCCGGCCGTTGCCGTCCTGGAACATGAACTGAGCCCCGGGTCCCTGATTGCCCGGCAGCAAGCGGCCGCCAACCAACTGGTAGCCAACGGGCTGCAAATGCGGAACTTTGAGGCTCGCGCCGAGACGCTTCGACAGCCAGGCGACCAGATGCGCTTCCTGATCGGCGCCGACTTCGACCGGATGACGCACTTCAGGGCTGTAGACCACGTGGGCAATCACGGCCTCGCGTGCGAATGCAATCGAATCGGCCGATTTTGCCGTGTTGAAGGCGTGTACATACCATCCGGTCACCCCGCCGAGCGCAAACCACGCCGCAACCGCCGCATACCGCAATGCCGGCGGCATGCGGCGCGGCAGCGCCGCGCGGCGTACGCGCGCCGGCAGCGCCTCGGCGAGAACCGGATCGAACCACGCATGCAATGCCTGGTTCTGCTCCTGCCAGGCACGCGCGCGTTGCGCATCTTCGGGATGGGCCGCCAGATAAGCGTCGACTTCGGACCGGCGCTCCGCCGGCAACAAGCCGTCGATATAGGCATGCAGTTCGGCTTCAGTGACCGGAACGTGGGTCATTTCACCACCATCAGCGCGGCAGGCATAGCACCGCGTGCGAGCAGGCCGCGCAACCGTTCGCGCGCGCGCGACAGCCGCGACATGACGGTGCCAACCGGGATTCCGAGCACGCCCGCGCTTTCTTCGTAAGTCATCTGCTCCAGACCGACCAGCAACAGCACTTCGCGCTGCTCCTGCGGCAGGCGCAACAGCGCCGCCTGCAGATCGCGCACTTCAAGCCAATCGGTCTGAGTCGGACGCACCGCGACTTCCGCCGCTTCGTCATCGAAGGTCAAACGGCCAGATTGTGCCCGCAACTGGTTGATGAATACGTTGTGCATCAGGGTAAACAGCCATGCGCGCAAGTCGCTTCCGGGCTGCCATAAATGCAGCTTGATCAATGCGCGCTCGAGGGTATCCTGGACCAGGTCGTCGGCACGCGCGCGTTCCCCCGTCAGCGCACGCGCATAGCGCCGCAGACGCGGGATATGGGGAACGAAATCGCTGCCGGGACCGTCCACTGCTCAATCACCGTCGGCCGGCGCCAAAGCCCGGGCAACGCCTGCTGCAGTGGATTTAAGGTGCGTCACCGTCTTTGCCCCCTGGTTTGCAATCGCATGGAAGTTCCTGCATCCGGACAAACACTTTGCGGCGCTGTTTATTCCAGTCGGGAATTCTAGACCAGAAAAACCGTTGCCAGCCCGAGAAATATGAAAAACCCGCCGCTGTCCGTGATCGCGGTAATCAAAACGCTCGATCCGACCGCCGGGTCGCGCCCGAGCTTCTGCATCAGGAGCGGAATGGTGACCCCCATTACCGCGGCGAGCAGCAGGTTGAGCACCATCGCGCCCGTCATCACGATGCCCAGCGAAACGCTGTGGTAGATCAGGAACGCGAACACGCCGACCACCCCGCCCCAGATCAGGCCGTTGATGAAGCTCACGCCGATTTCCTTGGCGAACAGCTTGCGCGCGCTGCTGATGGTGATCTGGCCGAGCGCGAGCGCGCGCACGATCATGGTAATCGTCTGATTGCCGGAATTGCCGCCGATGCCCGCGATGATCGGCATCAACGCCGCCAGCGCAACCAGCTTGCCGATCGAATCCTCGAACGTGCCGATCACGCGCGAGGCGATGAACGCGGTGACGAGATTGACCGCCAGCCAGGTCCAGCGGTTTTTCACGCTGCTCCACACCGAGGCGAACAGGTCCTCCTCCTCGCGCAACCCGCCGGCGGTGAGCTTTTCACTGTCGGTTTCTTCACGGATGAAGTCGACGACGGCATTGACGGTGACGCGCCCGACCAGCTTGCCATCGGCGTCGATCACCGGCGCCGAGACCAGGTCGTAACGCTCGAACGCGAGCGCGGCGTCCTGCGCCTTTTCGTCGGGATGCAGTTTGACCGCTTCGGCGGCCATGATTTGCGCCACCGAAACATCGAGGTCGGTCACCAGCAGGCGGTTGACCGGCAGCACGCCGCGCAGGCGCTCTTCGCGGTCGACGACGAACAGCTGGTCGGTATGGTCCGGCATCTCATCGAGCCGGCGCAGATAGCGCGAAACGACTTCGACCGTGATGTCTTCACGCACCGTGATCATGTCGAAATCCATCAGCGCGCCGACCGTGTCCTCCGGATACGACATCGCCGCGCGCAACTGCTCGCGCTCCTCCGCCGACAGCGAGCGGAATACGTCCTGCATCACCTCGCGCGGCAGGTCGGGCGCAAGGTCGGCGATCTCGTCGGTGTCGAGCTGCCCGGTCGCCGCGACCAGCTCCGTGTTCTCCATGTGCGCGATCAGCGTCTCGCGCACCGCATCGGACACTTCGAGCAGGATTTCGCCGTCGCGCTCGGCCCTGACCAGGTCCCACACCACCAGCCGGTCTTCGAGCGGCAGCGCTTCGAGGATGTAGGCGACATCGGCCGGGTGCAGCCGGTCGAGCCGCTGCTGCAGCGTGGCGAGATCCCGCTTGTGCAGGAGTTCTTCCACCTGCTGCGGGCGCGGACGTTCGTCCGGCGGCAGCAGATTTTCCCGGTGCCTGCGCAACAGCTCGGTTACGCGCTGCAGGCTCTCCTGCACGCCGGGACGGATTTCTTTGGTGTCGGGCATGATAATCGCGACGCAACCGCGCGCCGCGGATGGTGCGCGGCCGCGCCGAGCCTGCATTTTATTTACATCGAGCGGGACTGTCTAAGCATTTATCCAGAAAAACCGATCAGCTGCCGATGAACACCGAAAAACGGCGCACGCATTCTTTGAGGAAGCAGCCATCGGGTATATATTGGCGGCTTCATGCCAGCACCCGTAGCTCGCCTGCTCGAACAAGCCCAGGAACGCCTGCAGGGAGGGGACGTCGCCGGGGCGCATTTGCTGTGCGCGCAGGTACTGCAGCGCGCGCCGCGCGATGGCGAAGCGCTGTGCCTGCTCGGCATTATCGGCCTGATCGAGGGCAGGGCCCGCGAGGCCGTGGCATACCTCGAGCAAGCGGTCGCCATCCTGCCGTGGCACGGCGTCGCGCTCGACCATCTCGGGCTCGCGCATCTGCTGCTTGGCCAGTATGCCGAGGCCGAGCGCGTGCTGCGCAAGGCGGCTACGCTGGGCGGCGCGCCGGCATCGGTGCATATGAGGCTCGGGCTGGCGGTGCTGCACCAGCAACGCTACCGCGAAGCGATCCGTCTGCTGCAACGCGCGCTCGAACTGGAACCGCGGAATATCGATTGCCACCTGAACCTGGGACAGGCGTTCGCGCGCGCTGGTGACCGCGCGGCTGCCCGCGATCATTTCGAAACCGTGCTGCGCCTTGACCCCGGCCACGCCGACGCGATGTTCAACCTCGGCGTCGATGCGCTGGAGCAGAACGAACTGGATGCGGCGCGCCAATGGTTCGAACGCGCGCGCGCGCAATCGCCGCAGCATGTTGATGCGCTGGTCAATCTGGGAATCGTGCTGCAGATGCAGCAGCACCTGGAAGCGGCCGCCAACTGCTTACGGCGCGCGCTCGAGATCGACCCTGCATCGGCGGCGGCGGGCAATAACCTCGCGCACACCCTGGTGTTGCAGGATCGGCTGACGGAAGCGCGCGAGCAATACCGCGCCACGCTGGCACGGGCGCCCGCGATGGTAGAGGCCCACGAGGGGCTCGCCACCGTATGTCTCAAGCTGGGGCGCCTGAAAGAGGGCATCGTCCATTTGCGCGAGATCCTGCGCCTGGGCAGCGGGAGCTGCACTCTCTGGACCGCGTTGGCTGACGCGCTGTTTCAGGACGGGCAGCTGGACGAAGCCGAGTCCGCCGCCATGCGCGCGAACGCAATGGACCTCGACGCGGCCGGCCCCTACTCCGCGCTGGCGCTGATTCATATTGTGCGCAACGCGCCCGAGCGCGCCATCGCGGTGCTTGAAGCGGGCTTTCAGCGCACTGGCGCCAACAGCCTGCTGGGCATGCTCACGCACCAGTTGCAACGTGTATGCGATTGGGGAAAATGGCGCACCGCGTGGCAGGAAATGGCCGGTCGTCTGGACAGCGCTGCGGATCTCGGCAGCCCGTACTGGCTGCTGCACGAAGCTACCACCGCGGAACAGCAGCTCTCATATACCCGTCGCTGGGCGGAAGCGCGTTTTGCGGCGACCTCAGCGCCCGGCGCGCGGGATGCCGCGGCCCGCGGCACGCCGCGGCGGGTGCGCATCGGTTATTTCTCCTCCGATTTTCACGAGCATGCCACCACGCATTTGCTGGCGGGAGTGCTGGAACAGCACGACCGCGCACAATTCGAGATCTTCGCTTATTCCTACGGCCCGGAAGACCACAGTCCGATGCGCGCGCGAGTACGCGAGGCCTGCGAGCATTTCACCGATGTCGCCTGGGATCCCGATGATGTGATCGTCAGCCGCATTCGCGACGATGCGCTCGACATTCTGGTCGATCTCAAGGGTTACACGGCGGGCTCCCGCACCACGATCCTCGCCCGCCGTCCGTGTGCGATCCAGGTGAACTGGCTGGGCTATCCCGGAACCATGGGGGCGAGCTGCATCGACTATCTGATCACGGACGGCTTTATCGTTCCGCCCGGACGCGAGGCGACGTATTCCGAACGCATACTGCGCCTCGCGCACTGCTGGCAATGCAACGACCAAAGCCGCCCGGTGATCCCCGCGCTCACCCGCGTGGAATATGGCCTTCCGGATGACGCCTTCGTATTCTGCTGCTTCAACCAGGCGGTCAAGATCACGCCCGAGGTTTTCGCGTGCTGGATGACGCTGCTGCGCAGGGTGCCGCGCGCCGTGTTGTGGCTGGCGGAGGACAACCCGCATGCCACGCGCAACCTGAGCGCTGCCGCCCGCGAGCATGGCATCGATCCTGAGCGGCTGGTGTTCGCGCCCCGGTTGCCGTTTGCCCAACACCTCGCCCGTTACGGTGTCGCGGATCTTGCGCTCGACACTTTTCCCTACACTTCCCACACTACGGCGAGCGATGCCCTGTGGTTGGGATGCCCGCTCGTCGCATTGTGCGGTGAAACTTTTGCGTCCCGCGTGTCCGGCAGCATCCTGACGGCGTGTGGGCTGCCGGAACTGATTACATACGCGTTGACGGATTATGAGGAACTCGCGTACCGGTTTGCCTCCGACCCAGGCTACGCGAACCAGGTTCGCGCACGACTGTCGACCGTCAAATCGGGCGCGCCGCTGTTCGACGCCGCCGCCTTTGCCCGCGATCTGGAGCGCTTGTACAGGGAACTTGCTGCGCAGTCCTGATCATTCGGAACCGCCGGTGCGCAAGCGCACCCGCAAAAAAAACGGGCGCCGAAGCGCCCGTTATTGCCGAAACCGGCGAGTTTACAGTTTTAGAACGAGTGCCTGATCAGCATCACCCATGCGTCCTGACTGTGGCCGGCCCGAGTCGCTGCGGTTGTGCCGGTGTTATTCGTGCCCATCAAGTTATAGCTCGCGGCGCTGTCGTTGTCGAGCCGGACATAGCCCAACTTGCCATCCGTGCGCTTCGAGAACTTGTGCTGGTACCCGACGCCCCACTTCTTGGCCCCGGTATTCGCGCCTGCGGCGGGGAAAACGCCGGTGGCAGCAGGAACGCCAGCAATGGCGCCGGTGCCGGAAACATCACCCGTGGAGGTATAGTTCGCCCACAAGTTATGCGGTCCGGACAAATTCCAGTCCACGCCGAGGGTCCAGCCTTTCTTCTGCAGGCTCGTGCCCGCGCCCGTATCATAATCCTGCTTGTTGTACGAACCGCCGACCTTGACTTTGCCCGCGAACGTATAAGCTCCGCTCAGGACATAGGCATGATCGTCAGTGCTGCTGGTAGCCGCTCCGAATTGACTGTGCTTCTCATAGCCTAAACCGAGTGACAGCGGGCCGTTATCGTAAAGGGCAGCCACCGACCAGATGCGCGGCTTGGCGGAAGTGGACGCGTTGGTCGTAGCGGTCGCGTTCGAGGCGCTGTACTGAAAATGGCCCTGGAAGCCGCTGAAGTTCGGGGTATCGTAGTTGATGCTGTCGTGCTGGCGACGTTGCCAGAGAGTGCGAGCAACTGCGCCGCCGGCAGCCGCGCCGGTGGATCCGCCCGCCAGGTAATCAGAAATACCCAACAGACCGGTATCTTCGGCACCTACCTCGCCTCTCAGGAAGACGCGCTTCATCGGGGTATCCCACTTGCCGATGTAGACGTTGCCGAAGCCACCTTTCATGCCGATCGCGCTGTTGCGCGTGCAGAAGCCGGCCGCTGTATCACCGCGCGGGTCAGCCGAACTTTCGCACTGGAACCATGCCGACAAGCCGCCGCCGAGCGCTTCCGTGCCTTTGAAGCCGACCGAAACGCCGCCCGGGGCCTGCATGATGTCAGCGTTAGGCTTGCCGGTGCCCTGATTTACGTACCCGTATTCAATTACCGATTTACCGTAGATCTGCACGGTGCTGGCTTGCGCCATTGCCAGCGCCGGAGCACCGAGCGCGCCAGCGACCGCGACGACAATTAATTTCTTTTGCATGATCAAAATCTCCTTTATGTTTTTTGGTACACCCAAACTACCCGCCCGGAATCTGGGGGTTGAATGAAGTATGCCAACCCGGCAGCCGGTAGCTCAACAAAAATATGAATTTATTGGCATAATCTCATATCATTTGTTGCATTAATACAACAAGTCTCGTCGCACCGGCAGAGGACGGCATTTCTCCAATATGGTATCCCCACAGGAGCAGGTGATACGGGGTCACCTCGAATCCGGGCTGCGGGCGCAGGTTCAGGACGATTTCGAGCGGGCCGCGAGCGCCTACCGGCAGGCGTTGCGGATCGCGCCCGGGCATCCGGACGCACTGAACCTGATGGGCACGGTGCTGCTGCGGCTCGGACGGGCGGAGGAAGCGGTCGACTGTCTGCAGCGTGCTGCCAGCCGGCTACGGGCAAACCCCGGCGTGCTGGGCAATCTGGCGCAGGCTTACTTCGCGCTCGGGCAATACGAGCAGGCCCGCGAAACTTTCCGCAAGGCAGGCCGTCTCGATCCGCGCGCGGTACAGTTTCAGTTGGGCGTGGCAAATTCCCTGGCGATGCAGGGTAAGCTCGGTGACGCCGAAACCCTGCTGCGCAGGCAGGCAGACCGATTTCCGAACGAGGCGCCGGTCTGGCACAGCCTCGGCAACGTACTGCGCGATCTGGCGCGTCCCGCCGAAGCCGTTGATTGCTATCGCAAAGCGCTGTCTCTCGACCACCGGCTGGTCGACGCCCGCAACAACCTCGGGGGCGTCTTGCACGCTTTTGGGAAATTCGACGAAGCCGAGCGCGAGTATCGCGCGTGCGTCGCGATGGCGCCGGGCTACGCGTTGGCAAAATGCAACCTCGCCTCGGTGATCATCGACCTCGGACGCTTCAGCGAAGCTGAGGCGGTATGCCGCGAAGCGATCGAACTGGCGCCCGAAATGACCATAGCCCATACTTTTCTCGGCGCGGCGCTCGGTCATCAGGGGCGGCTGGTCGAAGCGCTCGCGTGCCATCGCGCCGCGGTGAATATTGCGCCGGACAATCCCAAGACCGTCGAGATTTACGCCACCGCCCTCGTGGAAAACGGCCAGTTCGAGGAGGGGTTGCGCTGGTATTCGCGCGCGCTGGCGTTGAAGCCCGATTCGGTTTCGCTGCATCAGCAACTCGGCACCGCCCTGCTCGCCCATGGCCGCTTCGCAGAAGGCTGGGCCGAATACCTCCATCGCCCCGCGTTTATCCGTTTCCGCGAGAAATACTCGGATCTGACGCTCTCCCGCACGTTGCCGCCCAACCTTGGCGGCAAGCGTATTTGCCTGCTGCGCGAACAGGGGCTGGGCGACGAGATCTTTTTTCTGCGCTTCGCGCCGCCGCTGGCGGCCGCCGGGGCCCGCATTACCTATCGCGCGAGTAACAAAATTCGCAGTCTGCTCGGGCGCGTCGCCTGCCTTGAGCAGATTCTCGAGGAAACCGCGCCAGTACCGGCCGCGGACGCGTTGATGATGCTGGGGGACCTGCCGCACGCGCTGCACGATTTCGCGGGCAGCGTACCGCTCCCACCAACCCTTGAACTGCCGCCTCTCGCGGCGTGCCTCGCGAGCATGCGCGAGCGCCTGGCCGCGACCGGCAACCCGCCTTATGTGGGCCTGACATGGCTAGGTGGCACTCCGCCCCGGGAACAACTGGCGGGTCCCTCGTGGTCGCTTTACAAGGAGATCGCGATCCAGCCCTTCGCGGAGGCGCTACGCGACTTTCCGGGAACGTTTATCGCGCTCCAACGCAACCCGCAGCCCGGAGAAATCGAGACTTTCGCGCGCGTCCTCGGGCGGCCCGTGCATGACTTCTCGGCACTTAACGAGGACCTCGAAGGCATGCTGGCGTTACTCGCGCTGATCGACGAGTATATCGGGGTGAGCAACACGAATATGCACCTGCGCGCAGCCGCTGGCGGAACGGCGCACGTGCTCGTACCGTGTCCCGCCGAATGGCGCTGGATGGCCGCGGGGGACTCGTCGCCGTGGTTTCCGGGATTTTCGATTTACCGCCAGGGGCTCGATGGTAACTGGGGTCCCGCCTTCGCGAAGCTCAGGCAAACCCTGCACGATCTCCGGACCCCGGCTTCCGCCGGGGAGACGAGTTGAACTTCAACAAGCGGCTGAGGAGCAGTCTTGGCGAAAACACCCGTCCCGCGTGAATGCCAGCCGTGCACCGGCTGCTGCGACGGCTGGCTGCAGATCCGCGTCAACGGCGTCGCGGTTCATCCCGGCCGCCCGTGCCCGCACAGCACCGGGTCGGGATGCAATGATTACGAGCATCGCCCCGTGGACCCGTGCGTCCATTTCATCTGCGGCTGGAGAATGGACCATAGTCCGTTACCGGACTGGATGAAGCCCAACAATTCGAAGGTGGTCGTTTTGTTCAACCAGTCGAACTGGCGCGGGATGCCGGTGGATGTCGCCGTTCCGGTCGGAAGAAGGATCCCGCCACGGGCGCTGAACTGGCTCAAGCAGTTCGCGGAAAAACACAATCGTGCGCTGCTGTATTCGGAACAGATCCTGCAGGACGGGAATTTCACGAACGAGCAGTCGGTCAGCGCCTACGGGCCGCCAGAATTCCAGCAGGACATGACCGAGCGCGCCGGCCGCGGTGAAAAACTGATCTAGCTCCCTTCAGGGAGCCGGCACCCTCAATTCCGCCAGCCGCGTTCGAACCGCGCGGGCATTGTCCAGCGCGGTCCGGATCACTTCGCAGATCTTCGCAATATCTTCCCCGGATACCGCAGTCCCGGTGGGAAGGATCAGCACCTGGCGGCACACTTCCTCGGTATGCGGCAGCAGCAGATGGGCGTGAGGAAAACATGACCGATAGGGCTCCATGCGGTGCACCCCCGGAAAGAAGTAGCGGCGCGCAAGCACGTTTTCGGCGTGGAGCACCTCCATCAGTTCATCCCGGCCGAGCGCCGCATCGTCGCCAACGGTGACCACCACATATTGGTAGTTGTTGCGATGCCGCTCGTCATAAGCGAGGAGCCGCAAGCCCGCGATTCCGGCGAGCTGCCGTTGGTAGCCCAGATAGTTGCGCCGATTGCATTCGATCAGCTCGTCGAGGCTCTCGAGATTCGTCAGCCCCATGGCCGCGCAAACTTCAGACATTTTGCCGTTGGTGCCGACGTAAATCACCCGGTCGTAGCCGGCGAAACCGAAATTCTGCATCAGCCGCAGTTTCTCCGCGAGCCGGTCGTCGTTCGTGACGATGGCCCCGCCCTCGAAGGTATTCAGGATTTTCGTGGCATGGAAGCTGAACACCTCGGCGGCGCCGAACGAACCGATCATCCGCCCCTCGTGGGAGCAGCCGAATGCGTGGGCCGCGTCGAACATGAGTTTCAGGCTGCGCCGCGCGGCGATTTCCGCCAGCGCCTCGACAGCGCAAGACCGGCCCCAAACGTGAACCCCGATAATGCCGCTGGTGCGCGGCGTTATCATGGCTTCCACGCTGACCGGGTCGAGGCAGTGCGTGGCGGGATCGATGTCGGCGAATACCGGCGTGATTTCCTGCCATTGGAGCGCATGCGCCGTGGCAACAAAGGTAAATGCCGGAACGATGACCTCTCCGCGCAGATCCAGCGCCCTGATCAGCAACTCGAGCCCGACGGTGCCGTTACACACCAGGATGCAGTTGCGAACCCCGACCAGTTCGGCAATGCGTTTTTCGAGTTCAATCACGTACTCGCCGCGGTTGGTCAGCCAGCGCCGGTCCAGGATGTCGTTCAAACGCGCCAGGAAACGGGCGCGATCTCCCAGGTTCGGACGGCCCACGTGCCTCGCCTCGGCAAACGCCGGCACGCCACCAAACACGGCAAGCCGCAGGCCGGTTTTGTTGCGTTGCTCCTGGTCTGGCGAAGTCATCCTCTCCCCTTTAACCGGCGGGCTTCAATGCGCCGACATTCGTGGCTCTCGTCCTTCTCGCGACCTCTTCTTTGGTCATGTCGGCGGTTACTCGTCCCAACTCGTCAAACTGTCGTCGCGTAAACGGCTTGCGCGTCCACTTTTCCATGGATACGGGAAGCTCTTCTTCCCGAATGATGCACGCCACGACCTCGTAAAACAAAACCAGCTGGTAGTCGTAAGCCCTCGCTAACAAAGTGCCGCCATCATCATTCATAAGCACGGGAAACCGCTTCGTGGCAATGACCGCACCCGTGTCAACCCGAGGCGCCATATGATGGCAGCAAACCCCATAGTCCATTGCCTCTTCGTATATGGCGAAGTTGTTGCAGCCGTAACCAGGATACTCGGGAGGCCCGGGATGGAAGTTGATCGCGAGTTGCGCCTTTTCGAGCAAATCTGCCGGAACGATCCACCGCGACAGATAACTGATGATGCAATCCCAATCCGACGATCTGATCCCGACCGGGAACGGATCTCCCCATTTTCCCAGGTAAACGCCCACCCGGGTGAAATTGCGACGGCAGAAATCCGCCGCCCGTCCCGTATGCCCGTCCTGCTCCTTGCCGAGAAAAAGTACCGAACATGATTTCTTGCTCATGGGCACTCTCTGTGTTGTGGCCGCCAAGGTCAAGCTCGCGCCGAACCCGTAAACAGGTTACTTTCTACGAGGTTTGATTGGCGTAGTCAACCGGGGCAAGCAGCCGCAGGACTCGCGGCATCGACCAAATTTGGAATAATACCGGCAAGCGAAGTTCAAGGCGTCAGCTATGGTAAAGTGTCCCCGGAACTTTGGCTTTCGAACGTCGTTCTGAAACCGTATCCGCACGCCACTCACAAACGCGCCAGGCTTTTTTGCTTTCCTTTTATGGCACTGCCCGCAATCATGCTGGACATGGTGTGTCAAGCCGCCAAGGAGCAGGGCGGAGGCGCCGCGTGCTCGGCCGGCTACCCGGATTTGCTGATTTCGCCGCAGCACCTGGATGATCTGCTGGGTGCCGGAACGAGCAGCGAGATTCCGGTACGCGCGGACTCCGAGCGTATTCTCGCATGGCATGGCGTCACCAAGCTTTTCGACCGCGTGTACGATACCGTAGCTGTCTTTCAAAAGCTCGGCTATTCTCTCGACGTGATCGATATTCATGCTGCACGCGGCAACGAAATCATCCTGGATCTTAATCATCCGCTGCCCACTGATTTTTCACGTACCTACGACCTGGTACTCGACACGGGTACCTGCGAACATTGCTTCAACATCGGGCAAGCCGCCATCAACCTCGCGAGCCTGGTGAAAGCGAAGGGCATCATCGTTCAAGCAATGCCGCTTAATTCCTTCAACCACGGTTTCTATAACGTGAATCCGACCTGGTTCCACGATTTTTACCCGGCGAACGGCTTCAGCATTCTCTTCCTGCGAGGCGTCACCAACGTGGTGAAGTCCCCCGAAGACTTCGATCTGCCGGCCTTTGAGCGCTTTTTCGAAGTACCGCGCAATTCGATCATGCTGCTCGCCGCGCGCCGCGACGAGGCGCGTCCGCTGATGATGCCAGTGCAGCACAAGTACGCGGTCAACCCCGGTCTGGGGAAGTAAGGCCGGAGCCAGCGCGATCAACATGCACGCAGCCGTTCCCAATCCGCGGGACCTTCTTGATGCGCTGGCACAGGTCGTCCACCACGACCGCCACAATGTCGGCGCCCTGTGTAAAATCGGACAGGCTTTTCACCAGTTGCGGCGCGCGGACGACGTTCGCAAGTGTTACAAGCTCGCGGTTGAAAGTCTGCATTACGCGATACGTATTGGTGAAGCCGAGGCCGCGCTTAATTTCGAGCTGTTGATTTACTCGGCCTTCGTGAAAACGGTCGAGGACGAACAGCACTATTACCGCTGCTTTTCCGATTGGCGGGAGGACATGGCGCGGCTCGGCCGCAAGTTTCGGGAACCGGCGCGCACGGCGTCCGGCGAGCGGGTCGGTTTCGTGCTGCAGACCGGAACCCGGCTCGGTCACACCGAAGTGCTGTTCGAGTTCCTGCGCGCCCGATCGCCGGACCGCGGGGCGCCCCTGCTCTACACATTAAGCGTCACGGGACGGCAATTTATCGAGCGCGCGGAATCGCTCGGCATAACGGTAGTCCCGATCAAGCAAGGCATGCCGCCCAACAGCCCGTGGCTGGACGTATTGCTCAGGCTGCGCGAGCGGTTGCGCGCGGACGGCGTGCGGACAGTCGTCTGGGTTGCCAGCCCGGTGTGGGCGGCATTCGCGCTCTCGATGCGGCTCGCGCCGGTTCAAATTTACTGGACACTACGCTTCCACCCGGTCAACGGTTCTTATATCGACGGCTACATCACTTATGGTCAAAAGCACGAGCACGAACGCACCTTCGGCAAGCAGAAATGGCTGGTCTGTCCGGTGCCGCTCGCGATCGACGCGGCACCCGTTCAGGCCGGGGAGATTGCTCAACTGAGAACGCGCTTCCCGCAGCCCGTGCTGCTCGGCACCCTGGCACGCGAGGAAAAAATCGACAGCGCGCCGTTCCTGAAGGCGGTCGCGGCGATACTCAAGGCCAATCCAGATGCCGGTTACCTGTGGACCGGCAAGAGCGAGCCTCCCGGGATACGCGAATTCTTTCGCGCCGCGGGCGTCGGCGACCGCTGTCACTTCGTCGGCTGGGTGAACACGCGGCTTTACTCGGCGGCACTCGATGTTTTCCTTGAAACCTATCCGCTCGGCTGCGGCATCACCGGCTATCAGGCCCTGGCGGCCGGGGTGCCGCTGTTGTCTTACCTCGAGCGCAATACCGTTTTCGGCATGCAGTTCTGGCACCAACTCACTGCAGATGCAAACCCGCCGCCAGCAAGTCCCCGGCTTGACGATCCATCGCGCTTCCCGATCCTGTGCGCGCGCGATAACGAGCATTATGTTCAACTCGCGAACCGCCTGGTCACTGACGCGCATTTCCGCGCCGAAGCCGGCGCGCGCGGCCAGGCATTCTATCGCGAGGAAATCGGCAACAACAGTTATTACGCCGACCGTTTCTTCGACACCATACAGCGCATTACGGAATCGACAATGCACGCAGGCGCGGCGGCAGTTTCATAACATGGCCGACAATACGTCTCCCAAGCACATCGTGATCCTCGGTGCCGGCGGCAATTCGCTTGCGATCGCCGACGCCATCGTGGCAATCAACGCGGCCGCTCCCGCACAACCGGTGTATGAGCTGGTGGGGTTTCTCGATGATCTTCCGGAAAACCAGGGCCGGCGCGTGCTGGGATTTCCAGTGGTGGGCCGGATCGCCGATGCGCACCGCTGGCCGCATTGTCAATTCATCAACGGCATCGCGAGCGTCGAGAGCTTCCGCAAAAAAGCCGGCGCCATCGCCCGCGCCGGGATGCCGCGCGAGCGCTTCGAAACAATCGTTCATCCGAGCGCGGTCGTTGCCCGCGACGCACGCGTTGGCGTCGGCTGCGCCATCATGGCCAACAGCGTGGTCTGTGCCGAGGCGAGCGTCGATGACCATGTGATCATGCTGCAGAATTCGTCCATCAACCATCACGCACGGATCGGCCGGTTCGTAACCCTATCAGCAGGCGTAACGGTGCTGGGAGCCGTCGACGTAGGAGATGGCGCGTTTCTGAGCGGAGGCGTGTCCATCGCCCCTTATATCAAGGTCGGCGCCGGCGCCCTGATCGGACTCGGTTCCACCGTGATTCGTGACGTCGCAGCGGGCAGCGTAGTGGTCGGCAATCCGGCGCGCGAGCTTCCTGCAAGCCGCTATGACGTTCGCAAGACTTAGCCGGGTGTTCGGGTCGCAGCCCTGACAAGGCGCCCCGTCCCGCCTACCCGCCGGTTATCCTGATTCCGGCGACGACCTGTTCGGCGACATAACGGCGTTCCGCCTCCAGCAGGTGGGGACCCACGGGCAGGCTCAGCACTTCTTCGTGAATGGCCTCGGTAATGGCGAACGCGCCGCGCTGCAATCCAAGTTCCCGGTAGGCGGGCTGTAAATGGGGAGGTATCGGATAATGGATCATGGTCTCGACACCGCGCGACGCCAAATACTCCTTGAGGCGATCACGCTGCCGGGTCCTGATCACGAATAAATGCCACGCGTGCCTGGACCCCGGCGGCTCAACGGGCAGGCGCAAGCCGGCTTCGGCGAACGCACCAAGGTAAGATTGGGCGTGCCCGCGGCGACGCGCATTCCACTCGTCCAGCCGGCCCAACCTCACCCGCAACAAGGCGGCCTGTAACTCATCCAGGCGGGAGTTATACCCTTTGAATTCGTTTTGATACTTGACGCCCGAGCCGTAATTACGCAACACGGCGACGCGCGTGGCAAGTTGTTCGTCATCGGTGACAACCGCGCCGCCGTCGCCGAATGCGCCGAGGTTCTTGCCTGGATAAAAACTGAAACCTGCGGCATGGCCTAGGCATCCCACTCTGCGCCCGCCGCTGCGCGCACCATGCGCCTGCGCCGCATCCTCGATCACTTTCAGGCCGCGCCGCGCCGCAATCTCCATGATCGGCGCCATGTCCGCCGGCAAGCCGTAGAGGTGCACCGGCAGAATCGCTTTCGTCCGCGGCGAAATCGCGGCTTCGATGCGCTGCGGATCGAGATTGCATGTTCGCGGATCCGGTTCAACCGGAACCGGCCGTGCTCCGGCGTAGCTCACCGCCAGCCACGTCGCGATATACGTATTCGCCGGCACGATCACCTCGTCGCCCGGGCCGATGTTCCAGCCACGCAGGATGAGGTGCAGGGCATCGAGCCCGTTCCCTACGCCGACGCAAAAACGCGCGCCGCAATATGCGGCAAATTCATGCTCGAACGCCTCAACTTCGCGACCGAGAATGTACCAACCCGAGTCCATGACCCGGCGGAATGCCGCCTCGAGCCCCGTACCAATCTCAAGGTATGCGTCGCGCAGACTGAGAAACGGGACTTTCACCGCCGCCGGACTGCTCGCATGAATTCGTCGTATTCGCGAATGTAATCGGCCGGGTCGTATTTGGCCGACGCAAGAACCAGCAGCACCGCGTCCGGGGAATACTTGTACTGCACCGCCCATATCAGAGGCGGCACGTAGAGCCCGAACTGCGGACCGTCGAGAACGATTTCCTCGCGCCGCCTGCCATCATCTACAACGATCGCGCACCGCCCGCGCAGGCATACCAGGAACTGTTTCAATTTCCGGTGGGCGTGCTCGCCCCGCACTTTGTCGTTTGGCACGTCGGAAATGACGAAATAACGGTGCGGCGCGAACGGCAGGCCCTTGCCGATCTCGCCTACGCTCAGGTTGCCGCGAATGTCCTGGATCAGCGGCAGACGATGCAACACCACGCCTTTTACCGCCAGTTTCCCGTGCGCAGTCCCACGCTGGCCGCGCGCGCTGGAAAGCAATGGCCGGTCGGTCGCGATCGAATCAACGTAGCCCTGCAACTGGGCGGGATTACCGGCGATGATGGCGTTGGGCGGAACATCACGCGTGACTACGGCACCTGCGCCGACAACTGCCGCGCGCCCGATCGCCACGCCGGGAAGAATTGTCGCATTGGCACCGATCACCGCGCCAGCGCGAACCACCGCACCCGGCGTGCGCGCTGCCCGCGGTCTGCCGGGATGATTCGTAAATGTTGCGTTGGCGCCGACAAACACATCGTCTTCAATGCGCACCCCGCTCGGGAGCTTGACCCCGGACGCTATTGTTACCCGGTCACCAATCTCAACGCCGCGCTCTATCAGCACATGCTCGCCGATCGTGCAAGATTTCCCGATCCGCGCGCCGCCATAAATTCGCGCAAACGCGGAAATTGTCGTCCGTACGTTGATTTTTGCGCCACGGTCAATCAATGCCAGCGGGTGGATGCGTTGCAAGAGCGGCGTTTGCGTCATTTCCGGCAAATCCTATCGGCGAATACATGGCTCTCCGGCGGGGAAATCATCGAAGCCCCTATTCGCCGCAGGCGATCCAGCAAGCCGCGCAGCCAAAATGGCTTATCGGCCCTACCTCTTTTGTTGAGAACATCGGGCGTCCGCAACGGGCGTGACCCCCCTTTGCGCTCGACCACCACCATGAAGCCCCTCTTTACTGTGTCGAATTGCACGAGCTCGAAGCGCTCGCGGAACTTGGGCAGCCACCATGCCGGCGGCTGTTGTATCAGATGGGCATTGCGCCCGTCCGGCAGGACCTTGGCGGCGGGACCAGTATGCACAGTCAATACCCCGATATCCGTGGTCACGCGCTGCAGGTCGTCGAGCACATTGTCGAGCAGCGCCGGTTCGATGTGCTCGAGCACGTCGATGCAGGCCACGAAACCGCACGGCTCGGGTGGCGCCGACCACGCGGGAATTGCCGGATCGTAATGGCGGATGATGAGCGGATGCTGGATGTAATGCTTGAGCGCGATGCCGAGGCGGCCCTTGCCCGCGCCGTAGTCGAGTAACTCGTTTGCGCCGGCGGCGTCGAGCACCTGGGCCACCAACGGCGCGAATTGTACCGAAGCGACTCCGTAGTTGGGGTTTTCATGCAGCTGCTGCTGCATTCTCCGGTATTCTTCGCTGATCAGCGTTGCTTCGCCCATGTAAACCGCGCCTCGAATTAGAATGCCTCGCGCCTGCCCCGGCCCCGCAGTCGGGTCCGGGCGAGGACAATATTAGCATGATGGGCCGAGCGGCCCTGGTCAGCGAACGGTCGCGACTTTGTAATAACCGCGAAACGCAAAGGTGCAACCGAATTTTGATTCCCGCGCGGCGTCGGCGACGAGTTGCCGGGGGTTCGCGGCAAGATAGGACTCGATCGCTTCCAGCGGGCCCGGCCCGAAATCAGGCCGCACCGGGTGCCCGTTGACGACCGTATCCTCGACCACCAGATAATCGCCCTGCCGCAAGAGTGGGACCAGGGTATTGAGTTCCCGCAAGACATGTGACGCCGCATGATCCGAATCGAGGATCAGCAGCAGGCAGTGCGACCGGCCCTGCGGAATCAGTTGCCGGATCGATCCGACGATCGCCGGATCCGCGCTGTCGCCAAGCAGCAGGCGAATTCGCGGATGCGCCGCGGCAAGCGGATGCAGCGCCTCGTGCGTAACGTCGATGCTCACCACGCTGCCCTCGCGGGCGCCGGCCGCCAGTAAATCCGCGAAGAACAAGGCCGACCCGCCGTGCCGGGTGCCGGTTTCAAGCACCCAGTGGATATCGTTCTCGAACATGAGTTCCTGATAATTCCACAGGTCGAGCGGCAACTTCAGCGTTCTGACTCCGCGGTAATTGAGCCGCTTCCAGATATTCGATTCGTAATACCACTTCAGGTAATCCAGTGGCGCGTTGCTCATGTTCCCGACCTCATTGCGGCTTTTCACCCACCACGCGCATGTCTCTGGGCTCGCGCAATTTGAACTGCGCGGGTTCCTGGCGCAGGTTGGTAAGGCCGGCCTCGTGCATCAGTTGGCCCAGACTGCGCGGCGTATAGCCCCAGCGATGAATCATGTAAGGGTCTTTCCAAGCCGGATCGCCATAGAACACCCACATGGTACGTTGTCCCTCGGGGCCTGGACCCGCCCCGGCGTCAGGGTTTTGCAGCAGTTCCTGCGCCGCGGCAAGCAGGTTGGGACATTCAAGGATCATCGTCCCGCCCGGCCGCAGTACCCGGACCCATTCCTGCAGGACCGCCAGCACTTCCCAGCGCCAGAAATGCTCAACGACGTGGACCGAGAGAATTTCATCGACGCTGTTATCTTCAAAAGGCGTAAGCTGGTGCAAATCGCAGAGCACGTCAGGCTTGAAACCGCGCCGGCTTGCCACGACATCGACATTCACGTAGCCGGGCAAGATCTTGTCTCCGCAGCCCAGATTCAATTTCTTCACGCAGGTTCTCCCGGTTTCGGGGCCTGCAACGACTCGAGTGATCGTCGCATCAACCGCTCCGAATGGCTCTCTCCCAGGCGCTTGCGATTGCTTCGGGAGCGTACGTTGCCTCGATATAACGTTGCGCATCCTGCATGCGCCGAACCGCCATTGCGGCATTACGGACGGCCCAGCGGATGCCCTCCGTCAGACTCTCAGCCACCCACGCCCACTCCCTGAATTCCTCATACGCGGGAATCGAGTGTGCGGCCACGAACCGTCCCGCGCGCAGCGACTCGACCATGCGATTCGGGCTTTTTGCAATGTTCCCGGGACGGTCCTTGTCTACGGGAATCAGGACGAAATCGCACTGTGCCAGCGCCTGCCACAGCACCGGCAGAGACCACTCGACAAATTTCACACTCAATAGCGGCGAGTTGAATCTATGCAGTACTTCGCGCAGTCCCGGCACGTTGCCGGTGACGACTGTCAGTTCGACAGGATACCCCTCTCCCGCGTCGACGAGCGTGCCCAGGTGCTGAAGAAGGGGCGGCAGGTTTGTCTCCCAACCGAACCAGACCTGCTTTACGCGCTGCAAATCCGGTGTCAGGCGGGGCTCGCCCCTGGGTCCTTCGAACGGGTCACTGATAACGACCGCCTTGCGGGCGCCGGTATCCGCGATCCTCGCTGCGAGAGCCGGCGTAGAGGCAACGACGAGGTCCGCTTTCTGAATTATCGACAGGTAGTGGCCCTTGAATGGAGAATCAAGGTAATCGTCGCAGACGTCCACGATGCTTTTGACCCCCAGTTGACGGCACAGATCGATCAGCCTTTGCGTGACTGCGGGCACCACATGATTCTTGCCGAAGATCACTGCGTCGGCGCCGCGTATTTCCTGTGCCGCAAATTCGGCCGACTGCTCGTTCTGATTCACGCCGAGCATATAAACCTCATGCCCGCGGGAGCCCAGTTCACGCGCCGGAATGATGGCCCGATACCGGTAGCTCGCCGCCGGAGAATACAGCCCCGTTTCCAGCTGCCGCAGATAGTCGGCGATGAGGACCCAGGCGACTCGCACGGCGCGGTTGACCCGGATCGACCGGCTAGATGCCGAGCCCTTTCAGCTGTTTCTCCGGATAGCGCGTACCCGCCGTCACGTTGAGCGGGAACGCCTGGGCGAGAGCGGCGATCTCCGCGCCGGTGAGTTTCACCTCGAGCGAGGCCGCGTTCTGCTCGAGATACGGGCGGCGCTTGGTTCCGGGAATCGGCACGATGTCTTCGCCCTGCGCGAGCACCCAGGCCAGCGCGACCTGCGCCGGAGTACATTTTCTCGCGGCGGCGATTTTCTCGAGCGGTGCGAGCAGTTGCGCATTGCGCTGGATGTTGTCCGCGAGGAAGCGCGGATGATCGCGCCGGCGGTCTTTCGGCAGCAGTGCGTCGAGGGTTTTCATGGTCGCGGTCAGGAAGCCGCGCCCGAGCGGCGCGTACGCCATGAACCCGATGCCGAGCTCGCGGCAGACCGGCAGCACGTCCTGCTCGACGTCGCGGCTCCACAGCGAGTATTCGGTCTCGAGCGCGACGATCGGGTGCACCTTGTGCGCGCGGCGTATGGTCCGCGGCCCGGCTTCCGACAACGCGAGATAACGCACCTTGCCCTGCTCGACGAGCTTTTTCATCGCGCCAACCGTGTCCTCGATCGGCACCGCGGCGTCGACGCGGTGCAGGCCGTAGATGTCGATCACATCGACGCCAAGGCGTTTGAGCGACTTGTCGCATGCCTGCGGCACGTAATCGGGATGTCCGCCGCTCAAGCCCGCGCCGCCGCCGCCGGCGAGCGCGAGGTTGCCGAACTTGGTGGCCAGCAGAAACTTGTCGCGCCGGCCCTTGATTGCGCGCCCGACCAGTTCTTCGTTGACGCCGTTGCCGTAGGCGTCGGACGTCACGAGCAGATTGACGCCGAGTTCGAGCGCGCGGTGCATGGTCGCGATCGATTCCTCGTCGTTGGGCACACCGTAGCTGATCGACATGCCCATGCAGCCCAATCCGAGCGCCGGCACCTGCGGACCATTCTTGCCCAGTTTGCGTTGTTGCATCGTTTCCTCCTGATGTCGTTGTTCGTGGTTCGTGGTTAGTTGTCGTGGCTCGTGATATGGGTGCGTGAAACGCGTTGGCTATTTTGCGTAACAAATCGTCAGATCGCCGACGCCGTCGACATGCCCTTCGAGCTTGTCGCCAGGCTTGACCGGGCCGACCCCCGCCGGCGTGCCGGAATAGATCAGATCGCCGGGCTGCAGCGTGACCAGTCCTGACAGGTAAGCGATAGTTTCGGGCACATTCCAGATCATATCCGCGAGATTGCCTTGTTGCGTGGTCTTGCCGTTGACCTTGAGCCAGATCGCGCCTCGCGCCGGGTGTCCGCACGTCGCCGCTGCCACCAGCGCGGTACACGGCGCGGAATCGTCGAAGCTCTTGCCCATTTCCCACGGACGTCCCGCCTTTTTCGCCTCGCCCTGCAGGTCGCGCCGCGTCATGTCAAGACCGACACCATAACCCCAGACGTGGTCGAGCGCCTGCCCGAGTGGAATGTTGGCGCCACCCTTGCCGAGCGCGACCACCAGCTCGATCTCGTGATGCAGGTCCTGCGTCGCCACCGGATACGGAATCGTCACGCCGTTGTGCACGATCGCATTCGCCGGCTTCATGAAGAAAAACGGCGGTTCGCGGTCGGGATCGTGCCCCATCTCGCGTGCATGCTCGGCATAGTTGCGGCCGACGCAGTAAATGCGCCCGACCGGAAACACGTCGGCGCTGCCGGCCACGGGCAGCGCGGGCACCGGTTTGAAATCGATCACGTACTTCATGTCTTGCCTTTCTGTCGGGGCTGGAAGTTCATCGCAGGCGCTGCCGCGAAGCGAGGCGCCATTGGCTTGCGCGTAACGAACCGGGTTTGCAGGTAGCAGCGGATTATCCGCGAAAGCCGCGCAACGCGTCAAACCCGTGTCCCGGATCCGGAGCGGCGTGCAACAATGACGCTCATGGACGAATCACTGAGTCTGGCGGCGCTCTTCGCAAGCAGTTTTCTCGCGGCGACGCTGCTGCCAGGAGGCTCGGAAGCCGTGCTCTTCGGCGTGCTCAAGCTCGACCCGCAGCAATACTGGCCGGCGCTGGCAGTGGCAACGCTCGGCAATACGCTCGGCGGCATGTCGTCGTACCTGATCGGCCGCATCGTGCCGCAACGCGCGGAAATCAGGGGGCTGGACTGGATCAGACGTTACGGCAGCCCGGTGTTGTTGCTCGCGTGGGTGCCGGTGCTGGGCGATCCGCTGTGCGTCGCCGCCGGCTGGCTGCGCGTCAATCCCTGGCTCGCGGCGCTGTTCATGGCGCTCGGCAAATTCGCGCGCTATCTGGCGATTGCCGCGGTCGCAGCGTGACAATACCGTTGATCGTAATTCGAACAACGAGCAGCGAGTACTCTGGTTCGCGGTTCGTTGATCGTGATTTGAATTGAAACGAGCGGTGAAAGGAAAATCAGATCATGAAGTGCGAGTTATGCGAACAAACCGGCGGCGAAGTGCTGTGGCAGGACGCGGCGTGCCGCGTGGTGCTGGTGGCCGACCCGGATTATGCCGGTTACTGCCGCGTGATCTGGGGCATGCATGTGAGGGAAATGACCGACCTCGCGCAGACCGAGCGGCAGCACTGCATGCGCGTGGTATGCGCGGTCGAAGAGGCGCTGCGCGCCGTGCTCAAGCCGCACAAGATCAACCTGGCGAGCTTCGGCAATGTGGCGCCGCATCTGCACTGGCACGTCATTCCGCGTTTTGAGGACGATCCGCACTTCCCGAATTCGGTCTGGGGCGAGCGGCAGCGCCGGGCACGCGCCGGACGCAATGCGGCCGACATCATCTCGAAGCTGCGCGCGGTGCTGGCGGGGAACCTGGCGAAATCGTTCTGAGATCGCGCGCCGGCTGCCTGACGGCGAGAAGAAAACCGTCGCTTCGCAGCCATGGCGCAGGTGCGTGAACTCCGTCACGCTTGCTCTCCGCTGGTCGCGGCCAAACTCCCGCTCGTCAGGCCGTTTTGCGCGAGGCAAAACCGGGGCGTTATGCTCGCTCTCGTGGATGCCCTGAACGCAGATCATTTGCAATTCAACGACAGCGCCAGCTGCAAGCGCTGGATCGAGTCGCTGCCGCTCACCGATGTCGAGTCTTCGCAGCACGCGCTGACCCGGCAAATCTCGCTGGTGCGGCAAGCGGTGCTCGCTCCGCTCGAGTTATTGCGGGTGCTGGAAGCGCTGCGGGAACCGGCCGTCTATGTGCAACAGGAACTGGCCCGCAAATACGCCGGCAAACCGCAGCCGCTGGATGCCACTGAAGCCGCCTGGTGGACGCGGGCGCTCAGGCTGTGGCAGGAATTCATCGCGGCCTACGCAGTGTGCCTTGACGCGCACGCGCGCGGCGACTCCAGCGTCAGGAACCACGGCGCGCTGATCGTGATGCGCTGCTTGCGCTACACGTCCAGCGCAATGTTCGAGCACTACCGCGCCTACCGGCACGCTCCAGGCGAATTGTGGAAACAATTACACCAGTACTATGCGTTCGCGGAACAAAGCGGTTTCGCGCGCACGATGGTGATCGACGCGTTCAGTCGTCAGGAGGCGGACTCGAGTTGTGCCACCGCTTACCGCCAGGCGCTGCTCGTGCAACTCGCCAATCCGTTTGCGCTTTCCGGACGGCAGTTGGAGACTCTCGCGCGCTGGAGCGCAGGCTGGGCGGGGCTCGTGAGCCTCACCTCGAAACCGCTGCCGCCGTCCGCGATCCCGGCGCTGGCGGTTGACCTCACGGCGAACAGCGGGCCGGTCCTCGCCGCGGGACTCCCGCCGCGGGCGAGCCTGCGCTATCTCGATCTCGAGCCGCTTGGCCGCACGCTGCGCCAGGTGATCGCGCTGCTCAATCAGGGCCAGACCCCGGCCCAGCTCGGCCTGGGCGCCGACGCGCGCCAGCCCGGCTGCGGCAAGCTGCTGATGCTGCTTTATATCCAGTGGTGCCGCGCCGGCACCGGCCGCGGCGATCAGCGTGCCGCGGCCGCGGAAAACGCCCAGGTATGCCTCGGCATGCGCGCAGCGCATTCCTTTATCGGCAAATCTGACGACCGCGTGCCCGCATCCGGCGAGAGCGCTGCGGTCGATTCATGGCAACTCGTAAATCAGAGCAGCTCGGGTTTCATGTGCATGGTGCGCGAGCCGGGTGTCGAGACGCGCATCAGCCACCACCAGCTGGTCTGCGTGCACCGTGGCTCGGGCAACTCGTCTTGTCTCGGGCTCGTGCTATGGCTGCGCGTCACGGACAGCAATGAGGTGCAGATCGGGGTACGCCTGTTTCCCGGCAGCGCACGCGCCGTCGCGGCGCGGCCCGCGGCTGTCAACGCAGCTTCGGCAGCCAACGGCTACGAACGTGGGCTGTTGTTGTCCGGGCAGCCGGCGCCGGCGACACCAGCCACCTTGATTCTGCCCGCCGGGTGGTACCAGCCCGAACGCCGAATCGAGTTGCACGGCGACCGCAAACAGATTGCGACGCTCGGCGAACTGCTTGAAAAAGGCAGCGATTTCGAGCGCTGCACCTTTACCCTCGGGCTTTAGCCTTGCGCCTGCCGCGGAAACGCGGATAAACGCCTGGCGCGACGGTGTTTTTGTGGGCCCCATCTCGGTTATGATGCCTGCTTGGCGCGCTTCGCCGGACCCGTGGCGAAGCCGACCGGAATAATCCCGCTTTCCTCATGTTTACCGTTACACCATGACCAAGACCACCGATTTCGGCTTTCGCACGGTGCCCGAGGACGAGAAGGCGCAGCACGTCGGCGGCGTGTTTGACTCGGTCGCCGGGAAATACGATCTGATGAACGACCTGATGTCGGCCGGTCTGCATCGATGGTGGAAACGCTTTGCCGTTGCGCAAAGCGGCTTGCGGCCGGGTGGCCGCGCGCTTGACGTTGCCGGCGGCACCGCCGATCTCTCGATTCAGTTCGCGCGCCGCGTCGGGGCGGGCGGGCAGGTCGTGCTCACCGACATCAACGCGGCAATGCTCACGCTCGGCCGGGACCGCATGCTCGACGCCGGCGTCACCGCCCCCGCGGTGCAATGCGACGCCGAGCACCTGCCGTTCGCGACCGACTACTTCGACTGCGTGAGCGTCGCATTCGGGCTGCGCAACATGACGCACAAGGAGCGCGCGCTCGCCGAAATGCGGCGCGTGCTGCGCCCCGGCGGCAGACTGCTGGTGCTCGAATTCTCGCGCGTATGGAAACCGCTGCAGCCGCTCTACGACGCCTACTCGTTCAAAGCACTGCCGCTGCTGGGCAAACTCATCGCCAAGGACAGCGACAGTTATCGCTATCTCGCGGAATCGATACGCGTCCATCCCGACCAGGAGGAGTTGAAAATGATGATGGAACACGCGGGGTTCGAACGGGTCGAGTATTTCAATTTGAGCGCGGGCGTAGTCGCGCTGCATCGCGGCTACAAGCTGCCATGATGAGCGCGTGTCGACTCGGGGTTTGGCTCGCCGTCTTGCTCGCGGGCTGCCAGGCAGCACCGGTTCCGCCTTTGACGAACCCGTTCGCGCAGGCTGATCCCCCGCGGTTTGCGGTGGGCGACACGTGGGTTTATCGCATCTCCAACGGCTACAACAACGAGGTGCGGGGCCAAGTCCGCTATCAGGTCGAGAAGGTCGATGCAGGCCGCGCTGTCGTGTCGGCGAACCCGGACGATCCGTACCTGGGACAGGCATACACCGTGGTTTATACGCCGCAGGGAAACTGGCTGCGGCATCCGGTCGCCAGTCACGGCCAGACGGTGGAGCACGAGTTCGCTGCTGCTTTTCCCGCCTACGTGTTTCCGCTGGAACCCAACAAGACGTGGTCGCTGCGCGTCAACGCTACCGATCCGGCCGCGGGGCGGCACAGCGTACGCGTCGACGGCACGGTACTCGGAGCCGAGCGCATTCGCGTGCCGGCCGGGGAGTTCGATACCATCAGAATCCGGCGTCTGGTTTATGGCGGGGATGCGGACGGATTTCTCGGGGAGACCAACATCCACGAAACCGACTGGTATGCGCCTGCGCTCGGGCGGCCGGTGCGCACGGAAATTAATTCCGAATGGCGCGACATGGCTTCCTGCGGGAAACACAGCTGCCCGTGGATCCGTGGCGACTGGAACGTCTACGAACTCATTGCCTTTAACCCGGCGCCGACACGTTAGCGCATCGCCCGGCCGGCCTCACCCGCTCCGCCGCAACGCCTTGACGATACGCTGTTTTATCACCCGGGCGCCGACGTGCGCCGGCGCCGCGGCAACGCTGCTACAATAAGGTCCCGGCTAATTCCCGGCAGGAGAACATATGAAAAACACGATCATGTTTTTAGTCGCACTGCTCGGCCTGAGTCTGGTCGTCGAGGACGCTGACGCCGCACGGCGTCTCGGCGGCGGCACCAGCATCGGCAGGCAACGTCAGATCACCCCGACACCCAAACCCGCGACACCGTCCGCGGCACCCGCCGCTCCGGCGCAGCAGCCGTCGGGAATGAGCAAGTGGCTGGGACCGCTCGCCGGCCTCGCGCTCGGCGCAGGCCTCGCGTCGCTGTTCATGAACAACGGGTTGGCCGGTGCATTGGGCGGAATCCTGATGATCATGCTGATCGCCGCTGCCGCGATGTTTGCGTGGCGCATGCTGCGGAGCAAAGCCCAAGCCGGGCCGATGCAGTATTCGGGAGCAGGAACAGGCGCGCAGGGCACGCCTGCGAGCAGCCCGCCGAATATTTCGAACATGTTCGGTGGTGGCGCAACCGCGCCGGCAGCGCCAGTCCATCGTTTTCCGCAGGGATTCGACGCCGAGCAGTTCGCGCGCCACGCCAGGCTCAATTTCACGCAACTGCAGGCCGCCAACGATCGGCGTGATCTGTCGACCATGCGCGACTTCATGACGCCGGAGCTTTATGCCGAGATCGCGGCGCAGATCGAAAAAGATCCCACGCCGCAAAAAACCGAGGTCACGGAACTCGACGCCGAAGTGCTGGAAGTGGTGACCGAAGGCGAATCCCACATTGCGAGCGTGCGCTTCAGCGGCGCGATCCGCGAGGCCGCTGACGCCCTCCCGGAATCGTTCAGCGAGATTTGGCACCTCGAAAAGCCGATCAACGGCAACACCGGCTGGCTGATCAGCGGCATCCAGCAGGACTGATCCGTTCCAGATGTCCGGGCCGGCACACGATGCGGCGGGCGCCGGCGCCGGACTCGCCGCAGTTTTCACTCCACCCGCCGCCGCCGCGATCAATCATCTGCTGCGCAGCGCGCCGTGGGCACGCGAACGGCTGATACCCTTTGCCGGCAAGGCCACCCACTTCGTTCTTGCGCCGTTCGCGGTGACGCTTACGATCCGCGACTCCGGCGAAGTCGAGAACTCCATTGCAGGCGGCCCCGGTGACGCCGTATTCACCCTGACGTCTGGTGTTGCGCTGCGCCTGCTCGCCTCCGACAAGAGCGCCTGGCAGGAGGTGCAGATGAGCGGAGACACCGAACTGGCGCGTGAAGTCCTGTTCGTCGCACAGAACCTGCGCTGGGACGCCGAGGAGGACCTGAGCCGCGTGATCGGCGACATACTCGCGCATCGCATGGTGCAGGCCGCCAGCAGTTTCAAACACTGGCCGCTGCAGGCTGCGGACAGCATCGTGCGCTCGGCGACCGCGTACTGGACCGACGAGCAGCCGCTCATCGCAACGCGGCACGACGTCGAACGCTTCGTGCGCGAAGTCGATGCGCTGCGCGATGATGTCGCGCGCGCCGAGAAGCGCATTCAGCAACTGACAGCGAGATAGATCCACGCATGCTTTGGTTTCGATTGCTGAGAATTCTCGGCGTCAGCCTGCGCTTCGGGCTCGAGGAATTTTTTCTCGGCCACGAGCGTGTGCGGGCATTGCGCGCGCCGGTCAAAGCGCTGCTGTTCTGGCGCCAGCTCTCGCAGCCGCGCGCCGTGCGGCTGCGGCTGGCGCTGGAAGCACTTGGCCCGATTTTCGTCAAGTTCGGCCAGGTGCTCTCCACGCGGCGCGACCTGCTGCCGCCGGACATCGCCGATGAGCTTGCCAAGCTTCAGGACCAGGTGCCGCCATTCGCGCCGGAGTTGGTGCGCTCCGCACTGGCGCGCGCCTACCGCAGGCCAGTCGACCAGGTGTTTGCCGAATTCGATCCGGTGGCGGTTGCCAGCGCGTCGGTAGCACAGGTCCACTTCGCGCGGCTGCACGACGGGCGCGAGGTCGCCGTCAAGATCCTGCGCCCGGGCATCTCGGAGATCATCAACAAGGACGTGGCGCTGCTGGATGCGGGGGCCACGCTGATCGAGACCCTGTGGTCGGAGGGCAAGCGGCTGCGGCCGCACGAGGTCGTTGCCGAGTTCGCCAAGCACCTCGAGGACGAGCTCGACCTGATGCGCGAGGCGGCGAACGCGAGCCAGCTGCGCCGCAATTTCGAAAACTCGCCGTTGCTGCTGGTGCCGGAAATCCACTGGGACTATTGCTCGACCGAAGTGATGGTGATGCAGCGCATGCACGGCACGCCGATCTCGCACATCGCGAAGCTGCGCGAACAGGGCATCGATATCAAACGCCTCTCGCGCGCCGGGGTCGAGATTTTCTTTACCCAGGTATTCCGCGACGGCTTTTTTCACGCCGACATGCATCCTGGAAACATTTTCGCCACCGTCAGCGGCCATTACGTCGCGCTCGACTTCGGCATCATGGGCACGCTCACCGCGGCGGACAAAAACTACCTCGCGCAGAACTTCCTCGCGTTTTTCCGCCGCGACTACCGGCGCGTTGCTGAATTGCACATCGAGTCCGGCTGGGCGCCGAAAGACACGCGGGTTGACGACTTCGAGACCGCGATTCGCGCCGTCTGCGAGCCGATTTTCGCCAAGCCGCTGCACGAAATCTCGTTCGGCCGCGTGCTGCTGCGGCTCTTCCAGACTTCGCGCCGCTTCAACATCGAGGTCCAGCCGCAGCTCGTGCTGCTGCAAAAGACGCTGCTCAACATCGAGGGCCTCGGACGCGAACTCGACCCCGAGCTCGACCTGTGGGCAACCGCCAAGCCGTTCCTCGAGCGCTGGATGTCGGAACAAATCGGCTGGCGCGGACTGGTGAGGCGCATCCGCCAGGAAGCGCCGGTCTGGAGCACGCTGCTGCCGGAGGTTCCGCGCCTTGTGCATCGGTATCTCAACGCGCCCGGGGCCGAGCGCCTGGAGCAGCAAATTCAGGAACTGATTGCCGAAAACCGGCAGCAGAACATGCTGCTCGCGATCATCGCTGTCGCGCTGACTGCCCTTACCGGACTGGCGTTTTATTTCGCGTTCTGATTTTTCTCGAGAGCCCCTGACATGCTGATCTGGTTTGTCATCCTCTATATCGCCGTCTCGGTATCGATCGGGCTCTACGCCGCGACTCGCGTCAAGAACACCTCCGACTACGTCGTCGCCGGCCATCATCTGCCGCTGCCGTTCATCGTCGCGACCGTATTCGCGACCTGGTTCGGCTCGGAAACCGTGCTCGGCATTCCCGCCAAGTTCCTCGACGAAGGGCTGAAAGGCGTGGTCGCCGATCCGTTCGGGTCGAGCATGTGCCTGATCCTGGTCGGACTGTTTTTCGCGCGTCCGCTGTATCGCATGAACCTGCTCACCATTGGCGACTTCTACCGCGCGCGGTATAACCGCGCGGTCGAGCTCGCCACCTCGATCTGCATCGTGATTTCGTATCTGGGCTGGGTATCGGCGCAGATCACCGCGCTGGGACTGGTGTTCTCGGTGCTCACCAACGGCGCGCTCGAACCGTGGCAGGGCATGGCGATCGGCACGGGAATCGTGCTCGCCTACACTCTGGCGGGCGGCATGTTTTCAGTCGCGTTCACCGATTTGTTCCAGATGTGCGTGATCCTGCTGGGCATGATCTATATCGCGTTCGTGGTCAGCGGGGTCGCCGGCGGCGCCGGCGTGGTGATCGCGCATGCGGCGAACGCCGGCAAGCTCGAGTTCTGGCCGGCGCTGCAGGCGCGTGACGTGATTGCGTTCGTCGCGGCATGGATTACGATGGGGTTCGGCTCGATCCCGCAGCAGGACGTGTTCCAGCGCGTGTCCGCGGCGAAAGACGAGAAGACCGCGGGTCGCGGGTCGGTGCTCGGCGGCTGCATTTACTTCTGTTTCGCATTCATACCGATGTACCTCGCCTATTCCGCGACGCTGATCGATCCCGGTCTGGTGGCGAAGCATATCGATGCGGACTCCCAATACATCCTGCCGAACCTGATCCTCGCGCACACGCCGGTCTTCGCGCAGGTGATTTTCTTCGGCGCGCTGCTCGCGGCGATCATGAGCTGCTCGAGCGCAACCCTGCTGGCGCCGTCGGTGACGTTTGCCGAGAACGTGCTGAAACCCTGGCTGCCCAGGCTCGCCGACTGGCAGTTCCTGCATCTGCTGCGCTGGATCGTGTTCCTGTTCGCGGTTGCGGTTTTCACGTTCGCGCTGACTTCCGGCTCGACGATTTACGGCATGGTCGAGGGCGCCTACAAGATAACGCTGGTGGCCGCCTTCACGCCGCTCGCGTTCGGGCTCTACTGGAAGCGCGCGACGACCCAGGGCGCCGCGTGCGCGATCGTGCTCGGGCTTGGAACCTGGATCGCGTGCGAGATCCTGATCCTGGGCAAAGTGCTGCCGCCCGACCCGTTCCTGCCACCGCAGTTCGCCGGCTGGCTCGCGAGTCTTTGCGGCATGCTCGCCGGTTCGCTCGCACCGCAGTGGTACGGCGCACAGAAGGCGCACCCGCAGCGCGCTACCGCCGCGTAGCGCGAACTCCCACGGCAACATCCCCGGACAGGATAGTGATCGCCGCCGGTACCAGATCACCGTGGTATCCGCGATTCAAGGCGGTCGTGTTCGCGCTGCTCGCCTGCAATACCGCCTATTACCTGTTTGGCGGCGCGTGGACGGAGGCTCTGGATGCGTTGGCCTGGCTCACGCTGCTCGCGCTCTTTGCGCTGGAAACCGGAGGCGGCGCGTTCGGCGCGCTAAAGCTGCGCCCTACAGCCGTGCCCAGCGCCATCGCCGTAGGGCGCGGATTCATCGCGCCGTCCCGGATGGTGGCGGCGGTCCGCGGATTGCGTCTGGCCGCTGCCGCCGGGATTGGCGCGGCGGCCATCGGCTACGCATATCAGGGCGAGTGGCTCGACGCGTTCAACACGGCGCTCTGGATTGCGGTCGTGGTACTGCTGGAATCCGAAGTGCGTAATCCCGGTGTGGTCACACGCCACCGGACCGGGTTTACGGCCACCGCGATTACCCTGTACGCGGGGCTGGGGGCTCTGGTCCTGGTCTGGGCATGGCGTGGAGAGTGGTTCGACGCCTACGACGCGGCGCTCTGGCTCATGGCATTTGCGATGATCGAATTGGATGTACTGCAGGCTTTCCGCGGCAAGGCCGTTTCCTGACGTTTACGCGGGATAATGCGCCACCAGTGCCGCGATAAAGCGCTCCAGTTCGCTCCCCGGCAACCAATCGATCCCCGCTGCGCCCTGCCGGCCGCCGCCGGCAAACTGGCGGCACAGTTCGTCCGCTCCGCGCGGGTTGGCCGTGGGCGCACGCACGCTGACCACGAAACCGCCCGGGCGCGTTGTCAGAACCGCGTGCGCGCGCCGCGGGCGCTGCTGCGCGAGGCGGTTCGCGAACACCCCGCTCACGCGCCGGCTCCATGCGGCATCCGGTAAGACGTACAGCGCGCAGCACGCGGTTTCCATCTCCGGTTTGAGTTCGTCCGCGAGATACAGGTCATCAGCGCGCCCGGTGCGCAGGATTTCGAACACCGGCTCACCGCTGATGAATTCGAA
>Ga0082335_1002539_pt1 | contig 33683 bp, 27 predicted proteins | sample Subgrocontami58m_FD_72375 | JGI IMG/M metagenome (GOLD analysis project Ga0082335, IMG submission 72375) | Subsurface groundwater microbial communities from S. Glens Falls, New York, USA - GMW37 contaminated, 5.8 m (SPADES assembly) (version 2) ... | reverse complement strand
GCCCGGGGGGGCACCGGGGGGACCTTGTTTCCCCCTTCCCGGGAAAAGGGTTTTTCCCCCCCCCCTTTGGCCAGTTTTCCCGGGGCAAGGGGGGACTTCCCCCCCCCCCCCCCACCAGAAAACTACCCTGGCTCTGGCCTGGCGGCAGTACCTGCTCTGGGTCCTCCAGTGCCCTGCCCGTGGCCACTATCAGTTGCGAAATACTTGCAGATAAGCTCTATGTTCCTGAGTTTACGTAGTTGTGATGGAGTTGTCAAGCACCAATCCAGTCCTGTTTCAGCAAGGCGCCAATTCGGCGACAATTACTACACCGAAACTCGGATAATACCACCCATGGAGTGAGTACGCTGCGTTGGTGGCGTGTGGTGGCAGAGACCTCATATGGGCCGCGGACCACAGGGGGTGCGGAGATGGCCCCTGCCTCATGTTCGTCCTTGGCGTTGCGAGTCTGCCCGGGGGGTAGTTTCCTGTCGTTGCGAGGCCCCGTTAAGGGCCGAAGTCCCGACCTGTCGGGATCTCTCTACAGCAGACCAGGGGCACGGGGCGGGCACCCCGACGCGTCGGGGCCCCTACATCCTGCGGAGGGGCCTCGCAACGACAGAGCACCAGGGGGAGCACACACCTGTTCTAGAGCTATCTTCTAGAAGATTTCTACTAGACTGGACTCTAGAAGAATGGTATAGAAAAGGGGTCTAGAGCGTAGTTATAGAGGACGGAGAGGTATTCCTTAGGACCCGGCGCTCTGCCGGACCTGGGACGAGCGCTCTAACAGAGGCGAGATGCTGGAAGGAGGCAGGAGACATGTGGAAGGCCTTTAGTGCGATGGCAACGAAAAAGGCCCGGCTGGGAAGGTTGGCTTTGCCCGTATGGACTGTTGCCGTAGCGCTGGTGCTAGTCGTGACCGCCGCCGGTCAGGCAGTAGGCCCGGTGCTCAGCGGCAGCATCCAGGGCGGTGGCACGGTGGTGACATCCCAGGCCCTGATACTGAAGACTGGCAGTCCGGGGATCACCGTGGATAGCGCCGACCAGTGGGTGGTTACGGTCAACGAAGAGGGTACTGCGTTCACTGTGGCCATGGAGACGGTGGTTGGCCGTAAGCAGACACTGAAGCTGGTGATGGTGAACCTGAGTGGCAAGGATGCCAACGGCGTCCTGGAGATGAACGTGCCGGCGGGTATCATCTTCGATGGCAAGGGGGTAGATGATGTGCCGGCGCTGGCCCAGTACAACAGGACCAGCTTCCTGTTCCGGATGCGCGACAACAAGACGGCGCCCAATGACGTTGCTGACATCCAGATTGACATAGAGGCCAAGCCCGAGTCCAGCCCCGGGTTCTACGCCCTCACCGGCCGTATCACTCAGGTTGCCAACTAGCACGCGCCACTCGTTTGGACGGTGGGCTTTCGGGCTGCGCGGAGGCGCATCATGAACACTGTCATGTCAGCGGGAGATGAGGCCCTGTGGGCCGATGCCCTCCCTCTTCTTAGGGAGGCGGCCGGCCACGGCCACAGGAAAGAGGTAGTGGGCTTCCTTCTGGGCTGGTACTTCTTTGGCGGGCCGGAGCTGGAGCTGGTGATGGGTCAAGACGAGTTTGAGGACATGGTGGCCCGGTGTCGCTCATCGGGGCTGGAGCCGACCAGGTTGGGGTGTGGCCGGTTTCTGGTGGGGCCCCGTGGGGAGGGAGCAAGCCGCGTGATGTGCTGCTCAGTGGGGGGCGTTAGCGGCGCCCTCTAGCGCCCCCGGTTGCTCTGCACGACAAGGCGTAGGGGCATCCCGATACATCGGGATGCCCCTACGCCTTGCGAACGTTCACCAGGCCGGTGTTGTACGTGGGGTTTTCCCCGTAGAGGGTGAGGTCGTCGCTGGACAGGGCGTTGGGGTTGCCGTCCTCCGGCCATTGTCCCTGGTATATGCGGACCACACCGGGCCGGATAAGCTCCTTGACCGACGCCTTCAGCCGGATTTCTCCCCGAGCGTTGAACACCACCACCTGCTCCCCATCTTTGATGCCACGGGCGGCGGCATCGGACGGGTGCATCAGGATGTCCGGGGTGTACATCTCCCGCAGCTCAGGCTGGTTGCCATAAGACGAGTTGGGGCGCAGCTTGAACTTGGAGGTCAGGAGCTGCAAGGGGTACTTCTTGTATAGCTCGGGGCTGCCTTCCGGGCTCTCCCTGGGAGGCACGTACACGGGCAGGGGCTCATAGCCCATGTCTACCAGGTCTTCCATGTAAAGCTCAATGCGTTTGGAGGGGGTGGGCATCTCCCAGTTCACCTCGACCTGAGGTATGGGCACGTCCACGATGCCCTCCCGCTTGAGGCGGTCCATGGTCACGTCCTTGAACCAGGGGTACTTGGGGTCCTCCTTGGCCTTCTCCAGCACGTCGGCAATCCACTCCTCGGCGTTGCGCCAGGGGTAGTGTTCCACAAGGCCGAGCTTCTGTGCCAGCAGGCGCGTAATCTCGTAGTCGTCCTTGCTCTCGTAGAGAGGCTCGATGGCCTTGTCGTTGTAGTAGAGCTGGCGGGGCAAGGTCGAGTTCTGGTTCCAGCCGGAGACCCCGGAAGGGGAGCTTTCCCGGAGGGAGCTGCGCTCCAGGTACGTGCACACGGGCAGCACGATGTCGGCGTACTGGGCGGTGGCCGACATGAACAGGTCGGATACCACGATCAGATCCAGCTTCTTCAACGCCTCGATGGTCTTGGGCGTGTCGGGGTGCTGGTTCACCGGGTTGGCCCGCAGCATGTACAGGGCCTTGATGTTGGTCCCATAGCGATCGGGATTCAGGATGGCCTCCGCCAGGTGGGCCACGGGCACCTTCTTGGTGACGGGGTTGGGCACTCCCTGGGTGTCGAAGGAGGTGAGGTGAAAGCCCATGTCAATGTGGGAGTGCGGGTGCTCCCGCTGCACGCGGCGTCCCATGATGCTGCCGATGAGCACGTTCACGGTCTCCGTCGCTGTGGACGCGTACTCGCCGTAGGAGGTGGTGTTGAACCGGGGGATGGGGTTGAATTGGATTCGAGACCTGCGGGTGCCTAGCTCCCGGCCGAAGCGCACGATGTCGTCTGCCTTGAGGCCGGTGACCTTGGCCGCGGCTTCGGGAGTCCACGGCTCCACGTGGTCAATGAGGCGCTGCCACACGGGCTTGGCCGGTATGCCCTGGACAGTATGGGTGCCGGTCAGCGCCGGCTCTATGCCTGGGGCATCGAAGGGTCGTGCCCTGCGGGACCGGGCGTCCCAGACCACGTACTTGTCGCCGGCACCGCCAATATCTTTCTCCCGCAGCATCTTTCCGTTGTCGTTGCGCACCAAGAAGGCGGCGTTGGTGTGCTCCAGCACGGTGGGCCGGTGCCACAGGCCCTCGGCAATAAGGATGCGGATGACGGCCAGAGCGAGCGCCGTGTCGGTCCCAGGCAGTATGGGCAAGAACTCATCGGCGAAGAGGGCGGCGGTCTCCGTGAACTGGGGGTCTATGACCCAGACCCGCAAGTCTCTCTTCTCGCGGGCCTCGTGCATGTCTATGGGCATGACCCGCCGGTTGGTGGCCACAGGGTTGGAGGACCAGATGACGGTCGTTTCGCAGTCCTGGAGCGGGCGGCGGACGATTTGGATGGTCCCGAAGAAGCGGCGCATGGCCTCCCAGTAGGCGGCGGCGCAGAGGTTGCCCCGGTCGAAAAGGTGGATGCAGCCTCCCCAGAGCTTGAACAGGCGCAAGGGGGTGATGCTGCGGTCGGCGGCGCCGCCAGGCGAGCCGTGGTGGGCCACGTAGCTGTAGACCACGATGGACTCGTTGCCGTACTTGCGCTTGACCTCGGTCAGGCCCTGGGCCACGTAGTCCAAGGCCTCGTCCCAGGAGACGCGCTGCCACTTGCCCTCGCCCCGCTCGCCGACGCGTTTGAGGGGGTACTTCAGGCGGTCAGGGTGGTACAGTCTCTTCACGTTGGTCCAGCCGATGGCGCAGGGGGGGTGTACGGTCTTAGGGTGGATGCGGAGGTTCTCCACCTTGCCCTCTTTGACCACCGCCTGGAACTCGCAGACGTACGCCCCGCAGTGGGGCCCACAAAACACGTTGACCAGCTTCTCGTCGGCCAAGGTAACTGCCTCCTACATGGTTGTCGCGGCCACGCGCCGCCAACGGTCAAGCATGTGACAGCCAAACGTTGGCACCAGGGAACGACGAAGCCAGTCTATCGCTTGGGGGAGTGCCGGTCAACTGCGCATGCCGACCAGAAACCACCTGGCGGCAAGGTCGCCAAAGCGCCCCCCTTTCGGCAGGCGCTGCCGGGCGAGGCTAGTTCCGGGTGAAGGTGACGCGCGGCTCGCGCCGGCGGGACACGATTCGACCGATGCGCGCTGCCTCGGGCAGGGCGCGCTCCACCTCTGGCGCCAGGTCCGGGGAGCACACCAGCACCATGCCGATGCCCATATTGAACACCTGGAACATCTCGTCGTCAGGGATGTCCCCCTTCTCTTGGACCAGGCGGAACAAGGGGGGCACTTTCCACGATCCCAGCTCAATGCGGGCGCCGAGGCCCTCGGGGAGTATGCGGGGCAGGTTGCCCGGAAGACCGCCGCCTGTGATGTGGGCTAGCCCCTTGACCAGGGGCAACACGGGGCCGATGCTGGGCAGGTAGCAGCGGTGGACGGCCAGCAGGGCCTCGCCCAGAGTTTGGCTCAGCTCCTTGTAGTAGTGGTCCCAACGGGTGGCTGGCTGGCTGTCCAGGTCGAACAACCGGCGCACCAGGGAGTATCCGTTGGTGTGCAGCCCCGAAGACGGCAGGCCCAGCAGCAGGTCCCCCCGGTGGATAGCGCTGCCATCAATGATGGCCCGGCGCTCCACAACGCCTACGATGAAGCCCACCAGGTCGAAGTCGCCGGGGGAGTACAGCCCGGGCATCTCCGCGGTCTCGCCGCCGATGAGGGCGCAGCCCACTTCTTTGCAGGCGGCGGCAGCGCCCTTCACCACCTCAGCCACCACCAGGGGATCGAGCTTGCCGGCGCCCACGTAGTCCAGAAAGAACAAGGGCCGGGCACCCAGGACGAGGATGTCGTTCACGCAGTGGTTCACGATGTCCTGGCCCACGGTGTCGTAGCGCCCCAGGGCTATGGCGACCTTCAGTTTCGTGCCTACGCCATCGGCGCTGGATACCAGCACCGGGTCCTGGTAGCCGGTCAGAGCGTACAGGCCGCCGAAATGACCGATGTCGCCCAGGACCTGCGGGCCGAAGGTGGCGCGCGCGTAGCCTTTGAGCAGCTCCTTGGCCCGCCGCGCGGCGCCCAGGTCTACCCCAGCGGCGGCGTACTGGCTAGACTCTGTAGGCAAGGGTCAATGGGTCTGGGGTCTCGAGGGCCAGCTTGTCCATCTCGAGCTGAACGGGCACGGGGTACTCTCCGGTAAAGCAGGCCAGACATAGGCTCTCCCGGGGCAGGTTGACCGCATGCACCAAGCCGTCCAGCGTCTGATAGCCCAGAGAGTCCGCGCCGATGTGCCGGCGGATGTCGTCCTCCGTCTTCTGGGCGGCGATGAGCTCCCGGCGCGTGGCCATGTCCACGCCGAAGAAGCAAGGGTAGCGGAGGGGAGGGGCGCAGACGCGCATGTGGACCTCGCGGGCGCCGGCCTGACGCAGCAGCCCGATCACTCGGGGTGTAGTGGTGCCCCGGACTATGCTGTCGTCCACGAGCACTATCTTTTTGCCGGAGACGACCTGCGGCAGCGGGTTGAACTTGAGCCGTACCCCCAGGTCCCGCATGCGTTGGTCGGGTTGGATGAAGGTCCGCCCCACGTACCGGTTCTTGAGCAGCCCTTCGATAAACGGTATACCTGCCTCCTGCGAGTAGCCGATGCCGGCTGCGGTGGCCGAGTCGGGCACTCCTATTACCATGTCGGCATCTACGGCATAGTCCCGCGCCAGTTGGCGTCCCATGGCCTGGCGGACTGGGTAGAGGAGGCGGTCGCTGATGACGCTGTCCGGCCGAGCGAAGTAGATGAACTCGAAGATGCACAGCGCACGTCGTACGGAGATGGCGCCCGGAAACGACATGAGGCCTTCGCCGTTGATGGCTACTATTTCGCCTGGGGCGACCTCCCGCACGAAGCTGGCGCCCAGATGGTCCAGGGCACAGGTCTCCGAGGCCAGTACCCAGCTACCGTTGTACCGGCCCAGACAGAGCGGGCGCACTCCCATAGGGTCGCGCACGCCGATAAGCGCCTCGCGGGTGAGGATGGCCAGCGAGTAGGCCCCTATCAACCGCTTCATGGCATGGCCTATCTTCTCGGGCCAGTTGCGGCCGGGAGAGGAGACGATGACCTGGCCGATAATCTCGGAGTCGGTGGTGGTCTGGAAAGTGTAGCCCTGTGCTTCCATCTCCCGACGCAGGTATGTCGCGTTGACGATGTTGCCATTGTGGGCCAGGGCTATTTCGCCCAGTGGCCCTCTGGTGGCTATGGGTTGGGCATTGCATAGCTTGCTGGAGCCGGTGGTGGAGTAGCGGTTGTGTCCGATGGCCAGATGGCCAGGCAGTCCAGCCAGCTCCGCCTCGTCGAAGACCTGAGACACCAGGCCCATGCCAGTACGGACACTGATGCGCCGGCCATCGCTGGTAGCGATACCGGCGCTCTCTTGCCCCCGGTGCTGGAGGGCGAATAGTCCGAAGAAAGTGACGCGGGCTACGTCCTCGCCTGGTGCGTAGACCCCAAAAACCCCACAGGCTTCCCGCAAACGTTCTTGTGTCAAAAGCCCCCTCGGAACAGGTGTTGTGAAGGCAAAGCTAATTATAGCCCCGCGGGTGCGCTGCGGTCAACCTGGGGTTTGCGTCCCAAGAATAGCGACTCAACTTTGGCGCCTTCACCCGCCAGGCGAAAAAGGGTCGGGCATGTGTAACTGCCATGCGAATGCGAGCGGCTGTCTCCCTCCTGGTGGGGAAGGATTGACAGCCTGTCCTGAGCTGGACGAAGGATGCGGGGTGGGCGTCCTTCACCCCCATCCCTTCGCTCTGCTTGGGGTAGGCTGATGGTCATTGAATATTTGTTGCGTCATAGCCGCCGTGCCCAACCTGTCATTCTGAGCCCATTCGCAGAAGGGCGAAGAATCTCGTCGTTATGCCCTTTACTAGGGCACGCCACGAGATTCTTTGGTCGTTCTTAGCCGCAGTCCCGAGGCGTCGGGACTCAGAATGACATGTAATGTCATCTTAATTGCTCAATGATCATTAGCCTCCCCGGTCAAGGGGAAGGGACTTGGTCAGCCCCTGTTTTCAGCCTTTGTGCTGCTCTTGTCCTGGGTTTCCCTGGCGGATATAATGTAAGTGAGCAATTATTAACATACCATGACTACAACGCATCACGAGAGCACACTAGTCAGGCGCCGGGAGATCATAGACTGCGCCCGCAGGATCATCGCCACACGCGGCGCGCATGGCCTGACAACAAGAGACCTCGCCCATGGGGTGGGCCTCTCCGAGGGCGCCATCTACCGGCACTTCCGCAGCAAGAAGGACGTTCTGCTCGGCCTGATAGACGAGATCGAGGAGACACTCTTCGAATGCATCGAGCGGGCCAAAGAGGAAGGCGACGCCCCCCTGGAGCAGTTGGCCAACGTGCTCCGGGAGCACCTATCTTATACCGAGCGTCGGCGCGGGGTCTCTTTCATCGTGATCTCCGAAGTCCTGAGCAATGGCGACCGTCAGTTGCGGCACCGTATGCATTTGGTGGTCGAACGATACCTAAGAACGGTAGAGGGGATACTGCAAGAGGGCATACAGAGCGGTCAGATACGTCCCACCATTGACCCGAAGGCAGCGGCTATTGCGCTGTTCGGCCTGGTGCAGGGGGCGGTGACCCTATGGCATTTCACTGCCAGGGAAGTGCCGCTGGCACAGCGCTATCAAGCTCTGTGGGAGGTGTACCGCAATGGCATCGTGGGCGAGGCACCGCACGGGTAGCTGATCACCCGTGTGGGGGTGAGGAAGGAGGCATGACTCGTGTTGCCTGATTTCGCCAGAGGCTCCATCTTCTGGGAAGCAGCATTTGGTGCTCTGATTCTTGCCATTGCCTTGGTACTGGCGGGCTTGGTGCACCCGGTCCTGACTCGCTTCGCCAAAGGCATTACGGCCAGGACCAAGACCACGCTGGATGACCTCCTGGTAGAAGCGGTGAGCCGACCGCTGTTCCTGTTGGTGCTGGCCCAGGGCCTTTTCCTGGCCCTGACCACGACCACGTTCCTAGACCGCTGGCAGGACTACGTCAACCGCGCCTGGCTGGTTGCCATACTGGCCTTAGTGTTCTACGGACTCCAGCGCGTACTTAGCGCCGTCATCAGGTGGTATGGCCAGGAGATGGCTTCTAGGACCGGCAGCAAGCTTGACGAGAAGCTGCTGCCCCTGGTCCGCCGTTTCATCACCATCGCCATATACACAGTGGGAGCGTTGCTGGTCTTGGACAACCTGGGCGTGAAGCTGGGCCCTCTGATTGCCGGACTGGGGTTGGGTGGCCTGGCCGTGGCGTTGGCCCTTCAGCCCACGCTGAGCAACTTCATCGCCAGCGCCTTCGTGGTGGCCGATGGGGCCATAGGTGTAGGCGACTTCATCGAGCTCCAGGGCGGCCCCATGGGCAACGTGGTGGACATCGGGTGGCGAAGCACCAAGGTCCAGACGCCGGAGGGGAACCTGGTTATCCTGCCCAATGCCAAGCTGGTTGACAGCATTGTAACCAACTACCAGGCCCCCACGCCGGAGATGAACACGGTGGTCGCCTGTGGCGTGTCCTATGAAAGCAACCTGGCGCGTGTGGAGCGCGTGGCCCTGGATGTGGGCAAGCAGGTGGTCCAGGACCTGCCGGACTCTGTGGTGGTCAAGACCTTCGAGCCGATCTTGAGGTTCCGTGATTTTGGCGATTCCAACATCAACTTCATATTGATCCTTAGAGCCAAGGACCGCGGGAACACCTTCCTGCTGACCCACGAGCTTGTCAAGCGGCTGCACGCCAGGTTTGCCCAGGAGGGTATCGAGATCAACTACCCCGTCCGGAAGCTGGTATACGTCTCCCAGAACGGCGAGAGCGCCGTCTCCGCGCTTCGGGCTGCGAAGGAGTGAAGAACGCAGCCACCGGCGCCAAGGGGTCGGGCTGCACCCGTGTAGGTGCGGGCCGTAGCGGCAGGGCAATCTGGCAGAGGAGGTGATAAGCATGACACGAGAAGGGCTACAGCAACTGGTGGAGAAGACGCTGGGCGACCGGCTGTTTATTGTGGTGTCTAACCGTGAGCCATATGTCCACAGTTTCTCGGGAGACGAAATCGTATGTCAGGTGCCGGCCAGCGGCCTCACCGTGGCCCTGGACCCCGTGCTGCGCGCCTGTGGAGGCACCTGGATTGCCCATGGCAGCGGGGACGCCGACCGGCAGGTGGTTGACGCCCAGGACAGGGTCGCCGTCCCGCCAGAGCAACCGCGCTACTCCCTCCGCCGGGTCTGGCTATCCAAGGAGCAGGAGGAAGGGTACTACTACGGGTTCTCCAACCAGGCCCTGTGGCCGCTGTGCCATATCGCCTACGTTCGGCCTCTATTCGACGAAAGCCAATGGGAGACCTACAAGGCGGTCAACGAGCTCTTTGCCGAAGCTGTTTGCCAAGAGATAGGCAACAGTAAGGCCTTCGTGTTTATTCAGGACTATCACCTGGCGCTCCTGTCACGTTTCATCAAGCAACGTGTTCCCAATGTGGTCACCGCCCAGTTCTGGCACATACCGTGGCCAAACCGCCAGACTTTCCGTATCTGCCCGTGGCAAGACGACCTCCTGGATGGGCTCCTGGGCAACGACCTTCTGGGCTTCCACATCCGCAACCACTGCAACAACTTCCTGGACACCATTGACCGGACTATCGAATCGAAGGTGGACTACGAGAGGTACGAGGTAACCCGGCGGGGCAACAAGACGGCCGTGCGTCCCTTCCCAATCAGCGTGGACTTCGACGAAATCAACCAGGCTGGGAGGGAGGAAGGGGTGGCGACTGAAATGGAGCGCCTGCGGCACGAGCTGGGATTGGATGGGCAGCTCATTGGCCTGGGCCTGGACCGCATAGACTACACCAAAGGCATCCCGGAGAGACTCGGCGCCTTCGACCGCTTCCTGTCCAAGTACCCCGCGTACCGCGGCAAGGTGGTGTTCATCCAGGCGGGGGTGCCCAGCCGCACTCCCATTGCTGCATATAAGCGCTTGAATGACGAGGTGGAGAGCCTCGTGGACGAGATCAACTCGCGCCACGGTTCTGGCCGGTGGGTGCCCGTGGTCTACCTGCGGCAGCACCTGTCACCCATTACCCTGCTGGCCCTGAGGAGGCTGGCCCATTTTGCCGTGGTCAGCTCCCTCCACGATGGAATGAACCTGGTGGCCAAGGAGTACGTGGCCAGCCGGTCCGACGAAGACGGCGTGCTTATCCTGAGCCCGTACACGGGCGCAGCCAGGGAGCTGACGGATGCCCTGCTCATCAACCCCTATGCTAGTGACCATTTTGCCGAGGCGATCAAGTTCGCCCTGGAGATGCCCCAAGCGGAGCGGCGGAGGCGAATGCGCAAGATGCGCCGTGTAGTCCAGGAGAATAGCATCTACAAATGGGCGGGAGACATCATCTCGGCGCTGGCGAGGCTGGCTCCCTGGGAGTAGGGATGTTGGAGCACCTCCTTGCGGCTTGGCCCAGGATTGGCCAGCGTTTGTCGAGCGCAGGCCACGTGTTGCTTCTTAGCGACTACGATGGTACTCTGACGCCCATCGTCGAGCGGCCGGAGCTTGCCGACCTGCCGCCGACCACCCGGCGGCTGTTGGGTGACCTGGCGCGTCAACGTCGCTACACGGTGGGCATCATCAGCGGGCGCGCCTTGAGCGACCTGAAGGCGCGCGTGGGTGTGAAAAACGTGACCTACGCCGGGAACCACGGCCTGGAGATTGAAGGGCCTTCGCTGACATTTGTCCACCCCATCGCCAGGGAAATCAAAGACGTCATCCGGGCGCTCTATGTGGTCTTGCGCCGGGGACTGGAGGGCATAAGGGGTGCCATGGTAGAGCACAAGGGCCTCACCCTCAGCGTACATTACCGGCTGGTGGACCAGACCAGCGTCCCCAACGTGAAGAATACCTTTGAGGAAGCCGTAGGTGTAGCGAGGGAAGCGGGCCAGGTCAGGACCACGCAGGGCAAGAAGGTCTACGAGGTACGTCCAGCGGTTGACTGGAACAAGGGCAGAGCCGTAGGCTTGATTCTCGAACACTTCAGGGACTCGCACCGCAAAGCGCATCCCGCAGTGCTCTTCTTGGGCGACGACGTTACAGACGAAGACGGCTTCAGAGTTGTAGTAGACTTGGGGGGAATCGCCATCTACGTGGGCGAGGAGCCAAGGGAGACCCTGGCGCAGTACTGTTTGGGGTCGCCGGCTGAGGTCCAGGAGTTCCTGGCCCGCCTGGTGGATGCTGAGAAAAGGAGGACTGATTGGATGCCATAGGCCCATGGCTCTCCGAGCGGTGGCAGGACATCCTTGTGCCCGCGAGCGTCTTCCTGGCATCGGTGATCGTGCTCTTGTGGATGCGCCGATGGGCCAGCGCCCGCCTTGACCATTGGGTGCGCCGGACAAGGTGGCCTGGCGACGACATCCTCTTCCGCGCGCTACGCGGGCCCTCATTGCTTTGGCTACTGGTTGTCTCCGTTTATCTCGGGGTCCAGGTGTCCGCCCTGCCCGCCGAATGGAGGGTATCCTTGGGTCGTGGCCTGTGGACGGTGGCCATCGCCTCCCTGGCCGTGTCAGCGATTGCTCTGAGCAGCGGACTCATTCGCTTGTACGGGGAACGACTACATCTGCCCGGACAGGCCACCAGCGGCGCATCAGTGGCCACCGCCGGCATCATTCTCCTCTTGGCCCTGCTCACCGTGCTGGACCTCTGGGGGGCGCCGATGGCGCCGCTGCTGGTGGTACTGGCTCTCGTCGTCCTTGTGGCGGGGGTTGCCCTGCGTGACGTACTGCCCAACTTCCTGGCGTCGTTCCAGGTACGTGCCTCGGGGCAGTTCAAGGTTGACGATTTCATCAAGCTGGATAGCGGGGAAGAGGGGTACGTGGAGGACATTGGGTGGGGTAGCACCCGAATCAGGGCTCCGGACCAGTCCGTGGTGGCGGTGCCCAATTCCAAGCTCGTCCGCACCACTGTGATCAACTACGGCCGACCCCTGAAGGTGGCCGCGGAGCCATTCCACTTCTATAGCCGGACGCACCTGAAGGAGCTGACCGGCCTGCGTGCCCGAGACCTCTCGGAGTTGGCGCAGGTGCTCCGGCAGGTGCCGGAGTCCGTAGTGTACTACCATACCCATCATTTTCTGGAAGAGCACCACTACCTTACACCGGAACCCCCCAACGACTTCGCCATGTGGGTGACCGATGTGCTGGGTGATGATGTGTTGGGGGAACGACTGGCTGCGGTGGACACCTTCCAGTTCTCCACCTTGACGGCGCTGAGAGACCGTCTGGTGGGCATCATCGAGGAGCATCTGGCTGGGGTGGGGGACCATGGACAGGCCGAGGAGGCGCGTGCGTCCCACAGACAGGTCCCCGACGGGCGTGAGTTCCACTTCATCAAGTCTATGAGCTTCGTCATGCCTACGCCCTACGTGGCTCATGACCTCAGAGAGCTGGTGCAGGTCCTCCGGAAGCTGTCTTTGGGCTCTCTCTACTTCCACGTCTTCGAATCACGCATGCGTCTGGGGAGGAGCCGCAATGATTTCTCTATTTGGATGGCGGAAAGTCTCGGGGAGGAGCAACTGGCCGAGGAGATCGCCCACCTTGACCCGTACCAATACACGCTGGAGGAACTGAGATCGCAACTGATCAGGCTAGTCGAAAAACGAGTAAAGTAAGGCTCTCCGACTACGAGCCAGTCGTAGGCCGCGCCGTCATCGAGGAGTTGCGCCTGCTGGCGAGCCGGCTTGCGGGCAAGGTGGTCCAGAACGTCAACTCTACCTACACCGGAGGTGGCGTAGCCGAGATCCTGTCCCGCCTGGTGCCCCTCTCGGTGGAGCTTGGGGTGGATGCCCGTTGGAGCGTAATCCGGGGCAACGACGCCTTCTTCACTGTGACCAAGAAGATGCACAATGCCCTGCACGGTCGGCAGGATGCTCTCACCCCAGAGGACCTTGGTCTGTTCATGGAGACCAGCAACCGTCACCTGGAGGAGTTGGACCTCGTCGGGGACATCATGTACATCCACGACCCGCAGCCCATCGCACTGGTGCGAAGGAAGGCCGAGATCGGTCGCAAGTGGGTCTGGAGATGTCACGTGGACGTGTCCAACCCCAATCCGGAGGTCTGGAGCTTCCTTCGGCCTTTCGTGGACCAGTACGACGCTGCCGTGTTCTCGGCGCCCCAGTTCTCCCCGGAGTTGCCTATCCGCCAGTTCCTTATTTCGCCTTCCATAGACCCCTTGAGCGACAAGAACAAGGACCTGCCCCAGGACGTCGTGGAGTCGGTCCTCACGAAGTACGGTATTCCCCAGGACAAGCCCATCGTGACCCAGGTGTCACGGTTCGACTACCTGAAGGACCCGGTGGGGCTTATTGAGGCCTTCAGGCTGGTGAGGCGGAGCAACGACTGCCGCCTAGTGCTGGCTGGAGGCACAGCGACCGACGACCCGGAGTCCGACAAGGTGCTCGCTGAGGTCAGAGAGAAGGGCGGCAACGATCCCAACATCCACATCCTGCTCATTCCCCCGCAGAGTGACATTGAGATCAACGCCCTTCAGCGCGCGTCAACGGTGGTGGTGCAGAAGTCCCTCAAGGAGGGATTCGGGCTGACCGTGAGCGAAGCCTTGTGGAAAAGCAGGCCGGTGGTGGCTTCTGCCGTGGGGGGCATACCCCTTCAAATCAAGCACCCCTGGACGGGCCTGCTCAGCCACGGCATCGAGGGGACCGCCTATGCTATCAAGCAGATACTGTCCAATCCCGATCTTGCCAGGAAGCTGGGGGAGAACGGGCGGGAACACGTGAGACAGAACTTCCTGATTACCCGCCATCTGCGTGACTACCTTCTGCTGTTCCTGGCCCTGGAGCACCAGGAGGACGTGGTCTACCTCTAGCCCTCGTGGTGGCTCGGAGCGATACTTGTCGTTCCTATGAAAAAGCCCCCGTTTTTCATCCGGCGTGGTGGCCGGACCAGCGGCCATGCACAGTTGCGAGTTTCACAGGTCGGGTGCGCCGACCCAATCGAGAGCAATGAACTGGGATGGCACGGTTCATTGAAAGGGCTTTGAGTGCGAGCCAAACTGTCATTGCGAGGAGTGCAGCGACGAAGCAACCCACGGACCGCGCCGACGGCAGAAGGTTGCTTCCTTAGGCTCTCAAGGCCGGGCTGTACTCGGGCCTCCGTTCTGTCGTTGCTCGCAACTGTGCATGGCTGCTGATGCGGCCACCACGCCGCATGAAAAACGGGGGCTTTTTCATAGGAACGACAAATGGGCATAGAACTTACCTCTAGAACGAGGCTACTTGCCTCGCGTATACGTTTCAGATACCATGTTGGCGTTTCGTTCGGTGTGGTGGTCAGGGTGCTCGCAAGGAGGTCTGAGATGTGGCGTGGCAAGGCGTCTATCGCACACAGCCGGCGGTCCGGCACGGCACGTTCGTATGCCCTGGCGCTAGTCCTGTTCTGTGCCAGCGGCCTCATAGCGCTGGTCAGCGGCCAGTCGCTGGGCCAGCTTTGGGCGGGTGAGGTCTCTGGGCCAGCCTACGCTCCCGTTATGGCTTTGCCTCTGGCCCACGCGGAAGGGCCAAGGTACAGTGCCTCGTCGCTTCTGGCGGAGGCCAGCGGCCCTGAGTACACCCCGTTGGTCTCGTCTCCCGGCGGGCTGGTAGCGGCCAGCGAGGGCGCGGGAGCCGATGCCGACAGGCCGATCGTTTCTGCCTTTAGAGCCCTGAACTCCGGCGGCTCGCGGCCCGCCGCGCCCACCTATGGGCCGGCTGCCCCTCAAGCGTTGAAGGGCGAGCAGGGTCCACCGGGCCCATCAGGCGGGAAAGGGCCCAGCGGCGCCGGTGGGGGCATCTATGAGGCCAGCATGGGTAACCTGTCTGTTGACACCGCAACAGCAGAGGGGGCCTGGATCAGCGCCCTTACCGTGCCCGTGTCGCTTGCCAGACCATCCAAGGTGTCGGTATTCGTATCCGGCACAATCGAGTATCGGTCGGACCAGGGTTCCGTCCTGGGTCTGGCCATTGGCGAACGGGGTCGCGACCCGGAACGATGGAAGGAGTACCGCAGTGGCCCTGGTAGCGCAGGACAGAACGTGCCCTTTGCCCTCTCCGAGACCTTGAGTCTGCCGGCAGGGCGGCATTCAGTGGACGTGTTGGCCTACAATGCTCTTGGTGGCCCCGCAGTGCGCCGCGCTGATATGGTTGTCTTTGTGTCGGAGGAGTGAGCTAGATTCAGCGGCCGCGCCCCGTTGGGGGTGTGGCGTCGGGTCCGGACGCAAGGGGCGCCCCACATGCGGGGCGCCCCTTCTGTTTCCTTCTGTCGTTGCAAGGAGCGTAGCAACGAAGCAATCCGCACCCCTGGTCCTGCGCGTACACACACTGTCGTTGCAAGGAGCGTAGCGACGAAGTCCCGACACGTCGGGACGCCCCCTGGTCATGCGCTGAGAGTGCGGATTGCTTCGTCTCGATGCGTCGGGACTCTCAATGAACCAGTTGTCTCACATGTCATTCCGAGCCCCGCAGGGCGAGGAATCCCATGGTTATGCCCTATGCAGCGACAAACCATGAGATTCCTCGGTCGTCCCGGTGCGGGGGGGGGCGCCCTCGGAATGACAGTGAAATGGACCTCCAAGGAATCCGTGGGCAATTCGGTTCATTGCTGCACATCGGGTCGGGCGCAGCCCGACCGGCGTAGACTCGCAACGACAAGAGAGACGTGGCTCCGCTTGGAACAAGGCTCTAGAGCACCGTTCTAGAGCTATATCACTAGCATGTTCCGCAGGTTACAGGTATATAGTTTGCATACAGACGAGGTTGTACGGGCGGATGGGTTTGGGAGCGCACACAGGGGGACAACAAGCGCAGCCTCGTAGAGGGCAATGCGCCAACATTCGCAGCATAGTGGCTACCAGTGGACGCGCCAGCATCGGCACTTGCCGCGCGTGCCCCGGAACTTGCACCGCGTGCTCGCGGTTGCTGCGGTTTGGCTCATGGTGGCGCCGGTAGTCACCTACCTGGTATCCGGGTCGGCCTCTATTGTGGACTCGATGGCCACGCCCAGCGCCACCAGCGCGCCCTCGCCCGTCCCCCGGACCGCGACCAATCCACAGGTCGGCGGCACAATTGGGTCGCCGTCAGCGCCCTCGGGCACGGCGGCCATAAGCGCACAGCCCGCCGACACCATTGGCACCATGTCCTCCTACGCAAGCGCGCCGGTGGCCCAGTCCGCCAATGGCGCTCTTACCAACGCCCAGTCCAGCGGTTCCGCACCCGTCTCTCCCCAGACCCAAATGGCGACATTAGTAGCCGGTGCGCCCCCCGGGGCGATTGCAGGTGGCGCCGCTTACTATCAGGGCCTCTTCTCAGTGGACACCAATGGGGACGGAGCGACCGATGCGGTCAACTTCGTCCTGGTGGACACGAACGGGGACGGGCAGATTGACACGGCTGAGCTATCCTCCGACGATGGGACCTTTGGCGAGGGGACCTTGGACGACAGCATGGTCGGCGACGACGACGACGAGAGCTTCGTAGACGGAGTGGTGGGCGCCACCTTCGGCGCAACACTTACCCTGGGCACATACCAGTTCGGGGTTGTGGTGGTCAAAGCGCCCACCGGGCCGGGCGCGCAGGCGAGCATAAGCGCTCAGACCTGGTCCACCGGCGCGTTCTCGGTGGACATTGATGCCCGAGGCTCTGTGTTCCCTCCCCAGACGGACGGGGGGGCGGAAGGCGATCAGCTCGGCTTCTCTGTGGCCAGCGCCGGGGATGTCAACGGTGACGGCGTACCGGACTTCATCGTGGGCGCTCCGTCTGCGGACCCGGGAGGCCGGGCCTACGCGGGGAGCGTCTACGTGCACTCAGGCGTCAATGGCTTCCTTCTCTACCAAAAAGACGGGGAGGCGGCGTGGGATAACTTCGGCTGGTCCGTGGCTGGCGCCGGGGACGTCAACGGTGATGGCAGGGCTGACTTCATTGTGGGCGCTCTGAACGCGGACCCGGGCGGTAGGTCCGGCGGCGGCAGCGTCTACGTGTATTCAGGCGCCAGTGGCGCCCTGCTCTATCAGAAGGATGGTGGGGCAGCAGATGATTGGTTCGGCCAATCGGTGGCCGGGGCTGGGGACGTCAACGGTGATGGCAGGGCTGACTTCATCGTGGGCGCTCCAGGGGCGGACCCGGGCGGCGTTTCCGGCGCCGGGAGCGCCTACGTGTACTCAGGAGCCGATGGTTCGCTCCTCCATAGGAAGGACGGCACTGCATGGGGCGACGCCGCCGGATACTCGGTGGCCGGGGTTGGGGATGTCAACGGTGACGGACGCGCTGATTTCATTATGGGTGCCCTGCAAGCGGACCCGGGCGGCCGGGCCGACGCGGGGAGCGCCTACGTGTACTCAGGCGCCGATGGCTCCCTCCTTTACCAGAGGGATGGGGCTGCGCAAAACGACGCCTTCAGTTGGTCAGTGGCCGGAGTTGGGGACATCAACGGTGACGGACGCTCTGACTTCATGGTGGGCGCCCCGTTCGCGGACCCGGGTGGCCGGGCCAACGCGGGGAGCACCTACGTTTACTCGGGCGCTAATGGCTCCCTCCTCTACCAGAAAGACGGGGAAGCGGCGGGGGATGACTTTGGCTGGTCCGTGGCTGGCGCCGGGGATGTCAACGGCGACGGCAAGGCGGACTTCATCGTGGGCGCCCCATCCGCAAGCCCCGGCGACAGCTCAGGGGCAGGCAGCGCCTACGTGTACTCGGGCGCTAACGGCTCCCTTCTCTACCAGAAGGACGGGAGTGCTGTAGACGACAACTTCGGCTACTCCGTCTCGGGGATTGGAGATGTCAACGGCGATGGCAGGGCCGACTTCATCGTCGGCGCTGCATACGCAGACCCAGCCGGCAGGGGCGATGCTGGGAGCGCATATGCGTACTCCGGTGCCGATGGCTCCGTAGGTCTTCCTGTGCTATTTGTCCTCAGCGACACTGACTCCGATGGCCGCTACGATACGATAGACCTGTCCACCGACGACGCTACCTTTGGTGAAGGCAACCTTGGCCAACCCCTGCGCCAGACGGGGGCCAACGACGACGAACGCCTGACCATCGGCTCCGATGGGGGCAACGGCGGTGGCACTGCCGATGTGCGCTTGGGCGCCTACTACCTGTTCACGGTGGCCTTTGACAACAACCCCGCGGGTGACGCTGACGACGCTCGCATTACTGCCATGACCCGACACGACGGCTTCTTTGTCTTTGACGCCGACGTGGACGGCTCTCTGGCCGGTGGCGACACCGAGAAGCTATCCTTCGTCCTCGAAGACATGGACTCCGATGGCCTCTTCGAGACCATGGACCTCTCTCTGGGCTTAGCCTCATGGGGCAACGGTAATCTGAGCGATAAGGCCGTCCTCAGCAACACCATCGGTGGTGCGGAGAACAACGAGCGACTGACCAGGAGCATGAACGGCGCCCAGCGCACCGTCAAGGTGGGTCTCACGTACAACCTCCAGGTAGCTTGGGACCCCAACCCCGCCCTTGACGCCGTGGATGCCTCGGTGAGCCTGGTGTCCGATGGGACATCCCCGGTCGCCTATGTCGCGCTTGGCACCGCCAACGCGGGGTGGCTGATAGACGCCGATGGCGACGGTGCCGCCGATGACCGCGTGTCCTTCGTCCTGACAGACACAGACTCGGACGGTTTGGTAGACAAGATTGACGTCTCCATAGGGGACACCGTGTTTGGCGAGGGCAACCTGGCGGACGGGGAGGTGGACTTCTCGGCAAACGACAACGGCAACGACGAGCGTGTTGCCTTTGCGCAGTTGCCTTTGCCGATGGAGGTCAGGCTCGGTGCCCACCGTTTCCTGGTGGAGGCATCCTCCAATCCGCATGGGAGCATCACCGCCCGCTGGTACCAAGGCTCGTTCTTCGCGGAAGTGAACGGCAATCCCCAGATTCTCAGCTTCGTTCAGGTTAGCCCCAACTCTGATGGCCTATACACGGTGATTGAGCTTGACGACAACCACAACGGCTCCTATCAGCCTAACGAGGTGCATCTGGTCGCCCCGGCGATCTTCTCTATCGCGGGGTCTTCGTTCACGCTAAACTACGCAAACAATCCGACCATAGTCAACTCGGTGGCCCTGGTGGGTGGTGGCGAGACCCCGGCGCATGTCGCTCTTCCCAACGCCAATAATGCGGCGTTGGCAGTGGAGGCGGCCTCGCAGTTGCTGGCCAAGGAGGCGGAGGCAGCGAAGAAAGAAGCGGATGCTCAGGATGCCCCCGAGGTCAAGCAACTCATACCGGCCAGGGCCGCTGAGCCGCCCCCGGCCCGCATGGCTCGGGACATCAACAACCAGCCCCTGGCCCGGGACGAGGTGGTGGTGAGGCTGAGCCCCAACCTGCCTGACGCCGAGAAGCGCATCCGGCAGATCGCCTTTGCCACGGGGGCTACCATCATCGGTGCGGTGGAGGCGACCAGGACCTATCAGCTACAGTACGAGGTGGGCAGCTTGGCTGCCCTGGACAGCGTGCTGGAGCGCCTCCAGGGCTATACTGGGGTAGCCTCGGCCTCGCACCACTACCTGCTGGATGAGCTGGCCGTGAATCCCAACGACTCCCAGTACCCCGGCTGGGACGACTCCGTAGCCGATGGCTGGGACATGCGGATCATCCGTCTCCCCGAGGCATGGGAGACCACTACAGGCACATCCTCGGTCCGCGTGGCCGTGCTGGACGCCGACTTCGACAGCAGCCATGAGGATCTGCGGGACAACATAGCCTCCATCTCGGCGCCGAAGCCAACAAAGGCTGGGGGGCATGGCACCCACGTGTCGGGGACCATCTGCGCCAGGGGGAACAACGGGGTGGGTGTGGCTGGTGTGGTGTGGGACTGCTCCCTGTCCCTCTACGACTTTGGCGGCTCCAGCCCGGTCAAAGCTCAAGAAGCCATGATCGTGGCCATACAGGCGGGGGCACGGGTGATCAACATGAGCCTCCAGTGGGTGGACAACAACCAGTGTGGGACACCGGGCACCTCGGCCACGGCCAAGAAGGTAACGGAGATCAACAACATCCTGGTGGGGGCATTGGACTATGCCAAGATGGCCCGCAAGGACGTGCTGTGGGTATTCGCTGCGGGCAACGAGTGTCGGGACACCAAGTATGCCTCACCGGCCAGCCTGGTGAAGCAGTACCCGGACAACGTGATCGTGGTCGGCTCCGTGGGCCCTGAGGGCAACCTGTCCTCCTTCTCCAACTACGGGGACCTGGTATCTGTAGTAGCCCCCGGTGAGGACATCCTGAGCACCCTGCCCAACAACAGCTACGGAGTGCTCTCGGGGACATCCATGGCGGCCCCGCACGTGTCGGGGCTGGCGGCCCTGATCATATCGCGTAACCCCAGCCTGTCGGCGGCGCGGGTGAAGCAGTGCATCGTGGACACTGGGTGGCAGCCGTCTCCCGCCACCCAGTACCAGCTCATTGACGCCGCCGAAGCCATGAGCTGCGGGTAGCGTATCGAAATGTCCTTGCGAGTTCCATAGGTCCCGACGTGTCGGGACCCAATGTAGAGCAATGAACCGAATTGCCCACGGATTCCTTGGAGGTCCATTTCACTGTCATTCCGATCCCGACGCATCGGGACCCCGCACCTGGACGACCGCCCCGATGCATCGGGGCATGGTTTGTCGCTGCATAGGGCATAACCATGGGATTCCTCGCCCTGCGGGGCTCGGAATGACATGTGAGACAACTGGTTCATTGAAAGCCCTTCCGCAGAAGGGCGAAGTCCCGACATGTCGGGATGGAGCGGTAGAAGAGCGAAGAGTACCCGGCCATCCGCGCTGAGGCTGTAGCACTGGGGGCCACTATCTACTTCGGCGACTAGGCTGGGCCCCGACGCATCGGGATTCCCGGCCTACTCGCCCGAGCTCAACCCCTCCCGACTGTGGTCGGGATGGAAGAACGTCAAAGCGGACCGAATTGGCCGTGCTGGCATCGACAAGGCCAAAGGGGACCTCAAAAGCAAGGCCGCTGCTGCCCTGCACCGGCTGCAGAAGCTCCCCCACCTGATTTGTGGCTTCTTCTTCGATCCGCATCTGCGCTATATCGCGGCCTGATGAGTCCATTTACTTACGCACTCTTTAGTAAGGTGTGGGGTGAGTGAAGCGAAGCGCAACCGACCAGAGGCCGTAGGATGGTGACAGGGCGTATCGTCAGGCAGCAGTTGCCATGCGCACTGACCGCGGGGCCCGCCTTTCACTCTGGAAAACGGGATGGATCGGCATCGTCGTCAGGCCGAGTATCAGCTCGTTCGTTCGCTGACCATGACCAGCAACTCTGGCCCTACGCATCTCCGAAATAGCCTGTTGGCGGGGCAGAAACGAAGAGGCCTGGGTTTGGTCCCAGGCCTCTTCCCTCAGCACGGCAATTGCTTACTTGTTTCTGCCGCTTGTCAGCGTCTCGATTTCGGTGGCCACAAGGGACCCATCCGGCAACGTCACGAACTCCACCTTGACCTTGGCTCCGATTGCCAGGCCACTGTCCAGCCTGGTGGCGGCATTGATCCTGAACGTGCGGCCGCCTATGGTCCAGGCATCGGGTCCCATGTACTGGATGGTCTCGGAGAGGTGCATGTCCTCCACCACACCCATGGTCGCCTTGGCGGCGGATGCGGCGGCGTCCGGCGCGTCGGTCTCTATTTGGGTGGCCAGGAGTGAGCCGTCCGGCAGCGTTACGAACTCCACCTTGGCCAGTACGCCACTGGACAGGCCCGCGTCTAGCGCAGTGGCGCTGTTAACCTTGAAGATGCGCCCGCCAATAACCATGGAGTCGGGTGTCTTGGACTGGAGCAGGCCGACGAAGTGCATATCCTCCGCCAGGCTGGGAGCTGGATCGGCTGGCGCGCCGGCGGACGGGGCGGCCTTGGCCGCGGTCTCGATCTCAATAGCCAGGAGCGAGCCGTCCGGCAGCGTTACGAACTCCGCCCGGACCTGGACCCCTGGAGCTAGACCAGAGTCCAACAAGGTAGCGTTGTTGACCTTGAGGGTCCGCCCGCCGATAACCACGGCCTCGGGGTCCATGGACTGGACCAACCCAGCGAGATGGAAGTCCTCGACTCCCATCTGCGGTAGCCTGACCGCGCCTGGCGCCGCCGGGATGTCCTTCTCTATCTCCGTGGCCAGAAGGCTGCCATCAGTCATGGTGGCGAAGTGCACCCTGGCCATAGTGCCCACAGCCACCCCTTGGTCAAGGAGTGTGGCTGGCGTGACCTTCAGGGTGCGTCCACCGATGACCATGTTGTCGGCGGCCATGGACTGGATGACGCCGCTGAAGTGCATGTCCTCGGGCAGGACCCGTTCGCGCTCCCGATGACGAAGCTCGGCCTCTCGACGCCCGCGCTGGCGCTGGGCCGCGTCATCGCCGAGGCGCTCCATCTTGACCACTTTCTGGCTATCCTCTGGGCCTTTGACCACCACCTTCACCTCAGACCCCACCAGCGCCCTGTCCTCAGCGGAGGGTTGGGCCTTCTCGGCCTCTACGCGTACCGTGGTGCCATCCTCGAGCTGGATGATGAGCTCTTTGCCCTCTATGGCCGTCAGCAACCCATTGACGTCGGTAGTGGCCTGCGTAGAGCAAGCCGCGGCCGCCACCATCAGGCCGACAGCGGCTGGCAGGATTGCCCTCAGTAGCTTTCCGGTCCCCATCCCCTGTCCTCCTCACACCTAGCTGTTGGTCTCTCGGACCGTACCTGGGCCATAACAGCAGTTGCCGTGCCGGCAACAGCTAGGGGAGAGGTCGCTATACCTTTCCGCGCTCCCGGCGGCTATCTCCCTGGGACCACCGGCCGTCGTCTGGATGGTTCAGGACCGTCTCCCAGACGAAGATGGGCCTGTCTCCCGGCTGGGAGACAGGGCACCAATTGAGGAACGGCTGGGCTGGTGCCCCCTGAACTGCCCCTCCACGTGTGCCCGATAGCGCCTTACGTACTGAATTCAGGTCTGCCATGTAACACCCCCGCGCACTTGTCCTAGCCGCCTGGTATAGTCCAACTCACAGTCTAGCAGCGGGCAAGCCGAGTTTGGAGCACTTTTTGTTAAGGTCTGGTAAGAGGAGAAGCGCCGGTGCGGTCGTGGGGGCAGTAATGCCGGCCCGGGGGTGTCGTTAGGTGGGCGCAGTTGCCGGACAAGAAGAAGAGGCCCGGCATCGGGCCGGGCCTCTGTTGCTCGTTGTCTGAGGGGACTACTTGTTCTTGCCGCTGACTGCGGTCTCAATCTGGGTGGCCAGAGCGGACCCGTCAGGCTGCACTACGAAGTCCACCTGTACCATCACTCCCACAGCCAACCCGGTGTCAAGGACGGTGGAGCCGTTGACCGTGAAGCTCCGTCCGCCGATGACCCAGGCGCCGGCGCCCATGGACTGGATAGCCCCGCTGAAGTGAAAGTCCTGCGCTGTGGCCTGAGCGGGCTGTGTCGGCTGGCCCAGTTGAGGGGCCGGGGCCTGTCCCGCTGCTGGAGCAACTACTACCTCGTCCGGGGCATCGGTCTCGATCTCGTTGGCCAGCACGGAGCCATCGAGAAGGGTGATGAACTCGACTCTGGCCAACACGCCCACCGCGAGCCCGTTGTCCAACATGGTAGCCGCGTCCACCTTGAAGGTCTTGCCGCCGAGGACGAAGGCGCTGGGACCCATGGACTCGATGGTGCCGCTGAAGTGGAAGTTCTCACCTACCTCGGGCATGGCCTGACCGGGCTGTGGCGCTGGGGTCTGTCCGCCCAGAGGAGCCACTACCACATCGTCGGGTGCATCGGTCTCAATCTCAGCGGCCAGCATGGAGCCGTCGGGCAGGGTGATAAACTCGACCCTGGCTGGCACGCCTACCGCGAGCCCGTTGTCCAACATGGTAGCCGCGTCCACCTTGAAGGTCTTGCCGCCGAGGACGAAGGCACTGGGACCCATGGACTCAATGGTGCCACTGAAGTGGAGGTCCTCGGCTACCTCGGCCTCTGCGCCACGAAGCTCAGGCTCTGGGCCACGCAACTCAGCCTCATGCCCCCTTACTTCAAGCTCGGGGCCACGCATCTCGAACTCGGGGCCACGTATCTCTACCTCAGCGCCCCGGACATCATCCTCCGCACCGCGCAGCTCAAACTCCCGACCGCGAGCTTCGGCTTCGGGGCCGCGTACCTCGGCTTCGCCGCGTCCCTGGCCCCTATGATCGTCGTTCAGCTCGAGGTCGTCGTCACCCCGCCCCGGGCCGCGGTTGTCGTTCGCCTGGAGGCTATCGTCGCCGCGCCCTGGTCCCCGGTTGTCACCGCTAGGATCGCTGCGGTCAATCCTGACCAGGGACCGGAGCTCCCCGCGGGAGGTATTGACCGTGGCCTTGACCTCGTGGCCGACCAGGTCGTTGAGCTCCGCTATGGGCCTGTCATCAGATATGCGGACCAGAATGGTGCTGCCATCATTGCGCTCGATAACGATCTGCTTACCCTCCACTGCCTTGAGCAACCCCTCAATGTCGTGGGCACTGGCTGCCTGGGGTGCGCACGCGCCCACTACCAACATGAGACCCGCTACTGCTGGGAGTGCTCGCCTCAGAAGATTCCGTGTGTTCATTGTTCTCCTCCTCCATCGTCCTCTTGGGACTCTTGCTTTTGAGTTTCATTTCTATAACGCCCCAGCCGCCGGGAGGATAGCGCCCCTTGGGGGTTTCCCGCGGCCCAGGGAGCGGGTAAACTGTAGGGCGGTGTCTCAATATGGGGAGGTGCACTTATGGCAACAGGCTGCATTTTCTGTAGGATCGCCTCAGGGGAGATGAAGACAGAGTTCCTGCACCAGGATGCGGACGTGGTGGCCTTCAGGGATATCAAGCCCCGGGCGCCGGTGCATGTGCTCATCGTTCCCCGGTCCCACGTGCCCACCGTGGCCGATGTGCCTCATAGCGACCACTCGCTGATAGGGCACATGATGGCTGTAGCCGTACTGTTGGCGAAGCAGGAGAAGGTCGCTGGCTCTGGGTACCGGCTGGTAATCAATAGCGGCGCGGACTCGGGGCAGGAGGTGCACCACCTCCACATGCATCTGCTGGGGGGCAAGCGTCTGGGGGCAATGGCCTAGCTCCATGGTGGAGACCAGCCTGTCCCTTCCTTTCGCCGAGGTGCGGCAGCGCCTTACCCTATTGCCCCGGGGCATCAGGGAGCACGTAGAGCGGGTGGTAGCCGAAGCCGTGAGCCTGGCCCGTTGCCAGGGCGTGGACCCAGTGGCCGCCGAGTTCACGGCCTTGGCCCACGACTTGTTCCGGGTGGAGTCGCCCGGTGCCTTGCGGGAGCGGGCGAAGGCCTACGGGGTGAATGGGGGTCGGGCTGAGCAGCGCACCCCGGTCCTGCTCCACGGCCCGGTGACTGCCGAATGGCTGCGCAGGGAGCTAGGCGTAGCCGATGAGGACGTTCTGAACGCCATCCGATACCACACCAGCGGCCGGCCGGGCATGTCCCGTCTGGAGATGGTCCTCTTCGTAGCTGACAAGGCCGAGCCCGGACGACATGAGTACCCCCACCGCGAGGAGACGGAACAACTGGCTTGCCACGACATCGAGGGAGCGGTGCTCCGCCTCCTTGGCCAGCGGGCCACTTCCCTGCGCGCCAAGGGGCTGCCTGTGGTAGGTGATATGCAGGCCACTCTAGAGTGGCTGCGCTCCCGGCGTGCCTAGTTCGGCTTGCAGGTTCGTGGCAAGCTGCTAATATATATGGCGAGAACCCGATAATGAGCATTGAGGCTTACCGACTGGCGCTAGCGCGGCTTCGCGATGTAGCGCCCTTCGTGGTGGCGGCAAAGGCAGGGGTCAACTTCGATAGTGGCCGCTGGACTATACCCTTCTTCCACCATACCTACTTCGTGGAGTACCCTCAGGGCCGCGTGGAGCGCGTGGGGGGGAGGATACCTTCCATCTGGTTGCAGGTGTTGCTCATGCATTACCTGCTCTATGCCGACGGCGCGCCCCTGGCCGACCAGTGGGTTAGCTGCCGCGAGCTGCCAGGGGGCTACTTCGTGGCCGACGACAAGTTCCAGGTGAGGTCAGGGCCGCCTCTGGAGCGCATCTATGGGAACGACCCAGAGGGACTGTCTGCGGCCTGCCAGGCCCGGGGAGGCACCCCCATGGTCGGCATTGGGGACAGGGCGTATCGCTTCTTGGCCTTTCCCCACTTGGCGCTGGCTGTGGTCATGTACTTCCAGGACGAGGACAACCCTGCGTCGGCCAAGGTGCTGTTTGACGCCTCCGCCCCCAGCTACTTGCCGACCGACGACCTCATAGACCTGGGCATATACTTCAGTCTGCTGCTTCAGAGCCACAAGTTGCCCGAGCTGAATCCCGAGGAGCAGGTGATCTAGCGTGGCGAATGGTCTTAGTCTCATACAGGCGGCAAGTCAGTTCTTGGGGTCCCTCTCTGCCGGCAAACGAGCAGAGGCCCAAGGCGAAGTCCTCCGTTTTGTGCATTGGTGCGGACAAGACCGCCCGGTGGCGAACCTGACGGCGCTCCAGATAGACAACTACGCTGAGTCTCGCGCAGGTGTCGCCGACATCGTGCAGAAGCTGGCGCCGGTCCGAGCCTTCCTCCAGTACGCCAGCAAGGAGGGTCTCACCGCCAGCAATCTGGCGCCCCACCTTCGTGCCCGCAAGGCTTCCGGGAGGGCGTCGCGGACGGCAGGCTCTCAGGCCGTCGAGGAGCTTACAGCCGAAGGCCGGGCGAAAGTACAAGAGGAGTTGGAAACCCTTAGGGGTAAGCGCCCAATGCTGGCGGATGAGATCAAACGAGCGGCGGCGGACAAGGACTTCCGCGAGAACGCACCCCTGGAGGCGGCACGGGAGGAGCTGGGGCACGTGGAGGCGCACATCCGGGAGCTGGAGGCTTTGCTCCGGGGCAGCGTTCTAACCCCTGCCGGCGCCAACAAAAGCGAGAAGGCTGCTGTGGGTTGTCTGGTGCGACTCAAGGACGTGTCGAGCGGCGAAGAGATGGAGTACACGGTGGTTGGCCCTCGGGAGGCCGCGCCTGCTCGCGGCCTGATATCCGCCAACTCACCAGTGGCCCAGGCGGTCCTGGGACATGGGGCAGGGGACCAGGTGGAGGTGGTCACCCCATCGGGCCGCTTTAGCTATGTCATCCTCAATGTTGGCGCACGATAAGCCGGTAGCTCAGGCTTGACAGACACGTCTCCAATCCGCTAAAGTCCGAAACGTAATTCTTGCGCTTCTGGGCGCGCTGTGGAGGTACTCATGGCTATAGTTCACGATTTCGTTCAGGTCCAGAGCGAGGGTGAGAAGCAGTGGTACTACATCGCTCGCCCCGAGGGGGCGGGCCGCTGGCCGGGTCTGGTGATCATACAGGAGTACTGGGGTCTCAAGGCCCACATGTTCGACATGGGGCAGCGCTTTGCCCAGGAAGGGTACGTTACGCTGGTCCCTGACCTCTATCACGGGCGTGTGGCGGTGGTGTCGGAGGAGGCGGGCGCCATGCGCCGGTCCTACTCCAATGACCACCTGGCCAAGGAGCTCAACGCGGCAGCCCGCCACCTCAAGACCAACGCCTCCTGCACGGGCAAGGTGGCGGCCATCGGTTACTGCGCCGGCGGGGAATGGGTCTTCGCCGCCGCCGTGAGCAGCAAGGACCTCAACGCCGCTGCCGTCTACTACGGTATGCACCCCGAGCCTATTGACCGGCTCAAGGACCTGGCCTGTCCCCTGCTGGGGGTCTACGGGGAGACAGATGCACGCATCACTGTCCCGGCCAAGGAACAGGTGCAGCCCAAGCTCAAGGAGTTGGGCAAGACCTTCGAGATGTACGTTTACCCGGGCGCAGGCCATGCCTTCTTCAACGATATGCGGCCAGCCGTGTACCATGCCGAGGCGGCCAAGGATGCCTGGCCCAAGACCCTGGCCTTCTTCAAGCGCCACCTGGCGTAGACGATTGCTGCCGGCTCCCTGACCAGCGATTCCACCTGCCGGGACGGTCCGTGGACCGCCCCGGCAGGCGCTTTTCGTTTCCCCTACGCCCAACGGCGAAGCGCTGCGACATTTCACCGTCCTCTAGTGGTCGTGCACACAAACTCATACCCAACTTACACGTGGCTCACGCTACAACTACACGTTGCTGTGCTACCTTGATACGGTGTTCATACTGTTTTCACACTGGCGCTCCACATGCCCATGCCCGAATATGGAACACGGCAAGGGTGCCCTGGGACACGAGCTGTCTACATCCACTCGAATTCGTGCCGTCGAGACCCAGGCACCGGGGGGTGCAACCAAGAAGGCATAGGCAGACCGTAGAGCATAGACCTCATTCCACGAACAAGGAGGCTTAGCCGATGCGTAAGCTGTGGGTCCCTAGTCTTATTCTCCTAGTTGTAGGTATTATCGCCGCCCCAAGTGCCCTTGCCGGATGGTTCTGGAACGCCCAGTTGGACGTGCAGGGCACAGATGTGCGCCTGGTGTGGACCGTTGACGATCCCGATGGCGCCGACCTCTACAAGGCCAAGATAGAGTTCGAGTATCCCGAGGGCGCTAAGGTTGTCTTGGTCAACCGCATGACGGACAAGGAGCGGGTCAAGCTTGAAGAAGACGATGACCTGTCTGCCACCAGGCGCGGCCTGGAGGTCCAGGCGGAGTTCAAGATCAGCCCACTGAAAGGCGCCGATGGGCACACCGCTTCGGTGTCCATTGTGGCCGACGGTGTGGTTCTGGCCAGCGGCACTGGGCCGGTGGGTAAGGAAATCAAGCTCTCTACTACGGTTCCGGTGTCGCCCTAGGGCCAGACACTCCCGTAGCGGGAGGCAGGCCGCCAAGGGCCGTGGCCCCCTCCCGGGTCCTCCGATCAGAAAGGAGCACGCAATGCGTAACGTATGGATACCGGCTCTTTCCTCAGTGCTGCTGCTGGGTCTTCTCACCAGTTCCAGCGCCCTGGCCGGATGGTTCTGGAACTCCAGATGGGATGTAGAAGGCACCGACGTGCGTTTGTGCTGGTCAGTGGATGGGGGCAGTGGGCCGGGCGACTACAGGGCATCTGTCGAGTTGGCATACCCCAAAGGGGTTGACGTGGAGTTGGTCAGCCAGATGACCAAGAAGGAAGAACCTCACAAGGTACGCTCCAAGCAGTTGACGGCAACGGAGAGCAGCGCCCAGATAAAGGGCACCTTCCGCGTGACGGCCGTCGAGGGCGCCAGTTCCAGGGCGGGCACAGTCAATGCGTGGATAAGCCTTGGCGACTGCGGCAACACGGCGCTGGCCAGCGCTAGCGGTGACCTGCGGGAGAAAGTTGTGGTCGGGCCGGTTTCGGTGCCCATATCCGGCGAAGCCGACTCGGAAGGCGATGGCGACTAGCCACTACTGGGGCTACAATGGTTTTGGGAGTGAGGCCGCCGGTGACGGAGTGGTATGGGTAGCGCATGGGACTGCCGAGCGAGGTCCCGGTGGTAGGTTGGTCCGCATGCCGGTAGCGGCGTCTGCCGGTTGGAGGCGCAAGCCTTGAATGGGATGTTTGTGCTGTTGATGAGGCTAAGGCGAACACAGGCTGGCAAGCCCGGGTTCAATGTCGGGCTGTGCCTTCTCATATCTGCCGTCTTCTTGGGTGGGCTGGTCTGGCTGGACTACCTGGCGCGCCAGGTGACCTGGAACGCCTCGCTGGGGCTGACCACAGCACTGTTCACCGTGCTCGTGGTGGCCGCCGGCCTGTTCCCGTTGCCCGTGGGACCGCGCATCAAGGCCGGCGTGACCACGGCCCCCCTGTTCCTGGCTGCCCTGGTCCTGCCTCCAGGGGCGGCGGCCCTAGCCGCCATCATGGGTGGACTCGCCTCTCTGATTGGACTGCGCTTCAAGCCACCAGTCATGCTCATGCCCTGGTACAAGTACCTGTTCAGCACGGGGGAGACTGCCCTGTCCACAGGGTTGGCCTCGTGGGCTTTCCATTCTCTGGCCGGCGACAACCTGAGCACCGTCGCAGTCATAGTACCCCTGCTGCTGATGTACGCCGTAAACACGGGTCTGGTGTCGCTGGCGGCGGCAGCCCAACTGCACATGAACCCGGTCAAGCTGTGGTGGCACGGCACGAAGGAGAACGGCCTGGCCGAAGTGAGCCTTTTCTCCTTCGGCTATTTAGGGGCGGTGAGCTACCAAGAGAACCCGCCCATACTGGTCGCCCTGCTGGTGCCGGTGGTCATCATCTACTTCGCCTTCTCCCGGCTGGCCAACACCAACGCCCGCCTGGAGGAAGCCCTGGACAAGGTCAAGAGCCTTCAGGGCCAATTGCTAGGGAATGCCAAGCTGGCTACCGTGGGCGCCTTGACCCTCGATCTGGGGCATCAGGTCAAGAACCCCCTGTTCATCGTGATTGGCCGGCTGGAGAGCCTCCAGCGCCGCATGGGGGCAAGCGACCCCCACCGGGTCAAGGTGGACGAGGCCCTACAGGCTGCCTGGCGCATGAACGAGCTTACTGACGCCTTCCTTAGCGTGGCGCGTCAGCAGTGGGCAAAGCTCGACCTGGCCACAGTCCTGGATGAGGCCATCGGCATGTCCACCACGCGCATCAGCAAGGAAGTGACGGTGGACCGGGACTTCGTCGTGTCCTCCATGCCATCGGAGGGACACCCCATACTGCTGCGGGAAGCGTTCAGCAACCTGGTCACCAATGCCGTCGAGGCCGTCCCCGCTGGTGGGCACGTGGTGGTCTCCTTGGGGCGCAACAACGGACACGCCGCCATCAGCATCGTGGACAACGGGCCGGGGATCTCCAAGGGCCAGTTGGACAAGATCTTTGAGCCGTTCAATACATCCAAGCAGAACGGCATGGGGCTGGGGCTGTTCTCAGCCAAGCACATCGTAGAGATGCACCATGGCACGATCCATGTGGAAAGCAGCAGTGGGAGGGGGACCAGGATCGAGGTGCTGTTGCCGGTTACGAAGTCCCAGGAGGAAGGTAGCGGTACCCCAGCCCCCGTACATTGACAATCAGGTGCGGGGAGTCTGGGTCAACCTCTAGCTTCCGGCGCAATGAGGAGGCGTACCACTTGAGGCTGTCCAGAGACCCAACATCGGCTCCCCATACCTCGTTGATGAGCTCGTCGTGGGAGGTTACACGGTCACGATGCTTGACGAGATAGGCCAGCAGCCGAAACTCCAATGGCGACAGATGGACCTTCTCGCCGCGCACCATAACAGTGTGGGCGTTCACGTCAATGCTAAGCTCCGGGTCGGCATAGGCGGCGGTGACCTCGGCCTCAGCGGTCCCCCGGCGCAGCAGCGAGCGCACCCTGGCCACGAACGGCCCTTGCGAAACGGGCTTGACCAGGTACTCATCAGCCCCAAGGTCCAGCCCGCGCACAATGTTCTCGTCGCTGCTCAGTGCGCTAAGGATAAGTATGTGGGCCGCGGAGAGCTCGCGCAGCCGGGTGATGAGTTGGAAGCCGTCCATCCCGGGCATCCGAAGGTCCACCACCGTGAGGGCTGGCCGCGCGTCAAAGAACAGCTTGAGGGCTTGGGCGGCGCTGGCCGCGACATGGACCTGGTACCCTTCCTCTTCCAGCCACTCTTTGAGCATGTCCCTCACATGGGTCTCGTCGTCTACCACCAGGATGGTTGTCTGATTAGTCACGGCTCTCTTCTCTCGGGTCTGAGTTGTCCTGGCCAAGTGTTCTCATATGTTTAGCACACTTCCGGCCATTTTGACAAGCGTATTGTCTCGCCCTAATCATATCAGTTGGGGAAGGAAGGTGCATCATGCAGGGTAATGGGCACAGCAATGGGCACCAGGCAGTTATCCTCGTGGTGGATGACGAGGCAGGCATCAGGCAGTTGTTCAAGGAGAACCTCGAAGAGGTCGGGTATGTGTGCAAGGTGTGCGGCAGCGGGCATGATGCCCTGGATCTGTTGGCCCAGGAGCCTGTGGACCTAGCCCTGGTAGATATGATCATGCCGGGAATGTCAGGGATGGACCTCTTCAGGCACATGCAAGCCAAACACGCCGATGTTGGCGTCGTCTTTGTCACTGCTATGGGCGAGGTGCAGCTTGCCGTGGACACCATGCGGGCCGGCGCCTATGACTTCGTTACCAAGCCGGTGCAGTTCCAGCAGTTGGTCCAGTGCGTCCAGCACGCCTTGGACAAGCGGAAGACCCAGCGAGAAGAGAGCGGGCGCAAGGCGAAGCTGGAGAAGGAGCTGGACCTGAAGGCCAGCGAGGTGGAGAAGCGCGCCCGAGAGATAACTGCTCTAAACCAGATGTTCCAGAGCTACCTGCACCGCGACATTGACATGGCGGAGATGGCCAAACGGGTGGCCCAGGTGGCGGAGCGGACCTCGGATGAGCTTCGCAAGCTGGCCGATGAGGCCAAGCGTATCGCGGGGGAAGCGGCAGCCAAGGCCAACTGAGCCTGGTCCCTTGCCGCTCATGCAGGGCGCTTCTGGCAGGCGTGACCCTCCCAGCCCGGAGGACTTCCGGGCAATGGTGCAACGAGCGTTTGACCTGCTGGGAGAGCAGTTGCCCCCGGCCACCGTCCGGGAGATCGCCCTGGTATGTCGTTCACTGTGTTGGGAGTTCCCCGACTATGGCCAGAGGGCTTGCCTCATCCTGAGCGACGACGGTTCGCTGGCCTACGTTGGCAGTTTGGCCACACCACCCGACGGCACCTTTCGCATGGACGCGGCACTTCTCCACCAAGCCGCCTTTGGCGACGTGTCCGACATAGCTCTGGCGTTCATCACCGGCAGAATCCTGGTAACCGGCGCACCCGCAGAGGAGCTTGGGCTGTTCCTCCCTCTGCTGGAACCGTTCTTGGCCAGCTACCGGCGGGCGTACCTGGAGTATTGTGGAACGCAGCACTAATAGGGCGAGTCTCCCGCCTGCCTAGCCAGCCGCTGGCAGACCTGCGCTAGAGTGCGCCCATTCCCCTATCTAAAGTCCTCGAAGCATTTCCCTTGGAGATAGTCGGGGAATGTGTGTATTCCGGTGACCTGCGTCCAACACCCCGTTACGCCGGTATCGGGCTGCGTCCACGGGCGAGTCAGGCCGATGCGTAGGTAAACCCGGTCCGTTCGGCTCAGCAGAAGGTTCAGCGCGTTTCTTCTGACAGCGGCAATTGAGCCGCCTTTCTTGAATTCGCTGTCTGCTAACCTTCGATATGTGAGGTCTGCCACCGGCAGCGTGTACGCGTCGCCTGAGCCATCTCTGAACAGCAGCTTCGGTCCCGACGAGCTTGCCGAGGGCCAGAAATCAGCGCCAGTTACTAAAGGGTGCGTTAGTAAGTGGACACCGGCGGTTCTCCCCTACGAACAAAGCCCGTCGGAAGAGTCCGGCTACTTACGGTCTTCTTAGTATCTTCACGCCTGCAATGGTTCCCAGCGAACCCCAATCCGTGAGTAGTCAAAGCTGGACAAATATGGCATGCTCTCTCCAACGAGGTGAGAGCCATGAGCCGACGCAAGAGCTTACTGGGGATCAGCT